>ERZ779746.37-NODE-37-length-93201-cov-17.035815_pt1 | contig 93201 bp, 82 predicted proteins | sample MGYA00511888_ERZ779746 | MGnify/ENA primary metagenome ERZ779746 (study PRJEB29588, sample SAMEA1964695) | human gut metagenome | biome: human gut; feature: human-associated habitat; material: faeces | place: Denmark | collected 2008/2010 ... | reverse complement strand
TATGCGAGTGCCGACTGTCTCCCCCGCGAACGACGGATAATCTTGTAGAGAATTGTCCTTATTTGAGTGGTGGGAGAAAAGCCCGAGAGGGAAAGAGGGGGCGCATCTAATTTAGAGTTCTAAACGCCAAACTTTTGTAGAGGAAGAACTAACGCTCATTCGTCGTGCAAAACGGGAGTGGACACAATATATTGTTATTTTCAGATTCGGCGGAGTTTTTTTTGTTTGTTGTCGATTGTTGTGTTATGATTATACTCCGTATAAAAGGAGTGATTATCGTGGGTTTTGCAAAATTTCAAAGCGACTTTTTGATGGAAACGTTTACGCTCGTGGACAACTTGTTTATCAACGAGCATTTGCCCTATTGCGACGAAAAGCAAATCAAAGTTTATCTTTACGGTTTGTATCTTTGTATGACGCCGCAAAAGGAAAACAGCGTGCAGGAACTTTGCGCGCGTCTTGACATGACCGAGGCGGACATCATATCCGCATATTCTTATTTCGAGGATATGGGACTTGTGCAAATCGTGAGCAAACAACCGCTCGAAGTGCAATATTTGAGCTTGAAACACTCCATGCAAACGCCCAAGAAATACAAGAGCGAAAAGTGGAACGATTTTAACACTCATCTGCAACAGCTTTTCCCCGAGCGCATGCTCACCCCCAATGAATATAACGAGTATTATATGTTTCTTGACGAGAGCAAGCTCGAACAGGACGCAATGCTCATGATCGTGCAATACTGCATCAATTTGAAGGGCATGGGTGTGAGGTATCCGTACATTCTCACCGTTGCGCGCAACTGGGTTGCCGACGGCGTACGCACTGCAAGCGACGTAGAAAACAAACTTTCAGAATACGACCAACAATCCGAGCAAATGCAAAAAGTGCTTGTCGCGCTCGGAAGAAAGGGCGGAGCGGAACTCGAAGAAAAGCAAATGCTCCTCAAATGGACTCGCAGTTGGGGCTACGAGCTCGACGCCGCGCTTGCTGCGGCAAAGACGCTCAAAGGCGCAAAAAACTTCAAAAAGCTCGATTCCAAACTCGACGAGTTTTATCGTATGTCCATATTCACGGCAGAGGAGATGAACGACTATCAATCGCATCGCGAACACCTCAAAGAAATCGCCGTTGCCGTCAACAAAAACCTTGGCATTTATTACGAATCTTTCGAGCATGAAATCGAGGTGTATATCGTGCCGTGGACGGCAAAAGGTTTCGACCTCGACGCACTCACGAAGATTGCGCATCACTGTTTTATATCCAGCGTGCGCACTCTTGACGGCATGAACAACGTCGTTGACAAGTTCTACAAACAAGGCTTGTTGAGCGCAAAAAGCATTGACGAATACATGCTTTCGCAAATCGAGCTCGACAGCAAAATCAAGCGCATTATCGAGGCAAGCGGACGATCGAGAACGGTTACGAGTCAGGATAGAGAATACTATCGCACCTGGAGCGTAACGTGGGGCTTTGGCGACGATATAATTCTTTATGCCGCGGAGCAGGCAGTGGGCAAGACGTATCCGACCGCATTCGTCAATCAGTTGCTTTCGACCTACAAGGCAAACGGCGTCAATACGCTTGAAGACGCAAAGAAGTTTACGCCTTTGCAGAGCGGTCAAAAGACGAGAGAAAAGACGTTTGAAGAGCGCACGTATTCGCAAGAAGAGCTGAAAAGCGTGATAACCAGCATAGACAGTTTGAAGGACATCGAGTGGTGATATGAAACGAAGAGTTATGCAAAAAACGCTCGCAGAGCGTCAAAAACAAATAGACGCACAAAGAGCCAAGGCGCAGGAAATTGCAAAAAAAGCCTTTGAAACAGAGGAAATTTCGCGTGCAAACAAGGCGTATATCGACGCGTCTTTTTCGGCTATGACAAGCGACGAAGATATGTCGAAAACTGTCGAAAAAGCTCGTTTAGAATATCAAAAAACACTTAAAAAATACGGTTTTTGCGAAGAAGATTTCGAAAGTAAACCATCTTGCCCTCTTTGCAACGACACGGGTTACGTCGACGGCAAAGTTTGCTCGTGCGTGTGGGATTTGTTTATAAAAAATTTGAAAGAAGAGTGCCAAATCGACCGTCGAGCAAAGTTTTCGTTTGAGGATTGCGACCTTTCCAAAATCAAGAATAAAGAGCAACGTGCCTTGACGGACGAACTTTACCAATCTATGAAGAAGTACGTTGACAAATTCCCCTCCGCAAAGTGCAAAACGCTTGTGTTTTCGGGCGGTGTAGGCACGGGAAAAACCTGTCTTGCAAGCGCAATGGCGCGCGCGATTGTCGAAAAAGGATATGCGGTGAAGTTTGTCAGCGCATACGAGTTTTGTTCGCTCATGCTCACCGTCCACACCTCGCCGATTGCCGAGAGAAACGCGCTTTTGCACGACGTTATCGCTTGCGATATGCTTGTAATCGACGATTTGGGTACGGAGCCTATGCTCAAAAACGTAACGGTGGAATATCTGCTTTTGGTGCTCGAAGAAAGACAAACGAGAGGACGCGCAACCGTTATAACCACTAATCTAACCGGGAAAAATATCCTCAATCGCTACGGCGAGCGCATTTATTCAAGATTGAGCCACAAGCAATATTCGATGATGCTCGAGATGAAAGGCAACGACTTGCGCCTTTGATGCGTTTGAAAGGATTTGAAAAAGCAAGTTTTGTCGTTGCATAGTGATTTGCGAATCAATCCATAATAATACGCGCAATACGTGCGTTGCGCGCGTGAGAGTATAAAATATGTCAATTCGTCATATTAAACATCCCTTTCCGGCGGTGATAAACGGCGAGTCGCGAGTGCTTATTCTCGGAAGCGTGCCGTCCGTCAAGTCGGTTGAAAACAATTTCTATTATATGCACCCCAAAAACCGTTTTTGGAAGGTGCTTTCTTGCTTATACGACGTCGATTTATATTCGATGTCCGTTGAGGAACGCATCGGATTTTTGCATAAACATCATATTGCGCTCTATGACAGCGTTGAGGAGTGCGACATAGAAGCGAGCAAGGACAGTGCGATTTCAAACGTGACGCCGGCAGACGTTCCGTCGCTCCTTGCAAAAAGCAAGATTTCGCGTATCTATTGCAACGGAAAAGCGTCTTTTCGCTATCTTTTGTCGGCATATCCCGAGTATGCAAACATGGCGATTCTTTTGCCGTCTACAAGCCCTGCTAACGCACAATATTCTCTTGAAAAACTTGTTTTTGAGTGGCGGACGATTTTGTAGGACGGTTTTGGACTTTTACCGCTTTTTCGATTTGACAAAACATCGAGATTGAAAATTTAATCTGTTGTTTGAAAATCGTTGATATTTGCGCTTTTAGATAATTGCGCTTTTTTGTTTCGTATTTGACATAAACGCTCTTTTGTATCGTTTATTCCGCCGTTTTGCATATTTACAATCAATTTTACGTTTGGTATAATTAAATTAATTCCAAATATCTCAGGAGGCGAATTATGGCAAACGGCTATGGTATTTCCAAATGGCAAGATGCAAAGCAAATCAATAAAGAATTGAAGAATCTGACGGATCAACCGATCTATTGTGTATCCGAGGACGCTCTCAAAGACATTCTCAATCATTTCGACACCAAGTGCGCAAAGTCCAAAGAAATCACGACCGAGGCAAAGAAGTATATTCCCGGCGGCGTTCAACACAACCTTGCGTTCAACTTCCCGTTCCCCATGTGCATGGAGAAGGCTGAAGGCGCATATTTGTACGACCGCGACGGCAACCAATATATCGACTTCCTTCAAGCGGGCGGCCCCACCATTCTGGGAAGCAACTTCCCGGCGGTCAGAGAAAAAGTTTTCGAACTCCTCAACACTTGCGGCCCCGTAACAGGTCTTTTCCACGAAGGAGAACTCCTGCTTGCAAAGAAGATCAACGAATTGATGCCTGCATGCGAAATGTTCCGTATGCTCGGCTCGGGCACGGAATCGGTTATGGCTGCAATCCGCGTTGCTCGTTGCGCAACCAAGCATAAACGCGTCATCAAAGTCGGCGGCGCATATCACGGCTGGTCCGATCAAATGGTTTACGGTTTGAAGATCCCCGGAAGCCGTCAATTCCTCGAATCTCACGGTATCCCCGGTTGCTACAAGACCACCGACGAAATTCGCCCCAACGATCTCGGCATGCTCGAAGCAATGCTCAAGAGAAACGTTGCAAAGGGAGGCACTGCGGCCGTTATCGTCGAACCCGTCGGTCCCGAATCCGGTACTCGTCCCATCGATTTCGATTTCAACGAGAAAGCAAGAATCCTTGCAAGAAAGTACGGCGCGCTCTTCATCTTCGACGAAGTCGTCACGGGCTTCAGAGTGGGCATCCACGGTGCGGCAGGCTACTTCTTCGGCGACAAATACAAAGTTGACGACACTCCCGTCTTTATCGACGGCAAGCCCTGGATGGTTGACGACAAGAAACTCGTCGACGGCAAAGTCGTCAAATTCAGACGTCAAGGCACCGGCAGAGATATGTATCCCGACCTCACGGTGTTCGGCAAAATCGTTGCAGGCGGTTATCCCTCCGCAGGCGGCGTAGGCGGCAAGAAAGAGTACGTTTCTCTCATGGCTGCAGGTCTTGCAGGTATGGGCAAGAAAGCATACGTCGGCGGCACGCTCGCTGCAAACCCGCTCAGCTCATATGCAGGATATGTTGCTATTTGCGAGATCGAAAAGAACAATGCGTGCGAAGTTGCCGGCAAAGCAGGCGATCGTCTTGCGGCAGGTCTCAAAGCTCTCGTAAAGAAATACAACCTTCCTTACGTCGTATACAACCAAGGCAGCATCGTTCACCTCGAATGCACGGGCGCAATGAGCTATGACTTCTCCAATATGTCCTTGCTCGGTTCGATCATCCCGATGCTCAAAAAGAAACCCGAGATGCTCAGAAGAAAGGTCGCTATGGAGCAAATGGGCGCAGCCTACATGGCAAACGGTATCGTTACGCTCGCCGGTAGCCGCTTGTACACCTCTATGGCAGATACGGACGAAATCATCGACGAAGCACTCCGTCGCTTTGAAAACGTGTTCAAAACCGTCGTAAAGTGCGAAGACGCTTCCAGATTTGAAAAGAAACCTCACTAATCGAAGTCGTCGGCGCACAAAAGTGCGCCGACGTTTTCTTTGGCACAAAAAGCAAACGCGCTTTTGTGCCATAAGTAGCAAACGCGTTTTAAGCAATCTTTATGCAAAGCATAATACAAAATTAAACTTGCTTTTTTCTATGCGTTTGATATAATATCGATAAAGCAATAATAAGTGTCGTGTACGCTTATGCGGCACGTTCAGGAGATTGATATGAACGAATTGATTGTTGCAAACGTCAACAAATACGCGAAGATGCTCGCGGAAAAGAAATATTTGCAAAGCGGTTACATCGCGGTCAGAGAAGAGGACGGCATCGTCATCACAAATCCGAGAATCGACTACACCGACGTCAAGGAAGAAAATTTGACTTTTGTCAACGACAAGAATATCGAAACGCTCGAAGGCAACTTCCGTGCGGCTGCGGTCATCTTGTTCTGCGCAATCCGTCAAGACAAAGAGGCAAATGCCGCCGCTATCGTTGACAGCGACAGCACCGTTGAGTTCTCCAAAAAGAGAAAAACGCTTATGCCTATCCTCGACGATATGGCGCAGGTTTGCGGCGTGTCTATAAAGTGCGCTCAAAAGAACGTTGCGTCCGACGTCGTTGCTGCTATTTCCGGTCAACGCAATTGCTGCTTGCTTCCCGAGGCAGGCGCGGTTGTGACGGGACGTACCCTCGATGAAGTTTTCACCGCAACGCTCGTTTTGGACAAGGCTTGCAATGCCGAAATCCTTGCGGAGAGCAAAGGCGGCACTCAACATATGAGTGCGGTTGCGGCTCTTTTGGAGCACGTGGTGTTCAAACTCAAATATTCCAAGACAAATCAAAAGCAACAAAAAGCGGCGGAAAGCGGTGAAACGGAAGTAAAAGAAGAAAAGCAAACAGCTGTCGTCACCGACGAGGAAAAGAAAATCGCTCAAGACATCAAGGACGCAGGCGTAAGACTTCTCGACGAAAACCTCGTGCAAGGCACGTGGGGCAACATCGGCGTCAAGCTTGACGACCAATTTATGCTTGCAACTCCTTCCGGCATCGATTACGTTATGCTCAAACCCGAACAAATGGCAAAAGTCAATATGGAAACTCTCGAATGGACGGGCACAAACAAAGCCACCAGCGAAAAAGGTATCCACGCGATCTTGCTCAAAGGCGACAAAGACATCACCGCAACCATTCATACGCATCCGTTCTACGGTTGCATCCTCGCCGCAATGGGAAAGGCAATGCCCGTTCCCGAAAAATATCAAGACGTTCTCGGCAAAGAAATTCCTTGCGCAAAGGCGGCTCTTCCCGGCACAAACGGTCTTGTTAAGAACGTTGCCGCAGCAATCGGCGACGCACCCGCTTGCTTTATGGGACATCACGGCGTTATGGTCAGAGGCAAAAACCTCGAAGACGCGTTTGCGATTTGCAGAGCTCTCGAAGACGCTTGCCGCGATTATCTCGCAGAATAATCGAATATAAAAATAATCGAATATTCAAACTATACAATATCAAAAACCGCAGTTTTTGCTGCGGTTTTTGCATTTTAGCCGTTAGTGACAATAAAAAAGATAGATACGCATCTACCTTTAATCTAATTTTAGATTGTCTATTGAAAAAGCAGGATCATTAATAAATTCACTTGGCGAAATTCCTAATCCATCGGAAAGCATAAGGAATCAACAAGAGATTGTTAACAATAAGGCTGAAGAAATATTGCAGAGCGTAGATTTTAAGCGGACAAAGACTTTGATCTTAAACGATTATGCGACATATAATCAAAATGATTCTTGCAAAAAGAGAATTGTCGTTGACACTAACAGTAAGAAAATATGTTTTATCGATTATATAAAAGGAAGTTTGATTATAGTCGGTTTTAACGAGATATTGGATTTTGAAATCTATGAAAACGGAAGTCATCTAACAAACGGATGTGTTGTTGGCGGCTTGTGGGCAGGATTGTTCGGTTCGGAAACGAGCGGATTATGCAAAGAGTTGAAACTTATTATACGAATAAATCGATATGACATATCTCAAGTATGTTACGAGATTATATTCGACTCGATGTTTAATATCGGAATAAATAAGTCTACGACAATTTATCAACAATGCATCAGCACTTTGCACGAAGATCGTTTTTGGAGTTTTGAAAAATTCTCAAAATCCTATTAAAATAGGCAATTTTCGCACATTTTTTGGCGTTTTGAGCAATATTTTTCGTCTAAATCGGCTATTTTCTTTCGTTTTTTCGGCAAATTTTAGATTTCAAAATAATTTTCAAACTAAAATAATACCAAAAACAATACCAATTTTTATAGCCGTTTTCAAAAAATCTAATGCCAAACGACACCTTTTTTTCGGTTGCTATGATACCAAATGAAATTAGATTTATCAAGCAAAATTACACATTAAATTACTTGTCGATATTAGGAAAAAATTGTAGATATATCAATGTTCCATATTTCATTGCTATTCGTTGTTGCTGTTGTAGCACAAGTCAGCGGTAATAGCAACCACCGTGAAAAATAGCACTTAAAACTTTTATGTTTACTGATTGAGTCAGACTCGAAAGAGTTTGGCTCTTTTCTTTTTACGGTACTATTTTTCTCTCAAAACTAGTTTGTAGTTGCTATTGCCCATTGCAACATTATTTACAAGTCAAATAAGTTTCGACCCGTGCTACTTTGCCCCTGCCGAAAGGAAAATAAAATATGGAGGTATTCCAAAAAATGAAATAAGTTGTTTACTTACTTAATCAAGAAAGTCAGAGGCACCTCTGACGACAAGATTTCCGGTCTCGGATTTCTTAACGAAGAAGGAACGTTGCTAATATCCATAATCGAGCAACTGAACTTGTAAACGCTGGACTTATTTATAATTGAAAAAATATGACAAATCGCCTGCCAAGATGTTTTGGCAGGCGATTTTACTTTTACTTGATTTCAGTTTTCCAAAGTCCGTGGAGATTGCAGTAAGCATAAACTGCAACAGGTTTATCTTTGCCGGTGCAAAAGGTAGCTTCCGGTGTATCGCCAGGTTTAAAGGCTCTCCGCTGACCTCCGTTCTCCTGTTCAAGGTAAATCCACTGAATATAATGCTCCTCAGTCATCGGATGCGTTGTTTCGCCGACTCTTACATAAACGGAACCGTCTTCTTTATGAACATAAGGCAAGTGTTTTTCGCCAGAGGCTTCAGTGGTGTTAGGAACCAGCGCCTCCATCTTTTGTCCGCAGCACATCATAGGGACGCCCGCATCGTGAATAAGACCGATTAAGTTACCGCAATGGCGACAAATATAAAACTTTTCTTTCATTTGTCTTTCTCTCTTTAATAATTTTCTTTACGAACTTCAAAATAAGCTTGCGGATGCTTACATACAGGACATGTTTCGGGAGCCGTAGTACCAACAACGATATGTCCGCAATTGCGGCATTCCCAAACTGTTACACCGGACTTTTCAAATACTGTTCTGGTTTCAACATTGTTAAGAAGAGCACGGTATCTTTCCTCATGTGATTTCTCAATAGCGGCAACACCGCGGAATTGAGCAGCCAAATCGTGAAAGCCTTCTTCATCTGCTTCTCTTGCCATACGATCATACATATCAGTCCACTCGGCATTTTCGCCTTCCGCTGCATGGAGCAGGTTTTCGGCAGTGTCGCCAAGCTCGCCGAGAGCCTTAAACCACAGTTTCGCATGTTCCTTTTCATTTTCGGCAGTCTTCAAGAAAAGTGCTGCAATTTGCTCGAAGCCTGCCTTCTTTGCAACAGAAGCAAAGTATGTATACTTGTTTCTTGCCTGAGATTCGCCTGCAAATGCTTCCCAAAGGTTCTTTTCGGTCTTTGTACCGGCATAGGGATTCTTGGATTCCTCAAGCTTTACAAATTTTTCTTTCGGCTGTTTGCAAACAGGACAGGTTTCGGGAGGAGTATCTCCATCGTGAATATAACCGCATACGGTGCATTTCCATTTTGCCATTTTCGTTACCTCTTTATTTTTTATATTTTCGTTGAAATTTATGGTATGAAGCAATGCTTCCACCACATCTTCCGGAATATCGGGATAGGATTTTATCTGCTCTAAAAATTCTTTTGTGTTGGCGCTTTGCGGAAGCATAAAGCCTGCTTCCCGGCAAAGGTCTTCTGCCATAAGTCGAGACGATTTTGCTACCGCCTCCGAAAGTTTATCGGGCAGCTGGGAGGCTATGTTTTCAGCCTGCGCTTTGCTTTGAACGAGAGCACGCAGCGCCTCGACCACTTTATCCGTTTTAGGTTGCTGCGGGGGCAATTCCTTCGGCATCATTGAAATAGCACCTGAAGGACATGCCTCGGCACATACGCCGCAGCCGATACACTTATTTGGATCAATGATGCTGTTTTCTGTATCCGTAGCGCCGGTAGGACAAACATAAAGGCAAAGACAGTCTTTTGTGCAAAGCCTTAAATTTCGTACTGCATATTTATCTGCCATTATCTTGCACCTCCTTCTATTTTTTCAAACTTCCACGCAGGGACTTTGCATACGGGGCAAAGCGCAGGCGGTGCATCGCCAACGAATACAAATCCGCAGATTGTGCAGACATACACACCTGTGTTTTCTAGCATCTTGTCACCCTCAACCTCATATCGGGTGAGAAGTGACTGCAACATTCTCGTTACCTTTTCCGCCCACACCTGACAGCGAAGTGCGCCACGGTCGTGCTGCTCTTCCGCAGCTGATTTTCCGTAAGGAAATCCTACCGAAATATCATGATTAATCAATTCGAGCAGTGTCTGTGTGCCGGCATTGCTGACAGGCTCTGCTTTTTGATGGAAGAATTCTGCAAGTTTTCTAAAATTCTCGGATTCTTCGGGCATATACTGCTTTTCGCACCCTCTTGCAAGATTGGAGCAAATGATGCTCATCTCCATTGGAGATAATTCTTTTTCTGTATGCGGCTTTTCAAGGATTTCTTCTGCTTTAGCAGTTTCCTCTTTCAGCACAAAAGCATCCTTACCTGCACCGCAAAGCGGACACTTGAAATCATCGGGCAATTCGCCTTCGGTTTCATGGATATATCCGCAGACTGTACAGATATATTGCTTCATATTGCCACCTCCTTTAATTGAATAATAGCATATTTCAGATTGCAATTCTGTGATGTTATCACATTTTTCAATGATTCCCGCAATGTCCGTGACCGCAGCCGTGGTCGCCGCAGATATGGGTTTCCCCGCCGTGTTCATGATCGTGGTGTTCACAATGCACATCGGGATTGAAAGCAAGATTGCCGGCAACAAAAGCATTTACCGCTTCATCGGCATTACCGCTGACACCGCCGTAGAGCTTTATTCCGTTTTCTGTCAGCGCCATTTGTGCACCGCCGCCAATACCGCCGCAAATAAGTACATCTGCTTTTACAGCGGAGAGTACGCCGACCAATGCACCGTGGCCGGAGCCGTTGGTATCTATAAGCTCTGTTTTAATGACCTTGCCGTCTTCAATATCGTACAATTTGAATTGCTCGGTGTGACCGAAATGCTGAAAGATGTTTCCGTTTTTGTAAGTTACTGCGATTCTCATAATATTTGCTACTTCTTCTGGTTTGTATTCTTTTTGAATTTGCCGTTTGATGCAGTTTTTTTATAGCAAAAGTCTGTACTGCCGCTACAAAGATGAAACTCGCCGCCCTCAATTTTCAGTGCGATGCCAAGCACAAGTGCGTCTGCCATCTTTTTTCTTGCGGTATCATAGATTTTCTGTGCGGTTGTTCTGCCTACGCCGAGTTGTGCCACGCATTATTCTTGTCTTAAGTTTTCTTTGTCAATCAGCCGTATGGTTTCAAGCTCGTCAATTGTCAAAACAATTGGTTCTCCGCTCACTGCTCCCGTTGGAGAAATTCAAGCACTTCAGGGAAATAACACTCTCGATGACACTTCGTCGGTCTTGTCATTTTTATCACATCGCCATAATTATAGTGCCGTTTCTAACACATGTCAATAGCATTATTGACATGTGTTAGAAATTGTGCCATACTAAAAATACTGAAAAAGGAGACACGGCTTATAAATTACTTAACATACTTACCTGTATTTGATAAACTGACAAAATCACAGCAAGACACGCTTACAAGCTCATCTTTTGTTCGTAAATTCGGCAAGGGTGAACTCTTACATAATGGTTCGCAGAATTGTACGGGACTGCTCCTTGTGCTCTCCGGTCAAATTCGTGCTTTTACTATATCTGATAATGGCAGAGAGATTACGATGTACCGCCTTTTTGAGCGAGATATTTGCCTTTTCTCTGCGTCTTGTATTATGAACAGTATTCAGTTTGATATTACCGTTACCGCAGAAAAGGAAACTGAGGTTTTAGTCATCCCGTCAGAAGTTTACAAAAGCATTATGGATGTTTCCGCACCGCTTGCCAATTACACAAACGAAGTTATGGCAAGTCGATTTTCAGATGTAATGTGGCTTATAGACCAGGTGATGTGGAAAAGCTTTGATAAAAGACTTGCTGATTTTCTTTTGAATGAGTCAAACATCGAAGGCACTAACATTCTTAAAATCACCCACGAAACAATCGGCAATCACTTGGGCAATCCCCGTGAAGTGGTAACACGAATGCTAAAGTATTTTGTGAGGGAAGGGTTTATATCACTCTCCCGCGGAACGATTGAGATTATAGACAAAGACGGACTTGAAAAGATTATAGTTTGATAAAACAAAGCGTTGAGTTTCTCAAAAAAGGAATTCTCAACGCTTTTTCTTTTCTGTCCTTTTAATCATCCATTCCGCAGAGAGTGGATTTTTTATTTAACGCTTTATCATTACGAACTGCATCATAGAATCGGAAACCGCCTGCAAAGTTATAGGCATCAAAGCCGTTGCCCATTAGAATTCTGCTTGCGATATAGCTTCTCAATCCGCTTTGGCAGATAACATACACAGATTTGCTCCTGTCCAGCTCACCTATACGTTTACGCAGCTCATCAACGGGAATATTGATAAAACCCTTTGCATGCCCCATGCTGTATTCCATTGGTGTACGTGTATCAAGAAGTGTAACACTCCCGTCACGAGGAATCGTTTCATCTTCCTCATAATACCATTGCTTTACAATGCCGTTTTTCATGTTTTCAATGATATAGCCTGCCATATTCACAGGGTCCTTTGCGGAGGAATACGGCGGAGCATAGGCAAGGTCAAGTTCTGTAAGTTCATATGCTTTTATTCCGGCACGGATAGCGGTTGCAAGCACATCTATCCTCTTATCGACACCGTCAAAGCCTACAATTTGTGCACCTAAAATGCGGTAGCTTTCTTTTTCAAACAGCACTTTCATAGTCATCATTTTACCGCTGGGATAATATCCTGCATGACTCATCGGCGAAAGAATGACTTTGTCTGTAGCAATACCAAGGGACTTTGCGGTTTTTTCGTTAATACCCGTAGCAGCGGCAGTCATGCCAAATATTTTGATGACGGATGAGCCCTGTCCGCCGGTATAATGGCTGGGGGCGCGGGTGGGCGGGTATAATGGCTGTCGCCGCCGCAGATGTTGTCGGCAGCAACTCGTCCCTGCTTGTTTGCAGGGCCGGCAAGAGAGATGAGCGTGTCCTTATCCGTTACAAAATTTTTGATCTGCACCGCATCTCCAACCGCATAAATGTCAGGAATAGATGTTTCCATTTTGTCATTGACCACAATACTGCCTTTAATGCCCAGTTCTATGCCGGCATCTTTCGCAAGTGTGGTTTCGGGAGCGACGCCGATTGCCATTACAACCATATCGGTATGAAGTGTCGGAGCACTTTTGAGTTTCACATCAATACCGCAATCGGTATCGGCAAAACCTTCAACCATAGTATCAAGCATTAGATGGATACTGTTTTTGCGGATTTCAGCATGAATAAACGATGCCATATCCCTGTCAAACGGAGCCATAAGCTGATCCGCCGCTTCCACGAGAGCTACATCTATTCCGAGTTCACGCAGATTTTCTGCAACTTCGATTCCGATAAATCCTCCACCGACAACAACTGCCGATTTCGGATGATGCTCATCCGTATATTTCTTGAGTCTAAGCGTATCCTCAACTGTGCGCAGGGTAAATATCTTATCGCTGTCAATACCGTCAAACCCAGGTTTTATCGGCTTAGCACCGGGTGAGAGCACGAGCTTATCATAACTCTCGGTAATGATTTTGCCGTTTTCAAGATTTTTTACGGTAACGGTTTTGCTATCAGGATGAATTGCCGTAACTTCATGATGCACATTCATCTTAACTCTAAAACGCCTCCAAAAACTTTCAGGCGTCTGCAAGGTTAGATCATTTTCTTCTTCAATGGTGCCGCCGATATAGTACGGCAGACCACAGTTAGCATATGAGATAAATCCCGAACGCTCAAAAACAACTATTTCCGCTTGTTCGTCAAGCCTGCGTATTCTCGCCGCCGCAGTAGCGCCACCTGCAACACCGCCTATAATTACAACTTTCATTTATTTTACCACCTTTCCACGGTAGCTGCTGATGCCACCGATATTTTTTGCATTTATATAACCAATTTGCTTCAAATAGGATACAGCTTGTCCGCTTCTACCACCGCTTAAACAATACACATAAAGCGGTGTGCTTTTATCTTTGACGGTATTCTCAACGGAAGAAATTTTATCAAGAGGTATGTTGATGCTTCCGTCAATGTGCCCGTCATTGTATTCCTCTGCCGTCCTAACGTCAAGCAAAACAGCGCCGACATTTGTTTCGTATTCCGCAACACCGGTGTTAATGTCGGCGGTGTTGCGGAAGAAATTAAACAGTCTCATCTTTTTCTCCTTACAGCATTGCTTCAATTTGCTCTTTCGATCTGTAACCAACAACCTGATTTTTGAGTTTCCCGTTTTTGATCACAGCGAGCATCGGGATGCTCATTACCTGAAATTGTGCAGCTAGTTCCGGCTGTTCGTCAACATTGATTTTGCCGACTTTAACATCGTTTCGCTCATTTGCGATTTCCGATACGATCGGACCTACCATACGGCAGGGACCGCACCAATCGGCATAGAAATCGAGAAGAACAGGTTTATTGGAATTCAAAACTTCGCTTGCGAAATTTTCTTTACTAATTTTAATTACAGACATCTTCGTGTCCTCCTTTGTTTTATTGTGTCTTTATTATATCCGATTTTAATTCAGGGTTCTGTGATATTATCACTTATTGTTTTTTCTGTTCCTTAATTTGCAGATTGCTTGTGCCATCGTTCCCATCGGGCAGAAGGCGCACCATGTTCTCGGCTTAGCGTTCAAGGTCTATAACACCACTCAAATACGGAAAAGCTTGGGTTGTTAATATGGATGAATTGCTGTTGTTTGTAAACGGCAAAAATGAGAAGTAAAATGAAATATATGACGTCAGGCGACATTCACAGAATGTTTAAGCAAGAAGACGAAGGCACAATCATAAGGCGTAATAACGTTCGCAGAATCGCTCTCGAAAACGGGATTAAGAATACGCTTACGCAAAACATAATCTTGATTGACTCAAAGGATTTCTTTGAGAAAGTGAACCCATACAATTTAGAAGTACACGAGTATTCAATTCCAAAGTTAAGGTGCATAGAAGATTGTGCGAGAGAATGGAACAACAATAGAAAAACGGGCGACCGTTTTATACACGCCGACGAAATACGCGATTTTTTGAAAATGGACACAACGGTATTTAAGTATAAGTTCGGCAATAAGTGGATTGTAAACTACGATCAGCTTTTGCCACACCTCAAGAAAATAAACCGCCGCGAAAGTAAATTATGGAAGGCACATATGGCTCGTATAGGCATAAAAAAATCAGTCACTCCACGCAAGAAGTGACTGACGGCTGGCCTGCCTGATTGGAGTCGAACCAACGGCGTTCCGCTTAGGAGGTTGTTAAAAACGAGAATAATCAGATGAAAATCGGAGAAACACATTCATAATAAGACAATGTATAACGACTCAATAGCGGTGCTACCGTTTGTAGCATTTGCGATGATAAACGAAAAAAGCACTAGACGAGTGCTTTTTTCCTTAGGGGGAAAATTATTAGGAACAATCAATGATTGTCGTTTGGTCGTTTTGTGTCAAGCGGTTTGCGCTTGATGTTTGAGTTTATCTTTGATCGTCGCAACGGCTGTCGTCAACTTCGCCTTCGTTGAATACGGCAGGTCTTTGGAAGAAACCTTTGAAGAACTTTTTGACACGAAGCGCGACAATCCAATCACCCAGCATCGATATGCCGTGTACGATGAGGAACGTGCCCACCATAACCGCAATTGAGATTGCTCCGCCGATGGGATCGAAGAAGGTGAGGAAACCGAAAACGATTTCAAGAATCGACAGAATCAGAAGCGTCCACCAGTACGGAACGTGATATTTGCTTGCCGAAATTGCAAGGGACAACTCTGAAATGCCCTCGATGATAAACCACATTGCAAAGATGAAGGGGATGAAACCTGCCACCACGCCTTCGTTTGCAAGAAGGACGACGCCCAGTATCGTCGTGATTATGCCGTCCGCAAGGAATGCGCCACCGCCTACAAATCCTGCTGTCGTGAAGAAGCCTATGATTTCCACAATGCCTATCACAAGCACGATTGCGCCTACGATGTAAGCAAATACGCTCATCGTCGTGTCAACAGGAAGACAGAAGCACACGATTCCCGCAACAATCATCAATATACTTGCCAAAAACCACAAAATAGTTGTTGATTTTTTCATATTTAACACCTCGTTTGGTTTGTTTTCTACACATATTATATATTCCTCAAATTTGCAGTCAACAACACTTTATACCATATGTGTATATTATTCCCCAAAAGTGAAAAATATTGTATCATACCGCCGTAGATATTGACTTTTTGTAGTTTAATGTTAGAATGGTTTTATATTTGTATTGCGATTCGGTCGCAATGCGCTGCAAGGATAAGGAGCGGTTGTGTACAAAGAGAGTAAACTTGCCAAAAACAAGGCGTTCGGAACGTTGCTCATGATTTTGGGCGTTTTCGGATTTTTGATTATCATCCACAGACTTTGTTATTACAAATTCGAATACGACGAAAAATTCAGCCCCGTGGACTACGGCAAATTTAATATCTTGTCGTTTTTTACGATTCAGTCGAACGTATTCGTGTACGTCTATCTCATTTGTGTAGGTCTTGCCTCGTTCGGAGTTAAATGCGCAAAAAAGGTTGCGTACAATCCGCTTGTCGGCGCAATGGCAACGACGTATATTTTGGTGACGGGGCTCGTTTATACGGCAGGCATCCCGATGGGATTTACACCGCCTTTTCAGTGGGGCGATTCCTACCACGCAACGAGCAGTTTTATTCAAGTGTATTTTCATATGATAATACCGCCGTTTATGGTGATTTTGTGGTTTTTCCCGTTTACAAATAAGCGAATAAATCACAAAACCGTGTGGTTTTTTGCAATATATCCCTTCGTTTATTCGATTTTTTCCATAATTCGCGGCGCAGTCGGCGATATGCATTTTTATCCCTATCCGTTTTATCGTCCGGAGTTTATATGGTCGATGTTTTCAAAAGGTGCGATAAACTATCCGCTTGCATACTTTTTGATGTTTGTCGTGCTTGTGCTGGGGATGTTGCTGTTTATCGGCATAGGCAGATTGCTGATTCTTGCAAACGACAAGATGATTGACAAACAGTTTTGTGACGTAGACGTTTACAAGCGAGAAATTTGCGACAGTGAGAACTGAAAAGACTAACATATGAATTGAAAAAGCACTCCGATGAGTGCTTTTTCCATAGTATCGTTATTTACGTTTAGCCGAGTTGTTTGCGGCTTAAAACCGAATTGTTTTGGGGAATAAAGTCATTTCTTTTCAACGTCTATCATTCTGCTGCAGTATTCGCACTTGACTTGCAAGTTGTTGCTTGTTTGCGTGATGCCGCCGCAGTAGGGGCATTGAACGGTGTACAAGCCGAGGTCGTCGGGACGATTGTTGAGGGGGATGATTTTGTTTTCCTCGATGGTGTAGTTTGTCAGATATTGCTTGTCGATGCACACGCGCACTGCGTCTATAACTTCGTTTGGTTGCATCGAGAGATGGTTTGCAATTTCGGTTGCGTCTCTGAAACCTTCGCGTTTTATCGCATCGATGATGCGAGCGTACTTCTTTTTGGGTGCATAGGTAACCCACGACATAGGCGCGCCGTAAAATCCGAGCACTACAAACACGATGCCGATTGCCATAATCGCGGTGAAAACCGCTCCACCGTCCTCTTTGCGAGTTGCGCCGATGACGGTCATTGCAATGCCCAACGGGAACATAACCGTCAAAATTATGCTTATAAGAAGTCGCAAGGACAAATTCTTTTGAAGTTTGTTTATTTCTTTATTGTTTTCCATACGCACATTGTATTGCAAAAGCCGCTTTAAGTCAACAACAACTTAACGCGCGCGGTTTTGTAGCGGGGCGTTGCATCCGGCAAGGGCGATATTGCAACTGTGCTCGGCGTATTTGTGTCTGTCGGCACGGGAAATGAGTGCAAAGCGCGCGTGACGACATTTAAGGTAATTATTGGAATATATATACTTTACGTATAGTATATGAATGTAATATTGACGTGAAATTGCGTGCTTTTTCAAATCTAAAATTTACATTAATATTTCCGTATAAGCGTTGACGAGATCTTTTGAGATGATATAATAGTGTCAAAATCAAATTCGGAGGTAAATATATGGGAAAGAAACCGTCTAAAAGCGCGATCAATCAAATCATTTGCTACGCACTTATTTTGGCTGCGGTTCTCGGTATCGTGACAATCATTCTCGTTGCGGAAGGCACATATGCATGGGAAGGCATCTGGTGCGGACTTGCATCGACGCTCGTGCTTGCTCTTGCAGGCGCATGGTATGGCTGGAACAATGCAAAACTCCCCGGTGTAGGCGGAAAGGTCGCATACATATTGACCGTGCTTATCATCTTGGCAACGATTTTGTTCGTCCCGCTATACATGTTTGCGTAAACAAGTAAGCAAAAAACTCAACCGCTTCGGCGGTTGTTTTTTTGCGATTGACATACGCTTGAAAACGACAAGCAAAAGTGATATGATTGCAATATCAAATTCGGAAGTGAAATATGGCGTTCAATATTGTTTTGGTAGAACCGGAAATCCCTCAAAACACGGGCAACATCGTCCGCACGGCTGCGGCAACGGGTTGCAAAGTGCATTTGATAAAACCTATCGGTTTCGATATAAGCGACAGGGCGTTGAAAAGAGCGGGGCTCGATTATTGGCATCTGACGGATTTCATCGTGTATGAAAATCTTGAAGAATTTTTTGATAAAAACGCAGATGGCAGAGTCCACAAAACAACGGACGGCAGTTGGCACATTGACGGCAATGACGAAAGAACGTCCGCACCGCATTTTTACTTTTGCTCGACAAAGGCGGCAAAGAGATACGACGAGGCAAAGTTCGGCGCAAACGATTTCTTGTTTTTTGGCAGAGAATCAAAAGGGTTGCCCGAAGAGCTTTTGCACGACAACTACGATATGACAATCCGCATACCAATGGTCAAAGAGGCGCGCTCGCTCAATCTTTCAAATTCGGTCGCAATCGTTGTGTACGAGGGTATGCGCCAACTTGGTTTTGAAAATTTGCTTTGCAAAGGACATCTGACAAAGTTCTGACTTTTGAAAGATACTTAGTGAATTTGAAAATTCGATACAAAATACCAAAAGTGTTTTGAAAATGCTATTATTTGTACAAAACGGCGAAAAATCGCCGTTTTTTCATGTTTTCAAAAGTGTATAAAACACGATAAGTATAATTGCGCGGAGCGGATGTGATTTTATAAAACACGAAAAGTGTTGAAATAAATTCAAAATTTCGGACGGAAAATACGTCGAATTTCCAAAAGAATTTAAAATCGTGATGCGCGGTAAGCAAAATTTGTATTTTTCTTGTAATTTTGTCATAATTATGATATACTTGTAATCGCTAAAAATATATTGAATCGCACATACGTATATGCGCGCCAAATATGTTTTGACAAACGAAAATCAATTTTCTTAAAGGAGAATATCTATGGCAAAAATGACAATCCGCGACGTAGACGTCAAGGGCAAAAAGTGTTTGGTTCGTTGCGACTTCAACGTTCCTATGGTTGACGGCGTTATCACCGACGAAAACCGTATCAACGGCGCACTTCCCACCATCAAGTATCTCGTAGACAACGGCGCAAAAGTTATCCTTTGCTCCCACATGGGCAAACCGCACAACGTTTTCACCGAAGGTTTCGGTCTTAACAAAAAAGAAAAGAAGGCGGTTGAGGCTCTTCCCGAAAGCGAACAAGCCGCTGCAAAGGCGGAATACATCGCAAAAGCTCTCAAAAACGATCCCAAGAAATTCACTTTGAAGCCCGTTGCCGACAAACTTGCAGAGCATTTCCCCGGCAAAGTTACGTTTGCAACAGACCTTGTGGGTGAGGACGCACACAAGAAAGTCGCTGCCCTCAAAGACGGCGAAATCGTGCTTTTGGAGAACACTCGTTTCGACGCAGGCGAAGAGAAAAACAGCGAAGAGCTTTGCAGAAAACTCGCTGATTTCTGCGACATCTACGTCAACGACGCATTCGGCACCGCACACCGCGCTCACGCAACCACCGCAGGTATCGTTCAATACGGTTTCGCACCCGTGGCAGTCAGCGGTTTCCTCATTGAAAAGGAACTCAAATTCCTTGGAAACGCAGTTGAAAATCCCGTCCGTCCCTTCGTTGCGATTCTCGGCGGCGCAAAGGTGGCAGACAAACTCAACGTCATCGACAATCTCCTCAACAAATGCGACACGCTTATCATCGGCGGTGGTATGGCTTACACATTTATCAAGGCTCAGGGCGGCAGCATAGGTCTTTCTCTCGTTGACGACGAAAAGATCGAATACTGCAACAAGATGCTCGAAAAGGCAAAATCCCTCGGCAAGACCATTTATCTTCCCGTCGATACCGCAACTTGCGCAGGTTTCCCCGATCCCATCGACGCACACGTCGACATCGAATATTGCGACAGCTTCAATATACCTGCCGACAGAGAAGGTCTTGACATCGGTCCCAAGACGCAAGAACTCTTTGCATCCGCAGTCAAGAGCGCAAAGACCGTCGTTTGGAACGGTCCTATGGGCGTTTTTGAAAATCCGCAACTTGCAGCCGGTACAAACGCCGTCGCAAAAGCTATGGCAGAAACCGACGCAACCACAATCATCGGTGGCGGCGACTCCGCAGCGGCAGTCGCACAACTCGGTTATGCCGACAAGATGACGCATATCTCAACGGGTGGCGGCGCGTCCTTGGAGTTCCTTGAAGGTAAGGTTCTTCCCGGCATCGCATGCCTCAACGACAAGCACTAATCGGCGAATAGCCGCGTCAACATAGATTTTTCCGCCCGTCACGTACAAAAAGTACGCTGGGCGGGCAAAAAATCTTGCTCTTCATCCGATTATTGCTGTCGTTGTCGACAAAGAAGATTTAAGGCAAGCACTAATCGGCGAACAGCCATAAATCGTAAGCGTGTAAGGCACGCAATAAAATCAATAATTCAGAGGTTATTATGAGAAAACCAATCATCGCAGGCAACTGGAAAATGAACAACACAATCGCCGAAACAAAGGCACTTATCACCGACCTTGCTCCGCTTGTTAAGGATGCACAGTGCGACGTCGTCATCTGCACGCCGTACACCGATCTTGCAACGGCTGTCGAAATGACCAAGGGCACAAACATCAAAGTCGGCGCAGAAAACGTGCACTGGGCGGAAAAAGGCGCATTCACCGGTGAAATCTCCGCAAAAATGCTCGTCGAACTCGGCGTGGAATATGTCATCATCGGTCACTCCGAGCGTCGCCAATACTTTGGCGAAACCGATCAAACCGTCAATGCTCGCGCAAAGGCAGCTCTTGCGGCAGGTCTTAAACCCATCATTTGCGTAGGCGAAACTCTCGAAGAGAGAGAAAGCGGCAAGGTTGAAGAAGTTCTTGTGCGTCAAACCAAGGGTGCTTTCGACGGCATCGACAAAGACGAACTTGACAATATCGTCATCGCATACGAACCCGTTTGGGCAATCGGCACGGGTAAGACCGCAACCGCAGAAGTCGCAAACGAAACCATCGCAATCATCCGCAGAACCATGGCGGAACTCTATTGCCCCAAGTGTGCAGAAAACCGCGTTCGCATTCAATACGGCGGCAGCATGAACCCCAAGAACGTCAAAGAACTCATGGCTATGCCTGAAATCGACGGCGGCCTTATCGGCGGCGCATCCTTGAAGGCGGTCGACTTCTCTCAAGTCGTCAACTACTAATATCGCAACTGCGTAAAGATTGCCGATTTTCTTGATGAAATCGGCAATCTAACCGTATAAAATCTTTAAGCATACAACAAAAAGGACAACTATATGAAAAAACTTGTTTTGGTTGTAATGGACGGTGTAGGCAAGTCTAAAACCGGGCTTGGCGATGCCGTAACTTTTGCAAACACACCCACTCTCGACACACTTTTGAAAGAGTGCCCCAACACCTATATCAAGGCACACGGCACGGCGGTGGGACTTCCCAGCGACGACGATATGGGCAACAGCGAAGTGGGGCACAACGCACTCGGTTGCGGTCAAATCTATTCGCAAGGCGCAAAGCTTGTTGAAGAAGCAATAGAAAGCGGCGACATTTTCAATTCTTCCGCATGGCAAGAGCTCAAAAACAACTGTGTGAAAAACGGCAGCGCAATGCACTTTATCGGATTGCTTTCGGACGGCAACGTACACAGCAACATCGGACATTTGATTGCATTGATAAAAGGCGCAAAACGCGCCGGAATAAAGAGAGTGTTTGCGCACGTACTGCTTGACGGCAGGGACGTTCCCGCAACCAGCGCGCTTACGTACGTAGACCAACTCGAAAGCGCAATGGCAGAGCTTAACGACGACAACTTCCACGCATGCATCGCAAGCGGCGGCGGACGTATGGTCATCACAATGGACAGATATTTCGCAAACTGGGATATGGTCAAAAACGGCTTCTACACCCACGTTTACGGCGAGGGCAGAGGATTTGCGTCGGCAACGGAAGCAATCGAAACCTATCGCAACGAAAATCCCGGCGTCATCGACCAGGATTTGCCTGCGTTCGTCATCAAAAAGGACGGACAACCCGTCGGCGCAATGCATGATGGCGACAGCGTGATTTTGTTCAACTTCCGCGGCGACCGTGCAATCGAAATCTCTATGGCGTTTGACAATGCGGACTTCTCGGGCTTCGACAGAGGCAATATGCCCAAAGTGCTTTATGCAGGCATGCTCCAATACGACGGCGACTTGCATTTGCCCGCGAGATTCCTTGTCGAGCCACCGCAAATCAAGTACACACTCAGCGAGTTCCTCGTCAATCGCGGCGTGAAATCCTATGCCGTTTCCGAAACTCAAAAGTACGGCCACGTGACGTATTTCTGGAACGGTAACCGCTCCGAGAAATTCTCCGACGACCTCGAAGTGTGGGAAGAAGTACCCTCGGACAAAGTGTCTTTCGATCAACGTCCGTGGATGAAATCCGCCGAAGTCACCGACAAAGTTATCGAGGCAATCGAATCCGAGCAATACGGCTTTATCCGCTGCAATTATCCAAACGGCGATATGGTCGGCCATACGGGCAATCTCGACGCAACGAGAATAGGCGTCGAAGCGGTCGATCTTGCTCTTGCAAGACTGCTTCCGATCGTCAAAAAGCACGATTACGCACTCATCGTAACGGCAGATCACGGCAATGCCGACGAGATGCTTGAAAAGAACAAGAAAGGCGTTATTTCCGTGCGTACGGCGCACTCGCTCAACCCCGTTCCTTTCATCGTTTACAACTACGATTGCCAAATCGCAGACGGAGCGTTCGGACTTTCCGACGTTGCGGCAACGGCAGTGAAGATTATGGGATTCGAGCCCGATTCTCATTGGAATCCGTCAATAGTTAAGTAATTTAAAAAGTAATAAAAAGGCCTGTCCCGCAACAAGCGCGGACGGGCTTTTTTATATTTCGTCGTTTTACCTTTCAAAATCGCATTTTTTATTTTTGATGAATATCGAGCGGTGGTGCGGCATAGAGTTTAGCAAACCAGATCGGAGGAGTTTATGGATAAATTTGACCTTTATCGTGATATTGCCTCGCGCACCGGCGGTGATATTTACGTCGGCGTCGTCGGCCCCGTGCGTACGGGCAAATCTACGCTTATCAAGCAGGTGATGCAGCAATTTGTAATCGACGGCATCGCAAATCCCGACGAACGCTCGCGCGCTGTCGATGAAATACCGCAATCGGCGGACGGCAAGACAATCATGACGACGCAACCGAGATTTGTGCCAAACGAGGCGGTGAGAGTGTCCGTGGGCGAAAATATCACCGTCAATATGCGACTTATAGATTGCGTCGGCTATCTCGTTGACGGCGCGCTGGGCGCGCAAGAGGACGGCAAAGAACGTATGGTTTCTACGCCATGGTCAAACGAGGATATGCCTTTTTCGAAAGCGGCGGAAATCGGCACGCAAAAGGTCATCAAAGAGCATAGCACCATTGCGCTTGCAGTCACCACCGACGGTAGTTTCGGCTCGATAAAACGCGAGGACTACGTCGAGGCGGAAGAGAGGGTTATATCCGAGCTTAAAGAGTGCAAAAAGCCGTTTGTAATCGTGCTTAACGTTGCAAACGTCAATGCGGAGAGCGCGCAAAATCTCAAAGAAGAGCTTGAAAAGAAGTACGATGCACCCGTCGTAGTAAAAAACGCGCTTGCTATGGACGAGGACGACATCAGCGAGATTTTGGAATCCGTTTTGCTTGAATTTTCCGTCAAGACGATCGATTTCGATTTGCCGCGCTGGGTGCAGGCATTGCCCCTCGATTGCGACGTGGTGAGAGAAATTATCGAGTGCGTAAAGGATATGGCAAAAGACGTGGATAAAATGCGAGACTACGACAAAATCGATTCGTATTTTGAAAACGCTACGTTTTGGAAACAACCCTCGTCAATCAGTCTCGACGCAGGCAAGGGCAGGGTGCACGTGAAGATGTCCACGGGCGACGACGTGTTCTTTAAGGTCGCGAGCGAGCAATGCGGCATAGACGTCAAAGACGATTTCGACTTGCTCAAAGAGCTTAAAATTCTTTGCAAAGACAGAGAAAAAATCGGCAAAATTCAATCCGCTATGGAGCAGGTCGAGACTCTCGGTTACGGAATCGTTGCGCCGACTATGGACGAAATCGAACTCAATCAGCCCGAAATCTTGCGTCAAGGTCAACAGTACGGAGTGAAACTCTCGGCAAAAGCACCCTCCCTTCACATTATGAAAGTGGACGTCGAAACCGAAGTAAGCCCCATCATCGGCAGCGAACAACAAAGCAAAGATATGGTTGAAGGCATGCTGCAAGACTTTGAAAACGACAAGCAAGCAATCATGAACACAAACATTTTCGGAAGGTCGCTCTCAACGCTGGTTGCGGACGGAATCAACAACAAGTTGCAAACCGTTCCCACGGACGCGGAACAAAAGCTACGCAAGACTTTGGGACGTATCGTCAACGAAGGCAAGGGCGGAGTGATTTGCATCCTGTTGTAACGAAAAGCAGTTTACAGTACCGTTTGTAAAGGATAAAATACAAAATCCGTCAACAGCGTGGGTTGTTGGCGGATTTTGTTTTGCGCATAATGCGCATAGCGAATATTATGTTATTCGTTGACGTTTTCTGAGTCGGTCTCGGCGACGGCAAGCGCATTGTCGGTGACAACATCTTCCGCTTTGAGCGTTTGTGTCGCGTGTTGTTGGTCCGCATCAACGAGCGCGGGAGGAAGATTCGGTTCGCGCACATAGACTTCTTCGGGAAGATGTTTGCGCCATTTTATAGTGAAGAAGAACGTTGCGGAAAGTATTGTGCCGATTGCCCAACCGATAGGCCACGACCACCATATGCCGACCGGGCCGAGCGGTTTGTAGAGAAATGCCGATATTACGACGCGCAATATCAGATCGGTGAACGTTGTAATCATAAATCTGCCCATTTTCCCACCGCCGCGAAGTACGCCGTCGGCAATAATTTTGATTGCAACCATAAAATAGAACGGTGATACGATGTGCAAAAACTGCAATCCCGTTGCCATGGCGTCGCTTCCGCCGTCTTCGAGGAAGATGAGAAGCAAAGGTTTGCCTGCAAGCATGTATAGCAGCACGATAGGCACGCAGAGTATCCACACGAATATCAGTCCCGACGTGAAACCGGGGCGAATGCGTTCGGGCTTGTTTGCACCGAGGTTTTGGCTCGTGTAGTTTGAAATGCCGTTGCCGAGAGTGGTGAAGGACGTTATTACGAGATTGTTGAGTTTTATGCTTGCAGAGTAGCCTGCCATAACAGCCGTGCCGAACGAGTTGACCATGCTTTGAATGATTATGTTGCCAACGGAGATGAAACTTTGTTGGAATATGCTCGGAACTGCAATGACGGCGGTGTCGCGTAGTATTCGCCATGAAAAAACTTTGATTTTGCCTTCGGTTATGATTTTTTTGAGTTGCAACAGCACAAATATAACCGCCAAAACGCAGCTTACGCCTTGACACAGAAAAGTTGCCCACGCAACGCCGGCAACGCCCATTTTGAAGGTCGCCACAAACAGAATATCGATGCCGATGTTGGCAAGCGAGGAGCAAGCAAGGAAGATAAACGGAGTGCGGCTGTCGCCCATTGCCGAGAAAATGCCCGTTGCGATGTTGTAGAAAAACACAAACGGCAAGCCCCACACGTAGATGTCCAAATAGAGTTTGGAGTCCGCCATAATTTCGCTCGGCGTGCGGATGAGCTGCAAAAGAGTGCCACTCAAAGTAAGCCCCAAAATCATCAAAATCGCGCACAAAACGCCGCCTGCAATCCAGGTGGTGAATACGGCTGTTTTCATGTCGTGATACTTTTTTGCACCGAAAAATCTCGAAACAATAACCGAGCAACCTATGTTGCATCCAAACGCAAACGCAATAAAAATGAGCGTTATCTCATAGCTGTTTCCCACTGCGGCAAGAGCGTTGTCGCCGATAAATTTGCCTGCGACGAAGCTGTCCGCAAGGTTGTACAGTTGCTGGAAGATGATACTTCCGAAAAGCGGAAGACAAAACTTCCAAATTACGCTCATTGGTTTGCCTACGGTTAAATCCTTTTCCATAATACGCCCGAAATATTTATTGCGCATATATTGTATGTTTGACAAATAATAATGTCAAATATATAATTAAAACAAATCAATAACATTGAGGTTATCGTTTCATGGAGATTCAACAACTCAGATATTTTCTCGTTGCGGCAAGGTATCAGCACGTAACAAAGGCCGCAGAGGAGATTCATATTGCGCAGCCCGCGCTTTCGCAGATAATAAAAAGGCTCGAATCCGAAGTAGGAACGTCGCTTTTTGAAAAAAACGGCAGAAACATAACGTTGACGCCCGAAGGGAAGATTTTGCAAGAAGAGGCACTTAAAATACTCAAAACAATCGATGAACTCCCGATTGTGTTGCAACAAAAGAAAGCGGAACGGGACAAAACCATCAAAATCAAAGTGTCGGCGGCAACCATCTGGCTTATGCCTGCAATCATTGCGTACAAAAAGACGCACCCCGACGTCAACATCGATTTTATCCGCAACGACGACATGCGCGATTGCGATTTCTTGATCACCACAAGCACACAAAACGCAAAGTACGCAGGAGAGAGTTTTATCGTCGACGAAGAAATTTTGCTTGCAGTGTCAAAGGACAGAGCAAAAAATATGCCCGACAAAGTTAAGCTGTCCGACTTGAAAGGCGACGTGTTTTTGATCACCGACAAAAGCAAGCCGTTTTTCCGTATATGTGAAGAGTATTGCCTTAAATCCGGATTTGCGCCGAACGTAATTTTCGAGTGCGACAGCCAAACCGTGATCTTCGACCTTGTCAGTGCGGACTTGGGTGTTGCGTTTTGTCCGACGTTCTCTTGGGGCAAGATCGACCAAAACAGAATCTCGCTGATTCCCTTTGACAAAAAGTGTTTCAGAAAAATCATTCTGATTGCTTTCAAGCAATCCACCGATTTGCAAAAAGACTTTTTCGCCTATCTCAAACGTTACATGTCCGTCGAACAAAACCACCGCTGATTTGCAATCCGCTTTCATAAAACAAAAACGCACCCGACGGGGTGCGTTTTTGTGTGGCATAATAGTTTTCGTTTGTGCGGTTCCCTCGTGTAAGATAACAAAAACGGAGGGAATTATGAAATACTCTACATGGCTGAATTTATGGCTTGAAAACTATGTCAAACCGTCAAACAAAACACGAACTTATTTGCGTTATCGTCAAATTGCAACAAATCACGTTGAACACTATCTCGGCGAGCAAGAAATCGATGACATTACGCCGCTTGAACTACAACAATACGTTTCAAAGTTGCTTGATTGCGGAAATATAAAAACCGGCAAAGGACTTGCGCCGAACACGGTGAACACCGTAATATCCGTCTTGCAAAATTCACTCAAAACCGCGCATGCCCTCGGATATGCGAAAAATTATGCCGCAAGTGCACTTAAACGCCCTAGAATTGCCGAACACGGTGTTGAGTGCTTTTCATTTGACGAACAGAAAAAAATTGAGTTCGCAGTACAAAATTGTAAAAAGACAAAGATGCTCGGCGTATTGCTATGCTTGTATTCAGGGTTGCGCATCGGCGAATTGCTTGCACTCAAATGGAGTGATATTGATTTTGACAAAGGTTTGCTTACGGTTTCACATTCATGCCACGATTGTGATGGCAAACTGGTTTTTGATACGCCTAAAACAGATCATTCGCACAGATTGATCCCTTTGCCGAAGCAAATTTTGCCTATTCTCAAAAAGTTGAAGAAAACAGAAAAGTCAGAGTTTGTGGTTTCGCAAAACGGCAATCCCGTCGGCGTGCGCTCTTATCAGCGTAGTTTTGAACTTTTGCTCAAAAAACTCGATATTCGGCATAGGGGTTTTCACTCGCTTCGCCATACGTTTGCTACTCGTGCGTTGGAGTGTGGAATGGATGTCAAAACTCTGTCCGAAATTCTTGGACACAAAAACCCTATTGTTACTCTCAATCGCTACACACATTCGCTTTTGGAGCACAAATCCGCAATGATGAACCGCCTTGGAAAACTGCTGTAAAAAATGCATGAAATATGCTATTCAATGAATTTATTTTATCAAAAATACGATTCAAAGTCAATGTTTGACATATGGCTATGCAAAATTAATTCAATCCTTGTTCTAAAACAAAATTATTGATGAATCCAATAATACCTTTTGTTCATTGAATAGCATATTCGGTGAACATTTCAAACAATGGAATGTACATAAAAACCCGATATGCATAATGTCGGAGGTTTTATGAACTTACTTTCGTTGTTTTCCGGCTGTGGCGGAATGGATATAGGCTTTGAGGGCGATTTTATTTGCTTGAAAAAATCAATCAATGCTCTAATTCACTCCGATTGGGTGGAAAGCGAAAACGGTGATTGGGTGAAAGTTAAGAAAACGATTTTCAATACTGTATTCGCAAATGATATTCGGAAAGATGCAAAAGCCGCTTGGGTTTCATATTTTTCGAGAAAAAAAGCTAATGCTAATGAAATTTACCATGTGGACAGTATTGTTGACTTAGTAAAACGAGCAAAAAACGGAGAAAAAGTTTTTCCCGAAAACATTGATATTGTTACAGGTGGTTTCCCTTGTCAAGACTTTTCTATTGCAGGTAAACGACTTGGATTTAATTCGCAAAAGAGCCATTTGGGAACGGAATTATCTAACGATGAGCCGTCGGTAGAAAGTCGTGGGCAGCTGTATATGTGGATGCGAGATGTTGTTACTCTGACAAAACCTGCTTTGTTCATAGCGGAGAACGTAAAGGGGCTTACAAATCTAAACGATGTTAAAGAAATAATAGAACACGATTTTTCAACGGCTTGCAATGGTGGTTATTTGGTTGTGCCTGCACGTGTTTTATATGCTCCAGATTTCGGTGTCCCACAATCGAGAGAAAGAGTTATTTTCTTTGGGTTCAAGAAAAAAATGTTAAGAGAAAAAGCACTAAAAGCACTAACAGCAGAGATTATTCCCGAAGAATATAATCCGTATCCGTTACCCACACACGGAAGAAATCTTTTGCCTTATGTTACTTGTGCCGATGCATTGATTGACTTGGAAGAACCCGAAAAATCAAACGACCTATCACAGCAAAAATATTCAAAAGGTAAATATATGGGACGGCATTGTCAAGGGCAAACAGAGATTAAACTCAATTCGGTCGGACCTACGATTAGGTCTGAACATCACGGCAATATTGAGTATCGAAGACTGTCCGCAGAGCATGGCGGCACTCATGCTGAAGAATTAGCGGTAGGATTGCAAGAACGTCGATTGACTGTCAGAGAATGTGCAAGGATTCAAACATTTCCCGACGATTATCAGTTTATATTGAAAGCCACTGAAAGAAATGTTGCAGTGTCGGCAAGTGATGCTTACAAGATTATCGGCAATGCTGTTCCGTGTGTATTGGCATATAACATAGCAAAAAACATTGAGGAGAAATGGAAGATATACTTTAGGGAGAAAAAAAATGATAATATCCGATAATGCAAAACCTGAAAAAAACAAATTTCAATCGTTGATATCAAGGATGGATAAATTTTTGAATGACGATGCTGCTGTGCATGAGGATTATTACACTGGGCGTAGCGGAAATTTTCTAGAAAAAGATGTTTTCAATGCAATTCAAGAGTGCGCAAAAGGAACAGAATTTCAGGGGACTATTCAGTTGGTTTCAGGAAAGAGTTTCCCTGATATTATTGCAAACAATTATTTTGGAATTGAGGTAAAAAGTACTGAAAAAGATCATTGGACATCTATCGGGAGCAGTATTTTGGAATCGACAAGGAATCATGATGTCGAAAGGATATATTTGACTTTTGGCAAGCTTGGGAAGCCTGTTCAGTTTATATCTCGCCCATATGAAGAATGCTTATCCGATATTGCTGTGACGCATTATCCAAGATATAAAATTGATATGAAATTGCATTCAGGTGAAACCATCTTTGATAAAATGGGAATATCATATGATGAGTTACGTTCAATGGATAATCCTGTCGAACCTGTATCAAAATATTATAAAAGCAAATTAAATAAAGGGGAGAGTCTTTGGTGGGCAAATGATAATGCTGATAATGTAGTGCCTGCGACTGTGAGGTTATGGTGTACCCTTACAAAAGAGATGAAGGAAGAGTATATCGCAAAAGGATATGTGCTGTTTCCAGAAACTACTACTAGTAAATATAATCGATATGCATTGTGGCTAGTGACACAACAAGGTATCGTAAATACAAGCATACGAGATGATTTTTCAGCAGGTGGTCAAGTTTATATGAGAACTAAAAGTGGAGTTGAAATTCAAATGCCTGCTGTATATGGGAGAATAGAAAAATATAGAAAAAAGATTAAAAAAGCGTTGTATGAGTTTGATGCGGAAACTTTACAATCATCATGGGACGTTGCAACAATAGATGAAGATAGAGTAATGCAATGGATTAATATAGTAGCCTCAAAATGCAATTATGGGATGGGGGATAGTGTTGTAAAGGATGTTTTAGAATGTATATTTTATTAAAAAACGCACCCGACGGGGTGCGTTTTTGTGTGCGGTAAATAATCACCAGTCTTCGCGGTGGTTGATTTTGACGTCGTCATAGTACTCAAAGTACTTTTGTTTGTATCTTTGAGTTTCTTGGCGGTGGCGGTTGAGTTCGGCACGCGCCGCTTTTTCGGATTCGGTTTTCGGCTCTTCTCCTTTGACTTCGTCCAGGGGAGTGAGATTATATTTCAAATAATCCATATAATTAAATCTCGATGTGTTCGACGTCGTCGCGGGTGCTGCGCTTGTAGATGACGATTTTGTTGCCGATTGCCGTGACAGGCTCTGCGCCGGTCTTTTGGCAGACTTCGTCCAAGACGTCTTTGGTGTTGGCTTCGGCGTTGCGCAAGACGGAGATTTTGACGAGCTCGTGCAATTCGAGCGCAAGGCAGATGTCCTTGACTTGATTGTCGCCCACTCCGTTTTTGCCGATTTGGAAGATCGGGTTTATTGATTGCGCCATACTGCGAAGTTTTGCGCGTTGAGAACTTGTGATCATACTTGTTTCCTTATATTTGCGATTTGCGGATTGCAAAGCGCGTTGTCGTTTTTCTTATATTAGCATTTTTGACGCCGTGACGCAAGCGTCATGACATCTTTCTGTCCATATCGATGACGAAAAAGTATTTGACGGGATCGTTGCCGAATTCTTTTTTCAGTGCGTCTTTCACGTCGTCGAGGGTTATTTTGCTGCCGTAGGGGATTACGACGTCGAAAAGCATATTGGTATGCGTCTGACCGCTGACAAGGCGAAAATCGTGCAAAGACAAATTTTCGTCGAGGTTGGCGATTGCGTTTTGCGCACGGAGTTTAAGCACGGCAAGTTGCTTGTTTTTGGTGTCAACGGGGTCCATATGTATGGTGATGCGCACGTGCATTTCGTTCCAAAAATCGTGCTCGATGTTGTCGATGACGTCGTGGCTTTTGGTTATATCGACGTCGGCAGGCACTTCGACGTGTGCAACCACGAAGCAGTGATTTTCGCCGTAGCTGTGTACGACCAAATCGTGCACGCCGATAACGCCGTCGTAGGACAAAATCTTTGCGGTGATTTTGTCAACGAGTTCTTTGGGCGGTTTTTCGCCGAGGATGGGGGACATCGCTTCTTTGATGAGAAGTATGCTCGACACAATGATAAATGCCGACACGGCGATACCCATGATGCCGTCAACGCTCACTTTCGGGCTGATTTTGTCGCCCGCAACGTCGATGACTATCGTCGAAATCAAAACGGCAACCGTTGCCAAAACGTCGTTTCTGCTGTCTGCCGCCGACGCTTTGAGCGCGCCGCTGTTTATTGCTTTCGAAAAGTCGAGATATATGAGCATCTGTACGAGCTTCATCGCGATTGCCACGCCCAAAACGACGTAGGTGTAAACGCTTACGCTCACTTCTTCGGGGGTTATGCACTTTTCGATTGACGATTTCAAAAGCAGTATGCCGATAAAAAGCACCGTTACGGACACGAGTAGGGAAGTGATGTATTCATACCTTGCGTGTCCGAAGGGGTGGTCGTTGTCGGGCGGAGTTGCCGAAAGTTTGAAGCCTACGAGCGTAACCACGCTGCTGCCGGCGTCCGACAAGTTGTTGATTGCGTCTGCGATTATCGTGATGCTGTTGCCCACAACGCCCACTATGAGCTTGAACACGCAAAGCAAGGCGTTTGATATTATGCCGAATATGCCTGCGACAAGTCCGTAGCGGAAACGCACTTTCGGGTTTTGAGTGTCCTGATAGTCTTTTATAAAAAGTTTGCGGATAAATTTCATTTTTGCGATTCTCTCTCTTTGTTATTAATAGAATATTCCCCAAAAAACTCGATGTCAAGATTTTCGGGGAATATTGGCTGTTTCTTATCCGTCAAATACGGCAAGATTTATTGTTTTTTCATTTTGCGAGGACGGAGTTTTATCGCTTGAACGAGGAAGTACACACCCACGCAAATCGCAATCGCGCCCACGACCGCAACGAGAACGTACCAAAGGTTTACATCTACGCTGTCGCCCGATTTCGCGCGTTGCCACATATTGACGACCACGTCGTTGCGCTTGCCGAAATCGCGCATAACGCCCAGAGTTTCGTTGATGATCGGGTAGCGACCTTCGTCTGCAAAGTATTCTTCAACGTCGTATTCGCAATCTTCGAGATACGCAAGCACGTCCTCGTCCGCTTGAAGCAACTCTTTGTTCGTTGCCGACGTGTAGCCGATTGCCACCGAGTTGCGCACCGAGCTCATGGGATTGCAAATGTAGTCGATAAACATCATTGCGGCAAGTTTGTTGTTGACGGAAGTGGGAATGCACCAACCGTCGTACCAGATGTTGCTTGCAACTTCGGGGACGAAATAGCCGAGTTGATAGGTGTCGGTCTCCTCGTCGTAGCCGCCTTCTTCGATTGCCCAAAGCGCGTCGCCGCTCCACGCAAAGTCCGCGTAAACGATTTCGTTTATCATATCGTCCTTGCCGAAATCGACTTCGTATCCCGAGATGTGTTCGCGCTGGTCGGTGAGCACCTTTTCTGCCGCCGCAACCATCTCGTCGTCGGTGCAGTTGATAAGCTCTTGCACGGTGTAGTCCTTATATTTTTCGGGGAGCAGACCGTATTCGTACATGTAGAAGATAGCCGCCGCATACGTGTCGCGAACGCTGTCTTTCATGAGAATTTTATTTTCCAGCTTCTCGTTCTTTTGCACGTTCCAAAGCACGCCCCAGCCGTATTGTTCAAGCTCTTCAAGACTTACGACCGATGTGTTGTAAAGGATTCCCAGCGTGCCGTACATATACGGAACCATGTATTCGGTCATGTCGTGAGATACGCCGTCTTGTGACTTGACGTCGTTGAACATGCTCGATATTTTTTTCATGACTTCGGAATCGATGTTGCCGCAACCCGCTCTTAAACTGCTCATATTGTCAAGTGAAATGCCGTATTTGGTCAAATCGCCTTGAATATCGGCTTTTATGTCGTTGTGGTTGAGAAGACAACCGGCAGTGAGCAGTTTTTCGATGGCATATTCGCTCGGACAAATCAAATCGACTTTGGCGTCGCCTTTGAGCACCTTGGTCATCATCGTTTCGTTTGTGTCGAACGTAGTGTAGGTTATCGACAGCGCGCGTCCCGTTTTTTCTTTGTAGTAGTCGGCAAATTCGTCAAGCAAGGTCTTGCCCGTTTCTTCGTCGATTTCGGCGTCGATATAATCTTCCCAGTTGTATATCACAAGTTTGTCGCCGCCGCTTTCACCCTTCGTGCCGTTGTTGCAGGCGGTGAGGGTGGGAAGCAAAATCGCGCTCAAAACGAGGGATAAAACGATAAGCGTTGCAATGCGTTTTTTCATGCGTTTGCCTCCTTAGCCTTTTTCTTTTCGTGCGAGATCTTGACGAGGTTGATTGAAAGCACCGCCGCAAGAACGATGACGAATATGATGGAGAATATCGCGTACCAGAAGGGTTCGAGACCTTGTACGCGCGCGTCCGAATAAATGTAGGTCGACAATGTGTTGATGCCCGTCGCCGCACCCTTGTTGATTTGAGTGATGATAAAGTCGTCCATAGACATGATAAACGCCATAACAAAGCCACTTACGATGCCGGGCGTGATGATGGGGATCATGACTTTCACCAACGCTTTGAAGGGGTTTGCTCCGAGGTCGAGAGCCGCTTCGTATATGTTCGGATCCATGGATTCGAGTTTTGGAAGCACGCTCAACACGACATATGGAGTGCAGAAAGCTATGTGCGCGATGATGAGTCGCAAATACCCTTCGGGGAATGCAAACGTGATGAAGAACACCATCATTGAAACAGCCATGACGATTTCGCTGTTGATGATGGGGAATTGGTTGACGTTTTCCACAATGCGTCTTGCTCTCTTGCCGAGGTTGAAGATGCCTATCGATGCAAACGTGCCCATAATCGTTGCGACGACCGAAGATATGCTTGCGATGATAAACGTGTTGGCAATCGCGCTCCAAAGATCGGGGGATTTGTCCGACTTGAAGATTGAAATGTACGCCTCGAAACTGAATCCGTTGTCAAAGTTGAAATTCGAGCTGTTCGAGAAAGAATACACGATGAGCAAGATTATCGGCGCATACAAAATTGCAAGGATTATCAAAAGATAAAACTTTTCGAAAAAGCCGATTATTTTTTGTTTTACCATAACGACCTCCTTACAGCGTTGCTGTTGCGGTTAAACTTGTTCATGACGAAGTTGGAGATGAGAACGAAAACCAGCATGACAAGGCTCATTATCGAACCTACGCCGTACATTCCTTGTTCGAAACTCAATTGTATGGAATCGCCGAAGAGGAATATCTTGCCGTTTGAGAGCAATTGCGAAATCGCATACGTGGAAATGGTGGGGATAAACACCATTGTGATTCCGCTGAATATTCCGCTCATGGAGAGGGGAAGCGTGGTTTTCAAAAACACCGTCGCTTTGTCTGCGCCCAGGTCTTGCGCCGCTTCGATATAGCTCTTGTCAATGCTCGAAATGGTGGTGTGCAAGGGCAGTATCATAAAGGGCAGATAGTTGTACACCATGCCGAAAAGCACCGTTCCCATGCCGAGGTCCACGCCCAGTGCGATGAAGATCGCCTTTGTCGCAAGCGTACGGATGAGGAAGTTGACGCCCATAGGAATGACGTACAACAGCACCAAAATGCGCCCGCTAGGCATTTTTGAAAGGAAATACGCCACGGGATAGCCTATCACAAGGCACAGTATCGTGGTGATGACGCCCACCAAAAGCGAGTTGCCGAGTACGATAAGGCTCGATTTCGACGTGAAGAAAATCTTGAAGTTTTCAAGAGTCAGATTGTTGTCGCTGTCCAAAAACGCGTTGACGAGGATAAGAACCAACGGCACGACGACGAACAGCAGAAGAAAAAGGATGTAGGGAACGGAGAACACCTTTTTCGTCAATCTGAATTTTTTGCGAGAGGTGTTTTTCACTCTATATCCTCCTTTTGAGAATCGTCGGTTTCGGTTTGCGATTGTTCTTGTTGTTCCGCCTCGATGATGCGTTCTTCGACCGCGTCGAATTTTTCGGGTTCGACAAGGCGCGCTTGCTCGATTGCTTCTTGTTCTTCTTTTGTGAGAGTTTCGTCCTTGACGACGCTTTCGACGGAGGTTTCTTCTTCGCTGCGCTTTTCGATTATGATTTTTTCCGGTGCGATCTTGATGCCTACGCGGTCGCCTTTGAGCCAATCGTCGTCGGTGTCGGCAAAGAAAATATAGTGGTCGTCGGTGGAGAGAATGGCTTGATAGTAGCTGCCCTTGTAGATTGAGGAAAGCACCGTTGCGCCGATTTGTCCGTCCTCTTCGTCGTCGGTGATTTCAACGTCGTCGAAGTCGACTAAAACTTTGACGGGGGTGTCAATTTCAAGGTCGGTCTTGCATTCGAAGTCCGTTCCGCAAATTTTAACGAGGTTTTCGCCGGTGATAACGGTGTCGATTTCGTTGATGATGCGCGTTTTGTGCATGATGTGAAGGTCGAACGGCTTGATGTATATGCCCACCGTTTCGCCGACCTCGTAAGTGTCGGTATCGTGCGCGACGATTTCGTTGCCGTTGGCAAGAAGGGTGATTTGATAGTGGTCGCCCTTGAATACCGACGATATGACTTCTGCGGTGAGAATGGTGCGTTTGTCGTCAACCTTTTTGATCTTGACGTCCTCGGGACGAATGATGACGTCGATGGGTTCGTTGTGTTTAAATCCCTTGTCCACGCACTCGAAAACGGTGTCGCAAAATTCGACTTTGCAATCTTCAAGCATAGTGCCCGAAAGAATGGTGCTTTCACCGATGAAGTCTGCCACGAATGCGTTTGCCGGCTCGTCGTACACCTTTTCGGGAGATGCGATTTGTTGAATTTCACCAAGGCGCATGACGACGATTTTGTCGGACATCGTGAGAGCTTCTTCCTGGTCGTGCGTGACGTAAATGAAAGTTATGCCGAGGCGTTTGTGCATATCCATAAGTTCGAGTTGCATATCTTTGCGCATTTTGAGGTCGAGTGCGCCGAGAGGCTCGTCGAGAAGCAAAACTTCGGGTTCGTTGACCAAAGCGCGTGCGATTGCAACGCGTTGTTGTTGTCCGCCGCTCAAAGAGGACACGTTTCTGTGGCCGTAGTCTTCGAGGTCAACCATTTTGAGAGCGTTGTTGACTTTTTCTTTGATTTCCGCTTTCGTGTACTTTCTGAAAAGTTGGACGGTTTCGCCTTTCTTGTTGGTTTTCGTGCCGTTGGGTATGACTTTGAGTTTCAGACCGAACGCAATGTTATTGAAAACGTTGAGATGCGGGAAGAGCGCGTATTTTTGAAATACGGTGTTGACGGGGCGAAGGTGCGGAGGAGTGTCCGTGATGTCTTTGCCGTTGAAAATGATTTTTCCGCTTGTGGGCATTTCAAAGCCCGCAATCATGCGAAGAGTGGTGGTCTTGCCGCAACCGCTCGGACCGAGCAGGGTGACGAATTCGCCGCGCTTTATCGTGAGGCTGGCGTTTTTGACCACTTGCTTGCCGTCGTACTCTTTGTAGACGTTGCGAAGTTCGATGATGTTGTCAACAGGTGTCTTGTTTGTCATATGTGTTTCCTCGGTTGTGCGGCATTGCCGCATGATATCTGCGCGATGCGCAGGTGATATCGCACTATGTGCGGTGATATCCTCACGTTGTTCGGATGATATCGTTGCTTGTGCAACGGTGATATTGCGCCGTCGGCGCAGTTGCGGATTATTTATCAGAACGTGGGCGGTGAAGCAACCCAAAGCACCACGGCTTTTTCATTGGTGCGGTTTTCAAGGCGGTGCGGTTTGTCCGACGTGAAGTAAAACACTTCGCCCTTTTTCACACAGTACGCCGCTTGCCCTATGTGCAACCACACTCTGCCCGAAATCACGTATCCGAATTCCTCGCCCTCGTGCGGTACGTCCTCTTCGAGAGTCGTATGCGGTTCGACGGTCACGCGGATGGGTTCCATCTCGTTCTTTTGCGCGTTTGGCACAAGCCATTCGATTTTGTGCGTGTCCGCGACTTTTTCGATAAACTCCGCTTCAGTGAACACCACCTTTTCTTCCTTTTCGTCCTTGAAAAAGTCCGCAAACGTAGTGCCAAGTGCATTGAGTATATCTTCTAGCGTCGTTATGGACGGTGAAGTCAGCTCGTTTTCCAGTTGCGAGATATAACCTTTGGTCAATTCGCATCTGTCGGCAAGTTCCTCTTGCGTGAGGTTGTTTTGAAGGCGCAACCTCTTGATTTTCGTGCCAAGTTCCATACAAACTCCTTAAATGCAAAAACAGTACACACATCGTACTTTTCGTTTAGACTGACTAAACTTTTGCGTCGGTTTAGGCAAAATCGACCGGTGTTTAATAGGTTTTGCATTTTTTAACAAAAAGTTTAGCAAAACTAAACTTATTTATCAAAATCGATTATATATATTTGCAGATACAATGTCAAATATTTTGCAGTATTTTTTCAAGATGAAGACAATTTTTTTTGAGCGGCGTTTTTATATGAAAAGACCTCGCATATTTCGGCGAGGTCCAAATCCTTAATTTTTGTTTGATAATTGTTATTTTACGATTTATTCGGCAGTGCCCGCAACGGAGATGTTGCCAAACTCGACGGCGTAAGGTCCTTCATAGTGTGCCGATACAAATCTCTCCTTGGAAAAGCGCATATTTTGTTGCGCCTCGATTAGACTTCCGTTTATCGAGCCGCCCGTTACTGGAGTGACTTTGTCGCCGTCGATGAGGTAGGCAAGACGGATTTCGCCGCCGAAGTGTCCCGAGAATGAATCCATTTGGAAATCCGAGAACGCAACCGCCCAAAGGCAAGGTTTCTTTTTCATATCCGCAAATGACACGCTGCCTTTGTTTTCGCATCTCACTTTTTCATACGCGCCGGTGGGTTTTATGCCGAGGTAGCGGCAGAAGGGAGTGCTGCCGTGCATTGCGGCAAGTTTGCCGTCGCCGACAACTTTAAGGTCTTGCATTTTTATGCCGTCGCCGCTGAAAGGTCTTGTTGCGACAAGGGAGAGTCCGAGCGCGTCGCCTATTACGTCGCCTTGCACGCCGTCGCCGATTTTCCAGGTGGAATAACCGGGATAAATCATATCCGCCGCCGATTTTTCATTGTAGTATGAAAGCACTTCCGCAAGGTTTTGACCGCTCAAAATTACGTTGTATTTTCCGCTTTTGAGCACTCTTTGCGCGCACGCTCTGTCATACACGAAGTCAAGGTATTCTTTCACGCCTTGCGTAAGAGCGTCGGCGCACACGTCGTCGTATTCGAATTGATTGATAAGCTCGACGTCCTCGGGAGATTTGCATTGCACGACGTAGTCGCCTTTGCAAACGGCGTCGGTGAAGGATACGTCAGTGCCTTCCGACGACAAAATGCGAGTGTAAGTTCTATGGCAAAATACTTCCGTAGAGTTGACGTAGGCGTGCTCGTTCGTGTCTGCCTTAAACACTGCCGCCGCCATTTTCCCCGCGCTTTCGGCAAGAGGCGCACTCGCAAGTTCGCCCTGTTTTACTATTGTGTCCGACGTGACTTTTTCGGGAGCGTCGAAATAGGGATTCATTGCAAATTGCGCCGCATAATACGCGCTTTCGATCGCGCTCTTTATTTCATCGTAAGACATCGAGGAAATGACTTGCGCACTCATATTGCCCACGAGCTTCTTTTTGTCCTTTTCGCCTTGTCTGTACACGGTGACGGTGCATTTGTGCGTGTCCTTGATACGTCTTGTGTCAAGAGCGTGCTTGACGAAAAACAATTCCGCCGATTCTTCTTTGACTTCGTTTATTCTCCAACGCTCGATATTGAGCTCGGACAATGCTTTTTTGATTTTTTCCAACATAGTATCACCTCTCAGCCAAGTCTGATGCGAGCCTTCATATACGGGCCGCCGTCGGACACTTTAACCCACTCTTTGTAACCTTTTCCGCAGAAACCGCTGCCGCAAGTTACGAGGGAGGAACTCATCATGCTCACCGATTTGAGAAGGTCGGGAACGTAGCCCGTGAGCACGATGGGGGAGAACACTTTGCCCGTGAGTTTGCCGTCTTTGATTTCTCTTGCGCGCGTAACCATGCATTGAATACCCCAGTTTTTCGGGTCTTCCATACCGCTGGAGGGAGATTCGAGCAAGAAACCGTATTTGACGGACGCAATCATATCTTCGGGAGTTACGCCTTCCTTTGCGCCTTCGAAATAGGTGTTTGTCATACGCGTGTAAACTTTGCGCTCGTAGCTTTCGCGTCTGCCGTTGCCGGTGGGCTCTACGCCGAGTCTTGCCGCAGAGAGTGCGTCGCACATGCCGCGTTTCAAAATGCCGTTCGAGATGACGACCGTGTCACCCGTGAGGGTGCCTTCGTCGTCAAACCAGCAAGTTGCCGTATCGTCAACCGCGTTGCCGTCGTGCATTGTGACGAGGTCGCTTGCGACTCTTTGGTCGATAAAACTCGAAGCAAGGGCTCTGTCTTTGACAAACATATCCATTTCCACGCCGTGACCGAACGCTTCGTGCACTATCATGCCCGTTGTGTCGGGATCGCAAATGCAATCGTATTCGCCGGGAATCATAGGTTCGCTCTTCAAAAGTTCGACTGCCTCGGACGCAACTTTGATTGCGTAATCGTCCATTCTGTTCAAAAGTTCCGCACCGCCGAGGGTGGAGAAGCCTTTGTATGCGTCCTTGACTTCCTCGCCTCTTGCCGCCATAGCCATGATTGCGCCGTTTGTCCACATAATCGTTTGATCGAGGTCGCGATTTTCGGAGATAAAAATCTTTCTGAACGCTCTGTACGAAATGGTTGCGATTGCGTCAAGAACGCCGTCAACCGTCAACGCTTTGTTGCGGATTTGGTCAAGTCTTGCAAGGATTTTTTCATCTCCGAGTTCTTTCGGATGAATCTCGAATGCGCTCACTTTTTTGAGTGTTGCGGGTTTGTCGCTCGGAACGGGGGTGTGAAGAGGCTCTATCCCTTGCGGAATGCACTTTGCCTCTTGCGCAATGCGCTCTTCGATTGTTTTGACGATTTGAGGTATCTTTTCTTCCGAAAACTCGTTGAAGGAGTATTCCGCGCAACCGATTTGGTCGAACACGCGCACCACGTAGCCCGATCCGCCGCCGAAACCTTGGCTGTTTATTCTCTTGCCCGTGCGGCTTATTCTCCAACCGCGGTTGTCGTCCTCGACGGCAAGCACGGAAGCATAAGCGTACTTCTTGCGGAGTTCTTTCACAAGATCTTTGAGCGCGGGTTTGATTTGATCAAGTTTTTCAAACATATTCCGTCTCCTTTTTGGATTTTCAACGTCGCAAAGAATTTACGTCGCATTTTATGCGGTAGTTCGTCGTCTTTACGATATTGAATCTTAAACTTATTTTTATTTTATTTATTTTTATTCTATAATCGTCATCGTCGATTTGTCAAGTTTTCGATTGGTTGCGATTTTGCAACTATCCGTTGCTTTTTCGAAAATATTTTAAAACTGCAACGAAAATAAGTTGTACGGCAAAAATTTATTGACCTGATTTGAAAATGGATATAAAATAAAACGGATAAAACGAGGTGAAACTATGCATTACACTTACAAAACGAAGGGAACTTGTTCAAGAGAAATATCTTTCGACATCGACGGCGACATCATCACAAACGTACACTTTGTGGGCGGATGCCCCGGCAATCTGACGGCAATTCCCATTTTGGTTGAAGGTATGACTGTCGATGAAATCGAGAGCAAACTCAAAGACGTCAAATGCGGATACAAAGATACTTCTTGCGCAGGACAACTCGCAAAAGCCGTAAGAGAAGCAAAGAACGCCGAAAAGAAATAACGCAATCAATCGACAAATTTGCGCGCTTTATGCGCGCTTATTTTGTATTTTAAATTATCTTAAAAAGCGAAATAATCGCAATTCCGTTTTAACTTAAAAACGGCAAGAATAACCCGTTGCCATGCTTTTTTTGCAAAAGTGCGCAACATTCGCGATTGTCAGTCGCATTCCTTGTCGTCGCAATCGCACTCGCAATCTTCGATATAGTCGCCGCAATTGTCGCACTCTTCCTCGCCGTCGGTGAAAGGAATTGCGTTTTGTTTGTCCTTTTTCGCGTCTTTTCCAAACAATATATCTAGAAAATCAAAAATACACATAAAAATTTTCCTCCGCAAATATTATATATCGAAACGGCATATACCGCAACGGCTATTTTTTAATTTTTAGGGTGTTCTTTGCTCGAAACATTAAAAAAGTATTAATTAAAATGGCATTTTGTTGAATTTTTGAGTTGATTGTTGCAAAACTTGCTGTTATACTAATGCAAGTAGTATTGTTTTTTTAACAAAATTTATCGCTACAGGGTGAAATTATGAGTGAAAATTCTCAAGCAACTCAAAAGGTGAGCGCAAAAGAGAAAATCAACGCGCTTACTCACAAACTTTTCGGTTCCACTCCCGGTGACGGCGAGATGCAACCCAAGGAAGGTTTCAGTTATTCTCTTTGCGGTTTCGGACAAAACCTCATTTGCACGATCATCGGTTCGTATTTGACCGTCTTTATGACGGACGCAATCGGATTCAACGCACTTGCCGTCGCATTCCTTATGCTCGGCGCGCGTATTTTTGACGCTCTCAACGATCCTATCATGGGTTCTATCGTTGACCGCACTCGTACGAAGTGGGGCAAATGCCGTCCGTATATGAAGTGGATGGCGTTCCCGATTGCAATCATGACGGCAATCTGTTTCTTGCCGTGGTATCCCCAAAGCGACGGCGGTTTTGCCGCAATCTCTGTTATGTACGTCGTTTGGGGCATGATATATACGGTTGCCGACGTTCCTTATTGGGGACTTTCCACCGCAATGAGCAACGACACCTATCGCAGAGGCAATTTGCTTACAATCGCGCGTTTGTTCTGCACGGCAGGCGCAGGTATCGTCACCGTCATCACTCCTATCATCACTGACAATATGACCAAAGGTCTGGATCCCGTGGCAAAAGGCGAAATGCTCAAATGGATCTATTTCGTAATTGCGATTGTTTGCTGTGTGATCGCAGTTCCGCTTTTCTTCCTCGGATTTAAGAATACGACGGAAAGAAACATCTCCACCGAAAATCCGCCTTCGCTCGGACACAATCTCAAACTTTTGTTCAAAAACAAGCCTTTGATGCTCATCGTTTTGTCGGGTATCGGCGGCGCGGCGAGAATGCTGTTCACCTACACCGGCGGTTTGTATTTTGCAAAATACATTATGGATAAGGAATCCATGTATTCGCTCTTTACCATGGCAATCGTGCCGGGCGGACTTGTTGCGTCCTTGCTCGTGCCTTGGTGCACCAAAAAGTTCGGCAAGAGAAACACTTACATCTGGTCGCATATCGTCGGAGGCGTTGCGATGCTCATCGCGTTTATCGTGGGTATCGCTTGCGACAGAGGCGCATACACAAGCACCGCAACGACGGTCGTGTTGCTTATCGCACTCGTTATCGCAGGTATTCCGTCGGGCTTTGGCAACATCGTCACTTACGCTATGATCGGCGACACCGTCGAGTATCTCGAACTCAAAACCGGTGAGAGAGCGGAAGGCATCTGCTTTGCAATGCAAACCCTCATCAACAAGATCGGTATGGCGGTCGGCGCATTCGTCGGCGTTCTTGCTTACTACATGGCAGGCGTTGCGGCAAACGACGCAAGCTCCGTCACTCCGGAAGGCAAAGACACAATGTGGTTTATGCTTGTAGGTATTGCGGCAATCAGCTTCTTCCTGACGGTTATTCCGCTCTTCTTCTACAAGTTCAACGAAAAACAACAACAAGAAGCAAAAGCCGAAATCGAAGCGAGAAAACGTGCAAACGGCGAACTTTCAAACCAAGAAATCATCGACGAGATCGCACGCGAAGCAAGCGAAAACGTCATCGAAGAAGATGGCGCTGCACAAACGATCTTCCCCAACGAAGACAATCAGGCGGTTGCAATCGAACAAAAGACTTGCGATGAAAATTGCGAGAATTGCGACAAGAAAGAGGACTGCGACAAAGACGAAAAATAATCATCGTTGTCGATAAAACAAGGGCGGAACGCAAATTGCGTTCCGCTTTTTGCAATTTAAGTCCATATTTTTCAAAGCGTTTGCATATGGTTTAGTATGCGGAAAATCGCCAAAGACAATATAATCGTGGTGTGCACCATCGTGCTTTGTATCATGCTTACGCTTGCGCTGTGCGTGTCCTTTTCGGAGGGCGGGCTTTTGAGCGTTTTCAACAAGGTCGAAAACAAGTCGCAAACGATGTGGGCAATCGCTTGCAAAGGCTATTCGGATATAAGCATGGCAAGACAAAGTGCCGAGATGATAAAATCAAGGGGCGGCGCGGGCTACGTGCAAAGCGGCGAGGAAATCGAGATTATATACGCCGTTTACAAAAGCGAGCAGGACGCAAAAAAAGTGCTTGCCGGACTGTCCGACAAAAGTTTGTACCTTAAACGCTACGATATTTCCGAGGGCAGTTTCAAGTGGTGTGACGGCGATTTGAAAAACACCGTTCAAAACGCTTTGAATTATTTTGACGTGGCGTTTGACAGCATGTACGAATGCTCGAATCTTCTCAACGATTCAACCATAGGTATTGAGGACGCAAAAACCAAAATCAAGGTTTTACGCGCGCAAATCGAGGATATAAAGTCCGTTTTTTATAAAAAAACCGCCAATTGTAACGAGGAACAAATCACGCAGATAAAACTCGGGTTGGTGACGTCGCTCGCGCTTTTGGACAACGTGGATTTTTCTAAAAACGACGCTTACGCAACGGCTTCTTTGAGGTATCAACTCGTGCAAGGAGTGCTTTGCAGACAAGCGTTGATGAATTGTATTTGAGAGTTGTAAATGTCAAGAGTAAATGCAAAAATTTATGATGATTCAACAAATTTTGTTATCTTAAAGACGGAAAAAGCCTTTGTATCACCGAAATTTCGGTGATACAAAGGCAAAGCAATCATTCTATTTATTAAAAACATCGAATTAATATACGTCAAACAACAAGCCCAAAAAGCTTGCTATAAGCAATGTTTATTGACAACGTTTTTTGACTTCGATGTTTGACCCAGGGCAATCGCCCCGGATATTCACTCAGATCGTTGGCGCAGCTGTTTAACCGCGCTGTAAAAGTGCAACTTCTTTGTCGAATAATTCTTTCGAAGTAGCATAACCGAGAACGCCACGCGGATAGTTGTTCAACCAATCTTCCACTGCTTGTATTTCTTTCGCCGAAAATTTTGAAAAATTCGTTCCTTTTGGCAACTTCCTGCGTATTTCCCGATTTATTCTTTCATTTGTTCCACGCTCATACGAAGAATAAGGATGACAATAATAAATTGAAACACGCTTGCGTTTGCCTTTACCGTAACAGGATTTTTCCATTCCGTCGAAATTTGCAAATTCACTTCCGTTGTCAACGGTAATTGTCTTGAAAACTTTTGAGAACAACTTTCCGAAACGGCGTTCAAGCAAATTTAAACACTGAATAACACTGTCGGCCTTTTGATTTTTCATAGGAAAAATTATCTCTTTACGAGTAAGACGTTCGCTTAAAACAAGCAACGTTGATTTTGTGGATCCACACACGCAATCCATTTCCCAATGACCGAAAGTGTTTCTTTGCGAAATCTCTTCCGGGCGTTTTTCAATTGACGTTCCACGCGGTGGACGGCTTGCAACAACTTTACGTTTATGACGTTTTTTAGGCTTATAAGGTAAATCTTCAAGCGACAAAGAAAGGAATACGCCATTAGCGATATAATTGTAAAGCGTCGCAGGACAAATCGACGTTTCAAATTTCATATTCTTATGTTTGATTTCGCCCAGAACGGCGCACGGCGACATCTTGTCTTTTCCGATACGTTTCTCAATATAATCGGCAAATTCAAAATCTTTACCAATTTTCAACGGAGCACCTTTGCCGGAAAGATTTACAAGATATTTTTCTTGTGCAATATCAGGACTATACGCGGTATAGTATTCCCACGTAGCACCGTTTATTCGTTTATATTCGCCACGTTTAATTTCACGGTATATCGTAGAATTGGATACCCCTAAGATTTTGCATATTTCTTTCACCGGTGTTTTTAATTTTAACAAAGATTCAAGTTGCAATCGTTGAGTCCACGTCAAGTGACAAAAATTCCTTCCCATTTTTTAACCCCTTAAATTTTATATTGCCCCATTTGTTGACTTTCCTTGGCAACAGCGCGTTTTGTGTAAAAAGAAAAGGAGGTTAACCGCTATGATACATACAATCTTACAAATTACCCTCGTATCATTGCAAATAATTTTAGTATTATTAAAATTACTTGACGATTAACGCTCCCGACAAGGAGTATAACACACTGTCGCCGAGAGTGTCAACACCCACAGTAACAGCCCCTAACCCAAAGGCAACACAAGGTTTAACACCTTGACTGTTTTGGGGATTTCATCCCCAAACCCCGAATATTCGCCATATGGGCAGAGAGTGCAGAATATCTTCTGCGCTCTTTTAAATAATTATCGACGATAAATCCTCGGCAGTCAAGGCGCGTATTTATTTCCCGTAGGGCATAAAGCACGCTTATTTCCTTGACAGCCTTGTAAGAGCCTTAAAAAACATAGTTGATGAATTTGCATAGGTTTGACTGAAAGAACGCGTTCGCCACGCTAAACCGCTGCGTTGGCGAACCGCGTTTTACCTTTCATTCAAATTTTTCCTTGAAAAACCAAGTGAAATGCGATACAATATTTTCATCAATTTACAAGGGGACTTTTTATGGATGAATTGAAATGCCCGATTTGTGGCGAACCTACTTACGTATATTTCGGCAACGCAAGAAAAGACAAATTGTGCAAAACGCACGGAACAATGGCAAACAAAGGTTTGATTGAACAATGCCCCGACTGCGGAAAATGGCACAAAGCAGACGAAGATTGCGAATGTAAGAAAACCACTATGCACGAAAAAGAAAAACAAGATAAAGAATTGACTTGTATTATTTGCGGACAACCATCAAACGGAAAACACTTTTGCCTTGATTGCTGGAAAAAGTATAAAAATAAGACCTTATATATTCAAGTAAAAAATTGTCAAGATTGCATAACAATGGGCGCGGAATATGAAGGACATTTGGAAACAAAAGACGGTCATATCGTAAAAAGTCACGTAGAAAGAGATATAGATAACTATTTGTTTTCCAAGAATATTCCGCACGCATACGAATCAACGTTTGACGTTGACGGCAATCCCGAACACGAATTTCAGCCCGATTTTTATCTTCCAAATTATCTCGGTGAAAACGAAGATGTTTATATAGAATATTTCGGTATGAAAGGAACAAAAGACGGTGACAGAAAGATAAACTATAAAATGCCGATTTATAAAGAGAAAAAAGTTACACTTATATGCTTGTATCCACACGATGATAGCAAAATCGAAGCCGTCTTAAAAAGAAAACTAAATAAAGAGAACATAAAACCACACGAAATAAACTGGGAAGAATAAAAAGAGCCAAGAGGCTCTTTTTTTCTTACATTTCACCTGGGAGCGAGGTATTATTTATTTTGACCTAGGGTGTTCGCCCCGGTTGGTCACTCAGATTATTGGCGCAGCACAATGACTACGTTACTTAACTTTGCTAGTTTTTGTCGGATTTCAGCATCTTGCATAAATCTTCGAAGAAGTACGAGTTTTCTTGCAACATTTCTTCGAAAGACGCTTTTTCAGTCTTAAATTCTGCTAAATCGTCCATGCCGAGCGAGGATTTCAACGTTTTTTCCGTAAAGAATTCCGAGAAACAGTCCGTCGAAAACCGCTTCGAATATATCTTCTTTGTCATAAGATAATACTTCTTCGATTCCATTTCGCCGTCTAGTATGCCTGCTTCCAACGCTATATCACACGGAATATAACTGAAACGATTGTAAACACCCGTATAATACGAATGTATCTTCGCACAAACCGACTTCAATATGTACATAGACAACGTGTTGTCGCCTCGTTGAAAACGATATTGCCTATATAGGTTTACGAACCTTTTGAAAATGAAGTCGTATAGCAATTCTTCAATTGCGAAGAACGGCATTGCAAGTTTCCTGTCGTTTCTTTCGACAATATGCACGATTTCGCTCAATTCTCGTGCATCTGCGCCCCAAGATTCAGGACGTTGTTCGTCAACAAGGACTTTGATAAACGGATAGCCGTCAACCGTCGCCGAATGTCGTGCCATTTTAAGCCAATAATTGAACAAATCGTTTTTTTGATTTGCACGTTTATCCGTTTTGCTTACATCTTTCAATTCAAGTGCGTTCAAACGTTCTTTGCCGATTTCGGTAATAGTGACAACGCCAAATTCAAACATATCGGAATGTACGTTCTCGTCAACAAGACGTTTGCCAAGACGTAACATATCGAAATCAAGAATGTGTGAATGTCTGCTATACGCGTCGATAAGTCGCGCGTCACGCTTAAAGAAATCGGTATTCCATATCGGAAAATTTCCGATGTCTTCTACGATATTGTCGGTACGTGTAGAAAGATTGCCTATAATAAGCGAAGATTGCACGATGCATATAAAATACAACTGCGCATAACTTTCAAGCACCTGCCAAATGTCCTTTACACACAATTCGTCGCAACTCGTCAACCCGTATCGCTTAAAATCGTACATAAAGATATTACGGCGATGTGGATGCTTTTCCCACTTAATACGTTTGCTCCGCACAAAACGCTTGCATGTCGCAAGATTGTATACAGAATGTTTTTCCATTGCCGAACGCAATGCATTTTCAAAGTTTATCCAAGGGAAGTAAGGGAAGCGCAAATCGTTTTCCAAAAGCAACTCAAACGCTTTATCCCTAAACATTGCTTCTGTGGACAATCCCATATCGATTTCCATTGTCGTTTTCCCCTTGCCCATAGTACCGACGATAAAACAGACAATGGAACGTGCATTGATAAATCCTCGATTTTTCATTTCGAAATGATTCAATCGAGAATAAGCGATCTTCTTGCGAACGACACAAATCACGCCGTATCCGATAATCAGCCACAGCCAAAGCGGAATAGTAGTTATCACAACCGATAAGTCAACAACGAGCTTGTATATCTGTCGATATAAATTTACAAAATCGAACGACATACAAAAATAAAGGTAGTAGGACACAAACTCAATTGCTATCGCGAAAAAATTGAACGCGTACGCAAATGTACACACCCAAAATATGTAATATGCCTTATGTGCTTTTACAAAGCCGATAAAGCCTTGCACCCAAGCTTTTGCCGGGCGATACGTTTTATCAGACAAACTCTTAAAACGTCGAAGATGTACGGAATCAATGTTGTAATCGTTATTCTGCTTGTCCAAAATACGTTTCAGAATGTAATACACGACTAAAAGTATCGGAACAAAAAGCAAAATATAAGCGAACGTCAAAGATACGTTTCCGACAGATTGCCAAAAACCCGACACCGCTTCCCAGGTAAAGAACAAGTCCCAGTATTGTGACCAATACAATCGAAATTCTTCCCACGTAGCAGGAAAACCGTTTGGCAAATATATAGGCATTTCCGAAATCTCGGTTACCGTTGCGTGAACGTCACCAACATTAAACAACTTGCAAAAATAATACGCAACAGACGTTCCGAAATCCCTAAAACATTCGCACAAACGTTTGAACGCATAAGGAAAAGCAAAAATTGCTGTTGCCAAACACGCAAGCGTTATGGCAATGCAAATATAATGACGATAATCTACATTTTTAAGCCGGTTCTTGAATTTCATAGTTTGCCTCCGACAAAAAGCATATAGCCGAGAAGCAAAACTATAAGAATCCAAGCACACAAAACAAGTACGTTTTTAAAAGTTTTCATAAGGTATATCCCACAAATTTTGACTTCGATGTTTGACCCAGGATAATAAACCAGGATGTTCGCTACGTTGCGTGACGATCAACGCCGATACTTATATTTCGATTCCTTTGAAGTTGGTGTCACGCTTTTTTTTCGTTTTGGCACGGATGTTTTGTCGTTATCGACAACGATGTTGACAATAGGAGCTTTGATAGAATCGTTTTTACGATTCTTGACCGCTTTCGAAATCGCGGAAACAACCTTAAACACAAGCGCAAGAATGATTGCTCCGGCAATTATCAAGCCGATAATTTTCAAAGCTTTCAAAAAGTCGCTGTCTTTAAGCCAATTCCAAAACTTCTCAATCGCACCTAAAAAGTTGTTTACGAGATGTTCTCCCGGCGTATATTCCGGATCCGGTGCCTCCACACCCGAAATCACGTCAACAGGCGTATGCATAACTGCAAGCGTGTAATAATCTTCTTCACCCTTAAACGTCATAGTTATGATGTTAAAGTCAAGAAAGACCGTTTCTTGCGCTATGTATGAATCGTTTGATGTGCTATCAGGAGATAAGGTTCCACCAATAATACGTGATACAGGACGTGAATAATAATCCGAAACGGCGAATCTAAACAGATACGGCACCTCGTCATTAGCATAACTCGAATTGCAAAACGATTTGAACGAATCGACGTCGTTTTCATTTATAAGCAAATCAGATGCCAACGAAGTTGACATTAATTTTCCGCTCTCAACCGATTCAAAGGGTTTCACATTTGTATGCTGTTCGTCCAAAACCTCATTTTTTGGATAACTCCAACCGTATTGCGTAAGTTTATCCCACCACGAACCATATTCCGAATTCCAAGACTTCAAATCAAAAGTATCGCCAAGGTTTGTTCTTACCTTGTTCAATCCTACCATAATTCCTTTTTCGGCACGGGCGGAATCAACCGCATTTACAAATAATTCGGAAGCAAGGTTCCTCGAAGTGTGCCAATCTACGTAATTGTCGGACTTGTAATTCTTTATATAATCACGAATCTGCGATGATGTAACATCACCGGCAACAGTTTGTTTATTAATGACGTTAAACGCTCCGCTGTCAGTATAAGACGGACTATAAAAAACAAACGGAAGCAAATTCGAAGAAAAATTTGCATATCTTCTCGTTGTATAGCCCATACTTATTTCTGAAAAAGAACGCAAATTGTAAGCCCAATCCCAATAATATATATCCGCAGTGCCTGTCCATCTATCAGAATGACCGCCATATGCAAGATAATAGTTCACCGCAGAATCATAATACAAAAAATTGTTCTTATCATAAGAATCTTGAAGCGTATAATGATTGTTGTTAAGTGCTTTGTAGTAAAAATCTACGTCTGACGTTACCAAAATCGGTGCCGTTTTGCACTCGTACCATTGCGCATAAATTTCCCAAAGACTGCCGTATTTGTCAAGCACACGTTGCGGAATTGCAAAATATACCGAACTTACGTTGTTATGATGATATGCGCCTGCACTCGATACACCGGTAAGATACGATGTCTGATACACTTTCAAATCAAGCGTTTCGAGCTTTTCAACATTACAAACAAACGTCGAAGGATTACTTGCATCCTTGCCATACGTTGACATATATCCACTACACTTATAAGTGCGTCCGATATTCTTGTCCAAAGTCACATCATCTTTCCCGGTTTTCAAATAAACGCCGGCAATATCGTATCTTCGACATCCGTTTTCTTTCTCGTATGCTTGCGCCATGGACAAAATCTTTTTGTTTGGATCCAAAACTTTGAATTTGTAAAAAAGATTTGCATAATCGCCGGTTGTCCTCGATACGCATACGATTTTGAAATCTTCGTATTCCGAAACTACGATATTGTCGTCTTTCGTCGTATACGAAACGCCCATACGTACAACGTTGGCATCCAAATCTGTTTGAAAATTGAGTTGTTGCGGATTGTGCAAATACAGATACAATGCATAATTCTTTTCGTAATTTGCATAGTACGAATATCCGTACTCTACAAACGAAAAGAATTGTAATTCGCCGTCCTTGTCAATAGGGTAATTGCTCAAATCGAACTCGTTGCCGTTGTCGTCTTTGCTTCCGTACAAATCATCGAAAATCGACGTATTGTCAAATTTGAGATCGTTATCCCCGGCATATGCAATAAGCCCGGTTGAAATCATATCCCATGACAAAAGCGCAAGCGTAAAAAACACAAGCACGGCAACAAGAAATCTTATAGAAGTTTTGTAATATAGTTTTCTCATCAGAACACAATTCCTCCGACCTCGAACGATACCGATTCAACCGGATGTATAAGCGAAAAACCGATTTTTACATACGACTTTACGTCGTCATTCGAAGCAACCGTAAGCCAAAACATCGTCGAACCGTAATCAAAGTTGTTATCAACCGTAATCGTTGATTCAGGATACAAGCATTTCAGCATATCCAAAATCGAACCGCCTTTTGCCGTAAGCTCGAAGCCGACGTCCGTTTCGGTTACGTCAAAAAATTCCGCCACGCTTTCAGACGGTGAAAAATAACAAAGCTTTCCGTCCTTTGCATACGCAAACTTCAACGAAGAATCCGCATCGATATTAATCGAATAATCCGGTTTTCCTTCTCCGAGCAACTTGTTTTTGACTTCCACTTTCAACGGATTGTCGGCATTTACGCCATATCCGGTTGCGTTGGTGAAAATCATCTTATCTTCAATCTTGACGTAGAAAACAGAATCGGGAAACTTGTCAACGTTGTTTTTTAGAAATACGGCAAAACCTGCTATTGCCACAAAAAGCAATAGCAGAATCAAAATCATAGGAACAACCTTATTGATTTTTGACTTTCGTTTTGCCATACATCAATCCTTAAAACACAAGAGAGCCAACGGAAATCGAACGGACAGGATCCACTATTCCAATGACCAGATTATAAATCACTGATCCATTATAATAAATTCCACTCTCAAATTGAGAACCCCATGTTACAGTAGATTGCTCATCAAATTGTAGCGAAACGCCATTATTTAATTGCGTTCCATCTCTCGTCGCCATATACGTACTACCAACCGTCGTTCCGGTTGAATATGTAAATGTCCAAGAAAACGTGTACGAAGGGACACGAGAAGTTTTTGAACCAAGCAAATCACAAACAGAGTCACCATTGCCACAAATTTGATCAAGCTCTTGTCCATCACAAGTAATTGTATCACCTTCTTCGGAACGTATTGTTAAAGTGATGTCGTTAACACGTTTCAAATAATCAACGTTTGCAGATGCAGATGCATTTTTTGTTTTGGAAGATACGTTAAGAACGATTTGTTCGCCAAAAGCTTGTTTACAAGTAACCGTGCAAGTCAATGTATCTGCCGAAACGCTTATCGTCACGTAATCCGAAACGTTCTTGCCGGTTGCCCACGTTGCAGACGGATCTTTGAAAGCAACTTCCCAAGAAAGCGGATCGTGTTCGTTTGCACCGACAGGTTCAACCGTTGCGGTGATTGATTTTGTTGTCGTTCCGTCCGCAGCTGTCGTTGCCACGCCGGACATAAGCGTTATGCCTTTTGAAACTTCTTGCGATATAACAAGACCGTCTTGTTCGGACATGTCTTTCGAAACATTCAAATCCTCGGAAGAATGATTCATACCGAATACAACACCGAGAACCGCACCGAGAACGAGAACGGCGCACAACACGCTAACGCCTACAATTTGCCAAACCTTATTTTTTGATATATTTTCTTTCATTTTCGTTTTCTCCGTAAAATTGTGTTAGCACGCCCTTTTTCGCAAAGGGCGTGCAATCTATCACTTATTTACAGTGACAGTAAGTTGTTTTGCATAACCGCTCATTTCAAAAATGGAAACTTCCGCGTCGTGCAACGGTGTAATCACGATTTTTGCAAACTTTGCATTCTCGGGGATTGTGCCGGAGAAATCTGCGGATTGTGCTTCGGTTGCAGAAACGAATGCTTTGTCGGTGTCAAAGAAGTACACCTTGTAAGAAACATCTGCATTTTCTTGAAGTTTAATCGTAAGACCGTCGGTAGAAACGAAATCCTTTGAAACAATGGATGCCGTATTCTTCACAAAATCGCCGTTGTCGTCAAGCGCACCGATTTTGTACGCAAGAGATGAAATCTCTTTCGTATCTTCTTTTTGCGCAACTCGAACAATCGCGTAAGTAACACCGCCAATAAGAGCGACGAGCAAAACACAGACTATGATTTTGAAAATCAAATCAAGTTTTTTGCGATTTATGTTTGCCACAATTTTTTCCTTTTCCCTTATCCCTGGGAGCGAGGTTTTATTTGACCCAGGGCGTTCGCCCCGGTTAGTCACTCAGATTATTGGCGCAGCACAATGACTACGTTGTTTCGCCCCACGACAGTGCCATTGCATGTGCAACGCCCCAAAAAGTTTTTGACCGATTCTTTTGCCTATACTTTCCGAAACTATTCTTAAACGGCGGATAAGTTTCAAATGTATACGTAGGTTCAATCACGCACGTCGGGCAGACGAACGGCAATCCCTTTAACCAAAGAAAAGTTTTCTTTGATACAGGTTCGCCGAAATAATACGGCTCAATAACCTGCGTAGGTTCGGGCAAATCGAACACTTTCATCGGGACAGGATTTTCAATCGCTATTCTTTCGCAATCCGCGTTCCATATCGACAAAAAGAAATCTTTTGCCTTTTGTCCTTTTGCAAAGCGTTCTTCGTCTATCGCACCACCGCGATAAAGAACGCTTGAACCGGCTTTGGACAAATACGTACACGGCGGAAAAGCAATTATCATATCCCACTTGTCGATTTCGTGCTTTTGTCCGTCGCACGTTCGGAACGTGCAGTTTCCGTTAAGCAATGGCGCAACGTCATTCCAGATGTGCCATTCGGGATGTTTTCCCGAACAAAAATCCAAATCGCAAGAATAAACTTCATGTCCCAACTTGCGAAATTCTATCGTTACTCTTTGCGATTCCTCGCATGCCACTAAAATCTTCATGTTTTACCCCTTGTAGATTTTGTTTATTTTTTCGAAATACCGAAGTAAGCAACAGTCTTTTTATTTCGCTTACCTTTATCGTCGTAAAAATGAGAAACTATTTGACGTTTGGCAGTCGCATTCAAATCACACGTATTGCCTTTGAATGTCGGTTTTTTCTTATCGGATGCAGACACAATCATATTCGGCATAGTCGTCGACATTTTGCCAACAAAATGGAAATCAGGATTCAAGCGTTGTTTTCCGTTTTTTCCTTTCACCCAAGCATCTTGCGCGTCAATTAAACGAACGCCTTTATTTTTCAAACTGTAATTTACGTTTGACATTTTCGTCGCACCTACCGTATAATGTAATTGTTCACGAAGCCCCGTAGAGGGAAGCAACGGGATTTCCGCGTTGACAGAGAAGAACGATTGAACATAAGTTGCGTAGACTTCTCGCATAACCGCTCAATTTTGGGCGGTTATATTTTTATCGTCAAACGGCAACGCCACTTCGCACATCTTGTCAAAGACCGAGAAAAAGTCCTTGCCGTTTTTCTTTTCTTGTTTCAGTTTTGGAACATCGTTCCTATATTGCACAAAATCGCCTACCGGATTGCCAAAACCGTCGATTTGTTTATAGAGCCGTATCACGTCCGCTTGCACGTCTATATACAACCCGATACGCCGATACAACTGTTCCAAACTGTCCGTACCGCCATATCCGTCACGCTTGTACGAATACCAGTATCTGAGCGGAACGGCACTCGTGATAACTATCACTTCGCCGTTAAATACTTTGTTATTAAACCGAGAGCGGACAGACGAATTTGTGTTGTTGTCCAGCATTTTCAGCAAGTCTTCCATTTCGAAAGAACTGTCACGCAAATCATCTAAGATGATTGCCTTTTGTCCAAGGTAATCTTGGAACGGATCGTTGGATGCCGAAGATATGCAAAAATCCAATCCCATTTCGGTTAACATTTTCTTCGCATAATAGGTTTTTCCGACACCGCCTTTTCCGCAAATGAACACAACTTCGATTTTTCTATCCGGTTTCAACAAAGCGTTTTGGCAGTGGATTTCCCACAGCTTTTGAGTTTGTTATATGCCGTGACTTTTTCGTCGTTCGGAAGCGTATCTATATAGGCAATCATTTGCGCATAAGAATATGTTTCAAAATCACCTAGAATCTTGCTGTTTGCAACTTCTGCTTGCCAATCGAAGTTGGCTACGACTTCGGACGGTGCATATTGATGTTTGTTCTTTTGGTCGTCTTGTCCGTGTATCAGATATAGAAGAACATCGGACTTTTTACCTTTGATTTTGCTGACGAAGTTTTCTGCTACGCCAAACCAATTTGCCACCATATCGCTACGTACACCACACTTGCCGAAGTTTACGTAAATATGATAGTGTGGACGCGTATCGTCCTTGTCGTGAAGTATGTACGCCCAATGCTTGATAGTTGTATGTTCCATACACACTTTTTGTATATCTACGTTCAACTTATCTGCATCGGTGACAATTTCGTAGTGTTTTAATTGCATATATTTAACCCCTTTGCAATTTCACCTTTTGCCCTTTTTTCACCTTTTGCCACACCCCTTTGACAAGCCCAAGGGGTGTGGCGCATATGCTACTGATTTAAGGTGTTTTTGAGATTATTTGTTTTCACCTTTTTCACCTTTTGCCGAGTTTTGAATTACTTTACTTGAAATTCAAAGTTATCCACAAAATTAGCAAAGTTTTCTACACATCTGAAATAGTTACCGTCGTTTAGATAAACGGTAAACCATTCTTATTCGGCGTGATATATGACACTTGCAAAAGGTTGATAATCACGCTCCCTTTGTTTGTTTTCAACTCATACAGTGTCATATAAGATCACCGCCTTAATGCTCCGATTCGCCAGCTTCCGAAACTTTCGGCGGAAATTCTTGTGCCATAGCAGAAAGAAGAAGTTTCCTGGAACGGTAGTTTGGATCTTTTCCGTCGAATTCCTTAACTTCGAAATATCGAACCTCTATCGGAACGAATTCGTTTCCGAGTTTAAGGTAGAAGTTGACAGCAACTTTCTTGTTTCCGTCTTTGTCTTCGTAATTACTTACTTTTTTAAAAAGTTCAACTTGCATAAATGCTCCTTCGGCTTACGCCATAATGTGTATTTACAAGGGCATATCCCATTGTATTTAAGGGGGATAGCCTACAACGCCGACTATCAGGGCTTTTAAAGGAGAAGCCTTTGCATTTAGGGGAGATGAAAAAACGCAGAATTGCTTCTGCATTTAATATTAGAAGTTACAAATTGTATTTGAGAGTATTTTTTATTCTTGCCATATCGAATAAATTAGTTTATAATATTTGCTATGGCATATACTTCTTTATATCGGAAATATCGTCCCGACACTTTCGACAAAGTCATCGGGCAGGATCATATCGTGCGCACGCTCAAAAATCAGATTGCTCACGGCAACGTCGGGCATGCGTACATTTTCACCGGCACGAGAGGCACGGGCAAAACTTCCGTTGCGAAGATTTTTGCAAGGGCGGTCAACTGCCTTTCTCCTCTTGCGGACGGTTCGCCTTGCGGAAAGTGCGAAAACTGCGTGGAGCTTGCGTCCAATTCAAACTTCGATATTCTTGAAATCGACGCCGCTTCCAACAACTCTGTCGACCAAATAAGAGAGCTTACCGACAAAATCGGTTTTCCGCCCACCGTCGGCAAGTACAAAGTTTACATCGTAGACGAAGTTCATATGCTTTCAAAGGCGGCGTTCAACGCTCTTCTCAAAACCCTCGAAGAGCCGCCGTCTCATGCGATTTTCATTCTTGCGACAACCGAGATTCATCAAATCCCGGCAACCATTTTGTCAAGATGCTTGCGTTTCGATTTTCGTCTTGTTCCAAACGGCGTGATTGCAAAACGCATACGTTTCATCTTTGACGACATAGGCGTCAAATACGAAAACGAGGCGGTAGATCTCATCGCGTCGGCAGGCGCGGGAAGCGTGCGCGACGCATTGTCCGTTGCGGATATGTGCGTGAGCTATTGCGACTCAAACGTAACCTACAACGGCGTTTTGGAAGTTTTGGGCGCAGCCGATCCAAAAAAACTTCAATCGCTCGCAACCGCTATTGCGGACGGAGATACGGACAAGGCTCTTCAAGAAGTTGCAAACCTTTGCGACCTCGGCAAGAGCGTGCCTATCCTTGCGCAAGACCTTGCCACGCTTTTCAGAAACGTGCTTTACATCAAAAATTGCTCGACGGCAAAGACGTTGCTCGCCTTGCCCGAGGCCATATATTCCGCGCTCGCCGAAATGGCAAAAAAATATTCGACGGAAAAGTGTATGGGCATAATGAAAATTATGTCGTCGCTCGAAGGAGAGTTCAGATATAGCGCACAACACCGCATTTTGTTCGAGGCGGCAGTCGTGCTTGCGTCGAGCGGCGGAGATAAAGACGTCAAAGTCGAGGAGCTTCAAATGAGGGTTGCTCGGCTTGAAAAAATGCTTGCAAACGCGAGGAAATCGGATTTTGAGTCGGCACCTGTCGTGACGGATGCGAGGCAGGTGTGGCTCAGAGTAGCATCCGAACTTCGACAAAGCGGATACACGTTGCTTGCGCTGTCCACTCAAGACGCGCGGTTCGATATGTCGGACGACGAGTATCACGTCAAAGTCGCAGACGCTGCAACGCTAAACTTGCTTGACGACAAAAGAAACAGGGACGCGATAAACGCCGCTTTCAAGAGCGTGGAGTCGCACCGTAGGCTTGTCATCGAAACGGAAAGACACCTCGACGAGGACAAGGCGTTGCCTTTTGTCAAGGAGATGTTCGGCTCGCTTTTGGAAATAAAATAAGCAAACGAAATTCGGCAAAATACAATGCAAATAATCGTGCTAGGCACGCAACAATTTTTATAACAACTCGGAGGAACAACATGGGATACGGCGGATTTGGCGGCGGTAACATGCAACAACTTATGAAACAAGCCCAAGCAATGCAAAGAAAATTGCAAGAGGCTCAACAAGAAATTTCGGAAACCGAAATCACCGGCAGTGCGGCAGGCGGTATGGTCGAAGTGACGATCACCGGCGACAAAACTCCCGTTTCGGTGTCCATAAAACCCGAAGCGGTGGATCCCGACGACGTCGAAATGCTCGAAGATATGGTTCTTGCGGCACTCAACGACGCTGTTGCGCAAGCGGACAAACTCTCAAAAGACTTGCTCGGACCTTTGGGCAACGCAGGCGGCTTGTTTTAAGCCGCAATCGCAAGCGTAAGCGTTTATGCATGCATAAACGAGAGCAAGCGAAATTGAAAAGTGTGATTTGAAATGAAGTATATCGAACCGCTCGCAAGGCTTATCGCGCAACTTTCAAAACTTCCGTCCGTGGGTGAAAAAACCGCGGCACGTTATGCGTACGCAATTCTCAATTCTCCCGAAGAGGAAGTCAATGAGCTTGTCGACGCAATACGCGAAGTGAAGCAAAACGTGCATTTTTGCAAAATTTGCGGCAATTACACCGAAAACGAGATTTGTGATATTTGCCAAACTCGCAAACCAAGCGTGATTTGCGTCGTCAAAGAGCCGAAAGACATCGTTGCACTTGAAAAAGTCAAGGATTTCAAGGGCGTATATCACGTTTTGGGCGGCGTTATTTCGCCTATGGAGCATATCGGCCCGAACGACATTCGCATCAAGGAATTGCTTGCCCGTTTGGACGGCGTGGAAGAGGTGATTTTGGCAACCAATCCCGACGTCGAGGGCGAAGCGACGGCAATGTATATCGCACGCCTCATCAAGCCTATGGGCATAAAAGTTACGCGTATAGCAAGAGGATTGCCCGAGGGTAGCGTCATCGAATACGCCGACGAAAGCACATTGTCGCGCGCCTTGTCTTCTCGTATAGAACTTTGAGAGTGAACCGGAAAATTTGAGCGCACACTTGAAAATTTTAACGTAAACTCGAAAAGTCGGGCGCCAAATCTGAAATTTAAAATTTTAATTTAAAACACTCGCAGAGCAGTTTTGCAAGCGAGCGTTTTTTTATCAAATTTTACGATTGCGGGTTTTTAAATTTTAAAACGGAGTTTTTGTGACTTTGCGACGGTGTTTTTAAACTTTTTGTTGCTGATTTTTTTGAGTTTTTGCGATTATTCGCAAACGTAACGAATTGCGACAATCGGTTTTATTAATATGAAATATATTTCATATTTTCTTGACAATTCGCCGCTCGGTGATATACTTTTCGTGATGTGAGTTTGAAAAATCGACAAAGGACTTACAATCAACTTTGCGAGACGTAAAAAACTTAAAAAATCAAGTTTTCGGAGGCATATATGAAAGAAATTATTCTCAAAGTGGAAGGCATGCAATGCGGTATGTGCGAAAGCCACGTAAACGACGCTGTGCGCAAGGCGGCAAACGTCAAAAAAGTGACGTCATCGCACGTCGATGGCAAGACGGTGGTTGTCTGCGACGAGAGCATTGACGCTCAAATCGTCAAAAACGCAATCCAAAAAGACGGCTACAACGTCTCGGAAGTCGTGGAAAAACCGTACGTGAAGAAGGGGTTGTTTTCCTTTTTGAAAAAGTGAAAGGGACAAAACGACGGGATTACAGACGGATTTTTGTTTGACATAAAATATTGCCATACTTCGAGTATGGTGTTATAATTGTTTGAAAATAAAGCAAGATTGCTTAAAAGGAAGCGAGATTGCTTAAATAAGGCTGGGTTGCTTCAAAAAAACAATTGATTTAAGCGAAGTGCGAGCATAAAAACGGCGCACTTTAAAGGTGCGATTGTTGCGGCAATCGAGATATGGGTTGAATATGAAACAAGACATCATCAAATTGCAAAAGTACGTTCAGGAAAGCGGAATAGACGCCTACTTGGTGTTTACAAGCGACGATCACGGCAGCGAATATATCGTCGATCACTTCAAAACGCGTGAGTTTTTGAGCGGTTTCACCGGCAGCGCAGGCACGCTTTTGGTGACGAAAGACGGCGCGTATCTCTGGACGGACGGAAGATACTTCATTCAAGCGGCAAGAGAGCTTAAAACCACGGATACGACGCTTATGAAATCGGGAGAAGAGGGCGTGCCGACAATTTTCGAATTTGTCAAAAAACTGTCGGACAGTCCCAAAATAGCTTTCGATTTCGCAACGGCAACGGTTGAATTCGTAGAGGCGTTGAAAAAGGCGGTGAAGGGCGTCGAAATCGTCGATTGCGGCGAAATCATCGACGAGATTTGGACAAATCGTCCCGAAGTCGAACCCACAAAAGCATGGTTTTTGCCCGATAAAGCGGCAGGCGAGAGCGTAAAGAGCAAGATTGAAAACTTGCAAAAAGACGTTGAAAAACAAGGTTGCGAATACGCGCTTGTGTCCTCTCTCGACGACATTGCGTGGCTTTTCAACATGCGCGGAAGCGACATAGAATACAACCCCGTGAATTATGCGTACGCAATCGTGTCAAAGTACGGCGCGACGCTGTTTATGGACGAGAGAAAACTCGACGAAAAAGGCAAGAAAATCCTTGAAGAAAACGGCGTGAATTTGATGCCCTATCAAGACGTTTACGGCGTTGTCGAGCAGATTTCGGACAAGGTGCTCATTGACAAGGAAAAAACAAATTACGCACTCTTTTCGCGTATTGCCGATGCAAAAGAAACCGACGTTTTCCCCACGACCGTTCGCAAAGCTATCAAAAACGCCGTCGAGATAAGAAATATGAAAAAAGCGCACGTCGAGGACGGCGTGGCAATGGTAAGATTTATGCGCTATCTCAAAGAGGGAGTCGGCAAGGAGGAGATGAGCGAAATCTCGCTTGCGGACAAGCTCGAAGCGCTCAGACGAGAGAGCAAAAACTTCCTCGATTTGAGCTTCGACACCATTTGCGGATATGCCTCCAACGGCGCAATCGTGCACTATTCGGCAACTCCCGAAACGGATAAAAAGGTCGAAAACAAGGGGCTGTTGCTTGTGGACAGCGGTGCGCAATATCGCTACGGCACAACAGATATCACTCGCACTTTTGCGACGGGCAAGGTGAGTAGACAAGAAAAAGAAGCGTTTACAATCGTGCTGAAATCGCATATCGCTCTTGCAAGAGCGGTATTCCGCAAAGGCGCAACGGGCGCAAATCTCGATATGATTGCACGAGCTCCGATGTACAAATGCGGCATGGATTTCAAACACGGAACGGGACACGGCGTAGGATATTTGCTCAACGTCCACGAAGGACCGCAAAATATTTCGCCGAGAGCGTCATCTCTCAAATATGCGGTTTTGCCGGGTATGATAACGTCAAACGAACCCGGATTTTACGAGGAAGGGAAGTTTGGCATAAGACACGAAAATCTTATTCTTTGCGTTGAAAAAGAAAAGACGGAATACGGCACTTTCTGCGAGTTCGAAACAATCACTCTCGTGCCTTTCGACCTCGACGCAATCGATGTGAATATGCTTGACGACGGCGAAAAAGAGTGGCTCAACTCATATCATGACAGAGTGCGCAAAGTCATAGGAAAGCACCTTGACGGAAAAGATTTAAAATTCCTCGAAAAAGCTACGAGAAGGATTTGAAATCAAGCGGTTCAAGCGTAAAAATACGAAACGATTTAAAAATAAAAGCAGGCGTTACGCCTGCTTTTCTATTGTGGTTTTCAACGATATAAGGGGTTTATTAAGTCGTTTTGAGTGCAAAAACCGCCGTTTTGTCAAAATGCAGCGTTGAAACCTCAATTCGCTTTGCCGTCGGAAGAGTGGACGTCTTGCAAATCGGTTGTATCTAGTACGTCGTTTGTGCCTTGCGCGTCGTTTGTGTTTTGTAAATCGGTTGTGCGTTCGATTGCGTATTCTTGCGTCTTGGCATTGTCGCCGAACGCATAGCGATAATCCTTTTTGATTATGTGCTTTATATACGGATATAGAAGCACCGCCACGGCAAATACCCATGCGCCCGGATCGCCGAAGCAGAGCGCGACGTACGAGGCGTTGCTTGCAAGCGCATTCGTAGCCCCGCCGTTGACGAGAGGGGGAAGAAAGGTGCATATAAGCACACGCGCGATGAGTTCGCCTGCGCCTGCGGCAAGCGTCCAGCCCGATTTGCCTATGCCTTGTACTGCATTGCGGAGTACGAAAAGCGTGGAGAGGAAGAAGAACAACGGCAAGTCGATATAAAGGAACGTGTTGCCGAAGTATATCGATTTTTCGCTGATTTTGTCCGCCGACAAAAAGACGTGTTGATAGGCGGCGTTTATAGTGAGCAAAAGTCCTATGCCTGCACAAATTACGGTGAGGGCAAATCCAAGCAAAATTGCTTGATTCGTGCCTTTTTTCACACGCTCGGTGTCGCCTGCGCCGAGGTTTTGTGCGTTGAAACTCACCATTGCAGTGCCGAGAGCGGACAAAGGCGCCATTGCGAAGTTGATGAGTTTGTTTGCCGCGCCCACGCCGTTTTGAGCCGGATTGCCCGCAACCATAAGTCCGTCGGGCAAAAGGTCGAATTTGATGGTTTCCGAAAGCATGACGATAAGCCCTATCGAAAGTACGGAAAATTGAAGTCCGAGAGGGATGCCTTGCTTTACGTGCGCCCAGATATCCTTCCAGGCAATCTTGAAATTTTGCTTTTTAAGGCGCAAAAACTTGTATTTTGCAAAGGTGTAGATAAAGCATGCAACCGTGCAAAGCACTTGCGTGAGAATGGTTGCTCCCGCAGCTCCCGCAACGCCCCAGCCGAAAACTTTGATGAAAAGAAGGTCGAGAGCGATGTTCATCACCGTCGATATGACCAGAAACAAAAGCGGCGTGAACGAGTCGCCTATGCTTCGCAATATGCTGATGATAAAGTTGTAAAACAGTTGCGCCGCCATACCTAGAAAAATCACAAGACAGTAGGTGTACGCCGCTTGAAAAACTACGGGATTTTGCTCGGTGACGTTCACCCACGCAAGCATGGGTTTTATGCAGAATACGGATACTATCGTCAAAACTACCGTGATAATCGAGCAAAGAATAAACTGCGTTGCAAAGGACTTGCGCACTCCGTCCTCGTCGTGCGCTCCGAGTTTGCTTGAAAGCACCACGCAAAAGCCTGCCGTGCAACCGAACGCGAATTGCATGAATATGAACACGAGGGGTGAAGTGTCGTTGACGCCCGCGACCTCGTCCGCACTTAAAGTCTGTCCGCATATCGCCGCGTCCGAGAGAATGTAGAGCTGCTGCAACAGGTAGGACACGATTATGGGCAGAGTGAATTTGATCAAGACTTTGACTATCGAGCCTTGCGTCAGGTCAATTTGCCCGAACAGGTCTTTGATCCTTTGAGAGAACGTTTTATTATGTAAGTTTTCGGTTGTCATAAGTTGTGTTTTGCGCCTCGCGATAATGAGATGTATCAACGGAAATTGCATTATATTTATCTTGATGCTCACTGTCAAGCATTTTTGAAAGCAGCGATTGTAAATTTTTTGCAAATCGAAGCAAAAGCAATCGGGGCAACGACACAACGAGCGTTTCGGAGGCATATTATTTGGGAGCGTGCGCGTGTGTATATACGTGCGTGCGCGAAATTTTTTCAATCGACAAAAACGGCATTTTGTCGGTTATTTTGCAAAAAAAATACCCTTCGTGTATTGCTTAAAAATTTTTTAATGAAAATGCAAAATAGTGTCGATTTTCGTTTGACATTGACGAAGCGTTTTGGATATAATGCCCGTATCATCAAGAGCAAACCAAATCGCAACGCACAACCTGCGGAATACGGATTTCGCAAACACCACTAGATATTGTGGTAAAGGAGCGCGCTATGAAGATTTTGGAGGAGCGCATCCTGAGGGACGGCAAGGTTAAGCCCGGAAACGTCCTCAAGGTCGGCGGATTTCTCAATCATCTTATTGATCAACAACTGTTGGACGAGATTGGCAAGGAAATTTCTGCGCTCTTTTGCGGACAAAATATAACCAAAATTCTGACAATCGAGGCATCGGGGATAGCCATAGCATGCGCAGCGGCGCACTATGTGCAAGCTCCGGTGCTTTTTGCTAAAAAAAGCAAGACCATAAACATATCCTCGGACTGCTATTGCGCCGAGGTTTATTCTTTTACGCACCAAGTGACAAAGGTGATTATGGTCGAGAAAGATTTTATCTCCGCAGACGACAGAGTGCTTATCGTTGACGACTTTCTTGCAAACGGTGCCGCAATAAACGGACTTATGAGTATTGTGGAGCAAGCAGGAGCAACGCTCGTCGGATGCGCCGTGGCAATCGAAAAAGGTTTTCAGGGCGGCGGCGACGCTTTGAGAGCGCAGGGTATCAACGTTCAAAGCCTTGCTCTTATCGACAGCATGGACGACGACGGTCATATCGCGTTCAGACACTGAAATTTGCGCTTTGCGTAAATATAAAATTTAAACAACAATGCCAAAATGGCAAAATTAAAGGAGAAACGCATGAAAAAGAAAGTATTGGCACTTGTGCTTTGCTTGGCTCTCGTAACCGCTTTGGTTATCGGTTTGGTTGCTTGCAACAACAATAGGGATGACGACGTCGTAATCGTCAAATTGCCTTCATACGATATTGAGGCTCCCGACTACTCCAACCTTCAAATCCCTGCAAACTTCAAAATCGGTATGATTTGTTTGCACGATGAAAACTCCACTTACGACAAAAACTTCATCAACGCGATGAAGGAAGTCCAAGAAGAGTTCAACCTCTCCAACGAACAAGTTATCATCGTCACCGGTATTCCCGAAGACGAAACCTGCTACACTCAAGCAAAGAAACTTGCAAACGACGGCTGCAACATCGTCTTTGCAGACTCTTTCGGCCATGAAGATTATATGCTCAAAGCCGCAAAAGAATTTCCGAACACTCTCTTTGCACACGCAACCGGCACGCAAGCAGCAGCTGCAAAACTTCCCAACTTCGTCAACGCGTTTGCTTCCATCTATGAAGGCAGATACCTCGCAGGCGTCACCGCAGGCTTGAAGCTCAACGAAATGATCGAGAGCGGAAAAATCACCGCAGATCAAGCAAAAATGGGCTACGTCGGCGCATTCACCTACGCAGAAGTTATCTCCGGTTACACCTCATTCTATCTCGGTGCAAAATCCGTTTGCCCCTCCGTCACTATGGACGTAACCTTTACGGGCAGCTGGTATCATGAGACAAGAGAAAAGAACGCTGCTCTCAGCCTCATCAACAAAGGCTGCGTGCTCATCAGCCAACACGCAGACTCCATGGGCGCTCCTAATGCTTGCGAAGAAAAGGGCGTTCCCAACGTATCCTACAACGGTTCAACCGTCAACGCTTGCCCCGAAACGTTTATCATCTCTTCCAGAATCAACTGGGCACCTTACTACAAATACATCATCGCTCAAACCGTAAACGGTGAAAAAGTGGATACCAACTGGACGGGTACTCTCAAAAACGGTTCGGTTGAGCTCACCGACCTCGGCGGAAAAGCAATGGCAGCAGGCACGGTTGAAAAACTCGTCGAAGTGCGCAACAAACTTATGAACGGCACTCTCCATGTGTTCGACATCAACAATTTCACGGTTGACGGAAAACAAAAGACCTCCTATGCTGTTGCAGGTGTAAGCGAAAACGTTATTGCAGACGGTTACTTCCATGAGTCTGAATTCCGTTCCGCTCCTTACTTCGATCTCTTGATCGACAAAATCAACCTCCTCAACAGAGTTTTCAGTCCTGACGACGTCACCGACGACGACTTCAACAACTAATAGCGTATCGGAATTTCGGATAAGCGGGCGACGCCCGCTTATCCGATTAATTTTCTTGATTTGGCACCCACGGGTGCTTTAACTCTTTTTTCGGAGGACATACAATGAGCGAAATCATTGTTGAAATGAAAAACGTTACGAAGAGATTCGGAAGCGTCGTCGCAAACGCAAACGTCAATTTCGACGTGCGCAAAGGCGAAATACTTTCCGTTCTCGGCGAAAACGGCAGCGGCAAGACCACGCTGATGAATATGCTCGCAGGCATTTACTTCCCGGACGAAGGTCAAATCTTCGTAACCGGTGAAGAAGTGGTCATAAAATCGCCTATCGACGCCTTTAAATACAAAATAGGTATGATTCACCAGCATTTCAAGCTCGTGGATTTGTTTACGGCGTGCGACAATATCATCTTGGGCGAAAAATTCGAGTTCGACTTCAAGGGCGAAGCCGATAAAATTAAAAACGAAACCAACGACGACGCCAAATCGAAATTTTTGGCGGGTTTGAAATATATCGCGCTGCCGTTTAGGGCGTTCGGCGCATATGTCAAATTCGACTATTTGAAGAGAAACAGAGCGAAAAAACTTCAAGAAGTCGTGGATAAATACGGATTTAACCTCGATTTGTCGAGAAAAGTCTACGATTTGTCCGTTTCCGAAAAACAAACCGTCGAAATCATCAAAGTGCTGTATAGAGGTGCGGATATTCTTATTCTTGACGAGCCTACGGCAGTTTTGACTCCGCAGGAAATCGAAAAGTTGTTCGACGTTTTGCGCAAGATGAGAGAGGATGGAAAGTCGATTATCATCATCACGCACAAACTCAACGAAGTTATGGAAATAAGCGACCGAGTTGCGGTTTTGCGCAAGGGCGAACATATCGCAACCGTCAATACTTCCGAAACGAACGAGCAACAACTCACCGAAATGATGGTCGGTCAAAAAGTGGAGCTCGAAATCAACAGAACGCTTCCTCACGATACGAAAAAACGTATCTCCGTCGAAAACCTCACTTGCAAAAACAGAGAGGGTATGTACGCGCTTCAAAACGTGTCGTTCGATCTCTATTCGGGTGAAATCCTCGGTGTTGCGGGTATCGCGGGTAGCGGTCAAAAAGAAATGCTCGAATCCATCGCAGGACTTGTCAAACTTGAAAACGGCGATATAAGATACTTCGATCCCAAACAAAACGAACAAGAAGTGGATTTGAGATCTAAAACGCCCGTCCAAATCAGAGATCTCGGCGTCAGACTTTCTTTCGTCCCCGAGGACAGACTCGGCATGGGACTTGTGGGAAGCATGAACCTTGTTGACAACATGATGCTCCGCTCGTATAGAAAAGGACATTCGATGTTTGTTGACAGGCACGCCCCGAAGGACTTGGCGGAAACGATCGTGCACGATTTGGAAGTTTCAACTCCGTCCGTCAAAACTCCCGTCAGACGTTTGTCGGGCGGCAACGTGCAAAAGGTGCTCGTCGGACGTGAAATCGCCGCTTCGCCTACCGTGCTTATGGCGGCGTATCCCGTAAGAGGCTTGGATATCAACTCGTCGTATATGATTTACAACCTGCTCAACGAACAAAAGGAAAAGGGTGTGGCGGTTGTGTTCGTCGGAGAAGACCTCGACGTGTTGCTTGCGCTGTCGGACAGAATTTTGGTTATGTGCGGCGGCAAGGTTTCGGGCGTGGTCAACGCAAGAGAAGCCTCGAAAGAACAAATCGGTATGCTTATGACAAAGATGCCCGACGAAGTGGAAATCTTCGATAATTACAACGATAATAAGGAGGAAAGCGAGAATGACTAAAAAAGTTAGAGAACCTCTTTTCCATCTTGTAAAAAGAACGGATTCGAATCCCAAAAGAGCGTGGCTTATTCGTATTGCGGCATTCGTGTTTTCCGTACTTTTGTGCGCAATAGTCACCGTCGGCGTCACGGGAGAGGGATTTGATTTCTTCTTCAAATACTTCTTTAAGGGCGTTTTCGGTTCGGGCTTGCAAGTGTGGGACGCATTACGCGAAACGGCAATTCTCTTGCTCCTCGCACTTGCGGTTACTCCGTGCTTCAAAATGAAGTTCTGGAATATCGGCGGCGAAGGTCAAGTGCTTATGGGTGCGTTGGGCTGTGCTGTGATAACCTACTTTTTGGGCGGAAAAGTCAGCGACGCGGGCACGATTATCCTTGCGTTTTTGATGTCGCTTGTCTTCGGTATGGCATGGGCGGTTATTCCCGCGCTGTTCAAGGCAAAATGGAATACCAACGAAACGCTTTTGACGCTCATGATGAACTATATCGCAACCTGCCTTGTCAGCTATTTCATCAAGAAAGTCAAGCCCAACGGAACCGGCGACTTGTCTTTTTCAAGCGGCGTCGTTTCTCCCATTGCCGGCAACGAGTACATCCTTACTATTATTATCGTTGCGGTGATAACCGCGCTTATCGCTATTTATTTGAAGTATAGCAAGCACGGCTACGAGCTCACAGTCGTCGGCGAAAGCCCCAATACCGCAAGATATATCGGCATAAACAGCAAAAAAGTCATCATCCGTACACTTATTCTTTGCGGTTTGATGTGCGGTATCGCAGGCTTCCTTCTCGTGTCCGTCAAAAACCATTCGATCAACCCTTCGGCGGTCAACGGCAGAGGTTTTACGGGCGTTTTGGTTTCTTGGCTTGCGCACTTCAATCCGCTTGCTATGGTGCTTACTTCTTTCCTTGTCGTGTTTATCAACAACGGCGCAAGCGAGGTGGGTACGTACGGCAGACTCGGAACTTCTTATCCGTCCGTTATGACGGGTATATTCTTCCTTTGCATCATCGCAACGGAGTTCTTCATCAACTACAAAGTCATGTTCAAACATTCGCTCAATTTGCCTTTCGGCAAGCTCAAACTTGCCTCTGCAAATACGGCGGAATACAAGCAGAAAAGCGATGAAAACGACGCAATCGTATCGGACAAAGCGTTCGGCGAAGAGGTGGTCGAGCAATCTTGCCAAACGGAAGTAGAAAAGTCGGAGGAGGTTAAGTGATATGGTTGAAATGATCGTTCAAGCAATCAGAATCGGCGCGGTGTTTCTTTTCGGATCGACAGGCGAAACCGTGATTGAAAAATCGGGACACCTCAACCTCGGCATCCCCGGCACAATGTGTTTGGGCGCGGTTGGTGGTTGTATCGGCGCAAACCTTGCGTACAACGGCGGAGCCAGCGACGGCGGCGTCGTTATTATGGCGATGCTTATGGCAATGCTCTTTGCGGGGCTGTTCGGACTGTTGTACGGCTTCTTCACAATTACGCTCAGATGCAATCAGAACGTAACAGGCCTTACGCTCACCACTCTCGGCACGGGCGTGCTCGGATTTTGGGGGCGTATGATGGCAAAAGAAGGCACAACTTTCGTGCGCGCAAGCAAATGCTTCACGGCTCCTATGTTCGGCGCAGTTGGAGATGACGCATTCTCACAAATATTCCTCTCGCACGGCACGTTGATTTACGTTTCGCTCATCGTTGCGATAATCGTTGCATTCGTGCTTAAAAAGACGAGAAAGGGACTTTCGCTTTCCGCAGTGGGTGAAAATCCGGCGGCGGCGGATGCGGTCGGTATCAACGTTATCGGTTACAAGTACACCGCTTGCGTCGTAGGTGCGGCAATTGCGGGACTTGGCGGCGCTTGCTATATCCTCACTTGCACAAGAGGTTCGCTCGAATACGTCGTGGATGCGTTCGGCTGGCTTGCCGTTGCGCTCGTAATTTTCTCGCTGTGGCGTCCGGGACTCGGCATCATAGGTTCGTTTATCTTCGGTATGCTTTACATCATTGCGTCTTACGACGTGATTCCGACGGATCTTGCAGGCAAAGAGCTTGTGCAAATCATTCCTTATGCAGTCACGGCTCTCGTGCTTATCGTCATCTCGTTCTTCAATAAGAGAGAAACTCAACCGCCGGCGGCACTTGGCGTTTCCTATTTCAGAGAGGATAGATAGACAAAACCTAAAACATATATCGTGTTTGATAAAAATAAGCGTCAATAAGATTTAAGGCGGATAGCACGGCTATTTCGCCTTTTTTCATACGATTTAAGAGCAAATCGATTGTCTAATACTCGTTTCGTGTTGCGGATATTTTGTTTTCAAAACACACATCGTATTTTACACCGCAGCCGATTAAGATGTGAAAAGAGGCGGATAAAGTGGCGGCAAAAAAATCTGCGGAACAAATTGCCAAAAAATTATTGCCAAAAGCAGATAATGTGATATAATAGCAAAGCAAATGAATTTGCGAATCGGGGATATGGCTCAGTTGGTAGAGCGTCGCGTTCGCAATGCGAAGGCCAGGGGTTCGAATCCCCTTATCTCCACCAGTGAACCGCGGTATACCCGTGGTTCATTTTTTATACAACCGACGGCGAAGAAGGAGTCTGTGGGGAGTATAGAAAATAAGTAAAGCGAGATTTGAGTATGAAATCGGCAATTATCGGACTTGGTGTCATAGGCAAAGTACATTACGACGTTTTGAAAAGTCAAGACGCCGATATCGTTGCGTTGTGCGACGTTGACGAAAGCGTGCTTGACAAGTTCGACGGTGTGAAAAAGTATTCCGATTATAAAAAGATGCTGGATTGCGAGGATATCGACGTCGTGCATATTTGCACACCGCATTATTTGCATGCGGACATGGTGATTTACGCGCTTGAAAAGGGTGTGAACGTGCTTTGCGAAAAGCCGTTATGCATAAAAGAAGAGGACATCGGACGAATCGTCGAGGCAGAGAGCAAGTCGAGAGCAACGCTCGGCGTGTGCTTGCAAAACAGATACAACAATTCAAGCCGTTTCGTGAAGCAGTTGCTTGAAGGCAAAAAAGTCGATTTTGCGTTCGGTAACGTATCTTGGCATCGCGACGAAGAGTATTATCGCACGGGCGCATGGCGCGGAAAACTCGCAACCGAGGGCGGTGGTGTGATGATAAATCAAGCCATTCACACTCTCGACCTCATGCAATGGATATGTGGTGCGCCAAAGAGCGTTTGCGCCAACACGTACAACTATTCGCTAAAAGGCATAATTGAAGCCGAGGACACTGTAATCGCAATGTTTAAGGGCGACACTGACTTCGAGTTTTTTGCGACCAACACCGCAAAAAGCGATTTGCCTATCGAGATACGCTTTATTTCCGGTGGCGACATAATCACGCTTTATCCCGACGAAGTGCTTGTCAACGGCAAAGTCGCCGACATCGAGCATTGTATGAAGGGCTACGGCAAGATTTCATACGGCAACGGCCACGAAAAACTTATCAAAGATTTTTACGATTGCGTCGCTCGCGGCGAAAAGTTTTGGATTGACGCAAAAGAAGGCTCGGCTTGTGTAAGGCAGGTGCTGGCTGCATACAGAAGCAACGGACAAGAAGTTCTCATTTGACTTTGAAAACGGCAATACTACGTCAACGCCCCTCGCTTGCCAACTCATGTGCTACGTGTAAACTAGGGTTGTCTTTAGAGGAGTGTTTTTTTGTATTTCATCTGTTTGGCAAAATTATATAATGTTTTAGAGTTTTAAATATCCGCATAAAATTAATGGTTATTATTAAAGATTTATTGAGGCGTAAAACTGCTTCGGGGTGATGCCGTATTCGTTTTTGAAGGCGCGGAAAAAGTGCGTGTAATCGGAAAATCCGCATTTGATGTAAACCTCGGTGACGGGGTAGCCTTGTTCGATAAACTGTTTTGAAAGCACAAGGCGTTTTTTGAGGATATAACGGTGAGGGGAAGTGTTGGTGTTTTCTTTGAAAACGTGCGCAAAATAGTATTTGTCCACAAAAAGTGCGGAAGCAATGGTATCCAGGGACAAATCCTCGGTGATATGCTCGCTTATGTAGTCTATAGCTTTTGTTACGCACGGGTTGTTTTTGCCGTAAAATGCGAAATCGTCGGCATTTTGCAAGAAGTATTGTCCCAAAATCACGAGCAACGCTTTTATGCGCTCTTCGTTTTCTACGTCCGAGCCGAAAGCGTCATCTTGTGAGTGGGCAACAGCGTCTAAACCGTGGCGGATTTTGTCCGAAATTACGCCGTTACGCACCAAAAAGGCATTGTGGGCTGACGCTTGCAAAAAGCAAGTGTTGAGGTCGGTTTTGGCGGTCGAAATATGCTTTAAATAGCGTTGATTCAGCCACAAAACGAAACGCTCGTAAGTTTCGGCGGAGTCCTTTATGTCGAGTTGGTGGAGCTTGTTTGGCGGTATAATAAGCACGTCGCCGGGGCGCAAGGCGTATTTGCAGTCTTCGATGATGTACGTTGCCGAGCCTTGCAGAAAAAAATAGACTTCGGAAAAGTCGTGCGAGTGCATTTCGACGGTTTTGAAATCCTTGTCCTTTTTGTGATGCACCTCAAAAGTGGTCGTGCTCATTTGTTGATTTTCGTATTTGTCGAGTTTCATAAGTATATAATATAACCAAAACAGCAATTTTTGCAAGTAAAAAAGCAATAATCGGGGTTTACTATGCAAAAGTTGAGTGGTAAAATTATTGCAATAAGGAGTGTGGAAGATGAGCTTTTTTGACGATAAACTTTTGCTTTCGGGCGATACGGCGCAAAAAATCTACGACGCTATTTCAAAGTTGCCCATAATCGATTATCATTGTCATCTCAACGAAGAAGAAATCAAATGCGACAAGCATTTTTCGGATATAGGCGAATTGTGGCTTTCGGGAGACCATTACAAATGGCGCGCGATGCGTCTTTGCGGCGTTGACGAGAGTTATATCACCGGCAATCGCTCGTACAAAGAGAAATTTTTGAAATATGCCGAGATTATGCCCAAACTTATAGGCAATCCGCTTTACTATTGGACGCATATGGAACTCGTGCAAATTTTCGGAATAACCGAACCGTTGAACAAGGACAGCGCGGAAGATATTTATAAAAAAGCAAACGCCGTTTTGAAAGATTTGAGCGTGCAAAAATTGCTTGAAAAATTTGGCGTGGAATATATTGCGACGACGGACGATCCGTTTTCGGATTTGCACAATCACGGCGATATAAACGGCGTTAAAGTGCGCCCGACCTTCCGTCCCGACAGATGTTTTTCCGAAGGCGCGGACAAAACGACGCTAGAAGAAAGATTGGACTATTTCGTTTCAAAAGGTTGCAAAATCGCAGACCACGGATTCGACAACTTCGATGACACCGAAAATCTTGAATGGTTGATTGAAAAGTGCTATGAAAAGGGCATTGTGTTGCAACTTCATTTCGGCACGTTCCGCAATATAAATTCCGACGCTTTGCGTGCAATCGGCAAAGACAGCGGTTTTGACGTTTTCAGAGATTTCGTCGCTACTGACGCGCTTGCAAAGTTGCTTGACAAAATGAACGCAAAACTCGGCGGATTGCCAAAAATCGTACTTTATCCGCTCAACGATGCATGTTTAAGAGCCGTTTGTGCGATTTCGGGTGCTTTTCCGAACGTGCTTGTCGGCGCGGCGTGGTGGTTTAACGATACCGTATCAGGCATAAACAGGCAACTCGAAACCGTGTCGGAATACGCGGTTTTGGGTACGAATCTCGGTATGCTTACGGACAGCAGATCGTTCAGTTCGTACGTGCGTTTCGACTTTTTCAGAAGAATACTTGCGTCGTTTGTCGCAGACAAGGTCGACAAGGGCGAATACGATGAAAAGAGCGCGATTGCGCTTGCAAAAGATATTGCTTACAACAACGTCAAGGAGGCTCTCGGTTTATGAAAATGACGTTTCGCTGGTATGGCGAAAAAGATTGCATACCGCTAAATTACATCAAGCAAATTCAAGGCATGAGCGGTGTGGTGACTGCGGTTTACGATACGCCCGTGGGCGAGGTTTGGGACGTAGAAAAACTTGAAAGGCTCAAACGACTTTCAAACGACGCCGGACTTGAAATGGAAGTTATCGAGTCCGTGCCCGTGCACGAGGACATCAAGCTCGGAAAGCCGTCGAGAGATAAATATATCGAGGCGTACAAGCAGAATATCATCAACTGCGGCAAGGTGGGCGTAAAGTGCATTTGCTACAACTTTATGCCCGTGTTCGACTGGCTGCGCACGGATTTGTATTTCAAGCATAAAGACGGCGCAACGTCGCTTGCCTACGACCATGAAAAACTGCTTGCGCTCGATCCTAAAAATCTGCATTTGCCGGGTTGGGACGAGAGTTATGGTCAAGACGAATTGAACGCGCTTTTGAAAGAATACGAGGGTATGACGCATCAAAAGTTGTTTGACAATCTCGTGTATTTCTTGAAAGCGATCATGCCTGCGTGCGACGAGGCGGGCGTAAATATGGCGATACATCCCGACGATCCGCCGTGGGATATGTTCGGACTTCCCAGAATCATTTGCAAGGAAGAGGATTACGACAACTTGTTTGCGGCAGTGCCGAATATGCACAACGGCATCACGTTCTGCACGGGAAGTTTGGGTGCGGGAAGATTCAACGACCTTCCGAAAATGGCGAAGAAATATGCAAATCGAATATACTTTGCGCACCTTCGTCAGCTCAAATACGACGGTGAAATCAATTTTTACGAAAACGGACACCAGACGAATTGCGGAAACGTGGACGTGTACGGAATTGTCAAAGCTCTCGTAGAGGGCGGATTTGACGGTTACGTGCGCCCCGACCACGGCAGAAACGTGTGGGGAGAGGACGCAAAACCCGGCTACGGACTGTTTGACAGAGCTATGGGGGCGTGCTATCTTTCGGGACTTTTCGAAGCGGTTGAAAAGGATATGAATAGAAAATAACGATATAAACGATATAAGGACTTAAAAAGGAGATATAGATATGAGCGTACCATTCAAAGTGGATTTAAGCGACAAAATCGTGGCAATCACGGGAGCGGGCGGAGTTATTTGCTCCGAGTTTGCTCGCGCGCTCGCCGAGTGCGGCGCAAAAGTCGCGCTTTTGGACATCAACTACGACGCTGCCAAAAAAGTTGCGGACGAGATAGGCGAAAACGCATACGCCGTCAAGTGCAACTGTCTTGACAAAGCGGATATTTTCCGCGCGAAAAACGAAATCGAATACAAGTTCGGCAAAGTCAACTTTCTCATAAACGGAGCCGGCGGAAACAATCCCAAGGCAACCACCGACAACGAAACCATGACGCCCGACCTCGAAGGCGCAAAGGACTTTTTCGCACTTGACGAGAGCGGACTCAAATTTGTGTTCGACCTCAACATTACGTCTGCATTCTTGGTGTCGCAAGTGTTTGTCAAAGACATGGTAAAGACGGGCGGAAACGTCATCAATATCTCGTCGATGAACGCATTCAGACCTCTCACCAAAATCCCTGCGTACAGCGCGGCGAAGGCAGGCATTTCCAACTTCACAGAGTGGCTTGCGGTGCATTTTGCGCCTTGCAAAATTCGTTGCAACGCAATTGCGCCGGGCTTTTTCGTGACCAATCAAAACAGAACGCTTTTGTTCAACGCAGACGGCACGCCGACGGCGAGAACTGGCAAGATTTTGAACGCAACGCCTATGAAAAAGTTTGGCGAGATAAGCGACCTTATCGGTTGTTTGTTGTGGCTTGCCGACGACAAAGCGAGCGGCTTCGTTACGGGCACGGTTATCCCCGTGGACGGCGGCTTTTCGGCATACAGCGGGGTGTGATATGAAACAAGTTATTCCCGTCGTCGTGATTAACGACGCAAACGACACCGTCGCAACGCTGTCCAAACTCAGAGAGGGCGGCATAAACTGCGCCGAAATCACGTTCCGTACCGCTTGTGCGAAAGAAGCGATTGCAATAGGCGTAAAAGAGTTTGCGGATATGAATATAGGCGCAGGCACGGTTATAAACGAAGAGCAGGCGAAAAGCGCGGTCGAAGCGGGCGCGAAGTTTATCGTTTCACCCGGTTTTTCAGACGAAGTGGCGCGCTACTGCATTGCAAACGACGTGCCGTATTATCCCGGTTGCGTAACGCCCACCGAGATTATGCGTGCACTCTCTTACGGACTTAATATAGTCAAGTTTTTCCCTGCCGGCGTGTATGGCGGACTTAAAGCGATGAAGGCTCTTGCCGCGCCGTTTCCTCAAATCAAATTCATTCCGACGGGCGGCGTCGACCTTGCCAACCTCAAAGAATATCTCGATTTCGACAAGGTGTACGCAGTCGGCGGCTCGTTTATGATGAAAGGCGATATAGTCAATAACTGCAAGGAGATTGTGAAGATATGCGAGTTGTAACTTTCGGTGAATTGATGTTGCGTTTGCAACCCGAGAACTATCTGCGTTTTGTGCAAAGCGACAAGCTCGAAGCGACTTTCGGCGGTGCGGAGGCAAACGTTGCCGTATCGCTTGCAAATTTCGGTGCGGACGCATGCTTCGTGACCAAACTCCCCACGCACGAGATAGGGCAAAGCGCGGTAAATTCGTTGAGAAAATACGGCGTCGATACTTCGAAAATCGTTCGCGGCGGCGATAGAGTGGGCATTTATTATTGCGAAAAGGGCGCAAGTCAACGCCCCAGCAAAGTCATTTACGACAGAAAGTACTCCGCAATCGCAACGGCGAGCGAGGACGATTTCGATTGGGACGACATCTTTTCGGGCGCGGATTGGTTTCACTTTACGGGCATAACGCCGGCACTGTCCGACAATATGGCGAAAATCACTCTCGAAGCGGTCAAGGCAGCAAAGGACAATGGGCTCACCGTGTCTTGCGACCTCAATTTCAGAAAGAAACTTTGGACGAGTGAAAAGGCGTGCGCTGTTATGAGCGACGTGCTTAAACACGTAGACGTGTGCATCGCAAACGAAGAGGACGCAAAAGACGTGTTCGGCATCGAGGCGGAAAACACCGACGTCGAAAGCGGCAAGCTCAACGAAGAAGGTTACGTTTCGGTTGCAAAACAACTCACCGACAGATTCGGATTTAAAGCGGTTGCAATCACTTTGCGCGAGAGTTTGAGCGCAAGCGACAACAACTGGTCGGGCATGCTGTACGTTGCGAATCGTGCGTTTTTCGGCAAGAAATATCATATGCATATCGTGGACAGAGTGGGCGGCGGCGACAGTTTCGGCGCAGGACTTATTTATGCGCTTACAAATGATTTCGGCGCGCAGGACGCAATCGAATTTGCCGTGGCGGCAAGTTGTTTGAAGCACTCCGTCGAGGGCGATTACAACATGGTTTCAAAAGAAGAAGTGCTCAATCTTGCAAGAGGAAACGCAAGCGGAAGAGTGCAACGTTAAGGGCGTTTGCACTCATAAACAATAGAATACAAAAAGGTATAAATTTATGCAGCAAATTACAATATCGGGGTTTTATGATGAGATTAGCAACAAATTAAGTACCCAAATCGGCGTTTTGCACGAACTTGGCGAAACTTATATGTGCCCTAGAAACGTGGACGGCAAAAACATTGCCGACTACACTTTCGAAGAGTTTAAGAAAAAGATTTATCCCGTTCTCAAAAAAGAAAACGTGCGCTTTTCTTCAATCGGTTCGCCGATAGGAAAAGTCGGCATCGACGACGAAGAAGGCTTTGCAAAACAAAAGAAACAACTTGCCGAGCTTGTCAAAATCGCACAACTTATGGAATGCAAATACATCCGAGTTTTCTCGTTCTTCTACGGCGACAAAGATCCAAAAGATTGCTCCGAGAAAGTCATTGCAAGGCTCAAAGAAATGCTTGCTATCGTCAAGGGCAGCGGTGTAAAACTTTTGCACGAGAACGAGAAGAAAGTGTACGGCGACGTGCCTCAAAGAGTGCTTGAAATTTACAATGCGATAAACGACGAAGATTTCGTTTTGTGCTTCGACGCAAGCAACTACGTGCAATGCGACGTCAATCCCAAAGAGGCGTTCGATATGCTCAAAGATTACGTCGTATATTACCATATAAAAGATTGCTCCGAGTACAAAGTGGAAGTCCCTGTCGGAACGGGCGAGGGTTGCTACACCTACATTTTGAAGAGCTTGAAAGAGCGCGGATACCAAGGCTTTATGACGCTTGAACCGCACACTTTCAAATACGCGGTTATGAAACCCGTGGTGTACTTCGTGCCGTTTGTGAAATTTGCGATGAAGGACTATTTTAAAGCGTTCAGACTCATCGACAAGAAGATGCACAGATGCTATTTTGCTTGCGCGTCTAGAAAACGAGTGTTCTTGTGGCAATATCAAAATCTCAAAAAACTGCTCGCAGAGGTGAAATAATGGACAAAAAACAAGTCAGATACGGCATTGTCGGCATAGGCAAACAAGGCACGTTCTATACAAAGATATTTACGAAACTCTCCTCTCTCGTCAAGGGCGCAAAGCTCACCGCGGTGTGCGATATATCCCCTGAAAGACGCAAGTACGCAGAGGAGAACCTCAAAGGAGTCAAGGTTTTCGACAACTATCAGGATATGTTCAAATCGGGACTTATCGACGTCGTTATGGTTGAAACTCCGCACTATTTCCATCCGCAAATCGCAACGGACGCGATGAAAGCCGGGCTCAACGTGCTTTGCGACAAGCCCGCAGGCGTTTATACGAAGCAAGTCAAAGAGATGAACGAGGAGGCGAAAAAGCATCCCGAACTTCTTTTCGGCATGATGTTCAACCAACGCACGAATCCTCTTTACATCAAGGCAAAAGAGCTTATCGACAGCGGCCGTTTGGGCAAACTCACCAGAATCGTTTGGATAATCACCGATTGGTATCGTCCGCGCGCATACTACGCACAAGGCGGCTGGCGCGGTACGTGGTGGGGAGAAGGCGGCGGCGTGTTGCTCAATCAATGTCCTCACCAACTGGATTTGTTCACCTGGCTTGCAGGGCTTCCGGTGAGCGTAACGGCAACCGCATCGACGGTGGGACGCGACATCAGCGTCGAAAATGACGTCACGGCGTATTGCAAGTTTGCAAACGGCGCAACGGGCGTGTTTATAACCTCGACGCACGACGCACCCGGCACGAATAGACTTGAAATCACGGGCGAAGGCGGCAAGATCGTCATTGAAAACGGCAAACTTGTATTCACCGAAAATGCGGAACTCGAACCTGCTTTTTCAGAGCACAACACAGTGTTTATGGGCAAACCCAAAACGAAAGTTCACACCTATCGCGGAATTTGCCACAAACTCAATATAACCAAGTATCCGCCGCAACACGTGGGTATCATCAAAAACTACACCGACTATCTTCTCAAAAAGACGGACAAGTTTATGGCTCCCGGCGAACAGGGTATAATCGGTTTGACCTTCTCAAACGCAATTCACCTTGCAAGCTGGACGCACAAAGAAGTGCAAATTCCGTTCGACGAGGATTTGTTTGTGCAAGAGCTTGAAAAGCGCAAAGAAGAAGAGAGTGCAAAAAGATAAATGCGGCATAGGCGTCAAAACGCCTTGCGTCGAGAATTAAAAAATAAAACAAAATCGCAATAAATTTGCAAAAGGGAGTTATTATGAGCGATACGCAAAACGTCGCGCAAGCGACAGAGCAGAGTTTCATTTCGCGCACGAGCGGACTCAAAACAAAAGACTACATCGGCTATGCAATGGGCGATACGGCTTGCTGCTTGGTGTTCGGCCTTGTAACGTCGTTGCTTCAAAAGTTCTACACCGATATTTTCCATCTTCAACCGCTGTTTATCATGTTGATGTTTATCGGCGCGCGTATTTGGGACGCAATCAACGATCCCATTATGGGCAGAATTTGCGACAGCATCAAACTTACGAAATGGGGCAGATATCGTCCTTGGTTCTTGTGGACGGCAATTCCGCTTGTCGCGTCGTCTATATTGATGTTTGTCAAGTGGCCGGGACTCACTTATGACGTAAACCCCGTAGGCACTTGCATTTACGCAACCGTGACTTACGTCATGTTCGGCATGAGCTACACCATGCTTCAAATTCCTTACGGCGGTCTTGCGTCCGTGGTTACCACTGACGAGAAAGAGCGCACAAAACTTTCGGTGTTCCGTTCAATCGGTGCGGGCATCGGCAGTACGCCCGTCATTTTGATTTCCTCCTTCGCATACGCAAAGCGCGTTGCGGATTCGAGCTGGACGGGTGCGACGCAAGAGAAAGACGGCATAATCTACGCAGTCGGCGAAAACGGCAAAATCCTCACGGATATGCAATATTTGCCCGTTATCATCGGCGTCGTTGTGTTGTCGCTTGTTTGCCTTGCAATGCTCGTAATGGCGTTTGCTTTCAACAAAGAAAGGGTCGTTGCAACTTCCAAGCCCAAGCAAAAAGGCGAATCGAAAACCATAATCAAAAACCTCTTTTCAAACAGAGCGTTCCTTGCGGTCAGCGTTGCGAGTATGTTGCTTCTTGCGGGGCAAATGTTTACGCAAAGTTTCTATCTTTACCTGTTCGACGACTTGTTCGGAGCAAACTGGATGAACATCGTATCCATGATTTGCACCTATGCGCCTATGGCGATTTTCATGTTCCTTACGCCAAAAATGGTGCGCAAATTCGGCAAGAAAGAAATCTGCGGCGTTGGTATGATTATCGCGGCGGCGGCAAACCTTTTGATGTTTGCGTTGCGCGGCATCGACCTCAACGTCAGAATGTACTTGTTCTTGGTGCTCTGCTTCGTGAGCGGATGCGGAATGACGTTTATCGTGCTTCAAGTCTGGTCTATGGCAACCGACGCAATCGACGACATCGAAATCAAGACGGGCAGACGCGACGACGGCACGGCATACGCGTTCTTCATGTTTTTCAGAAAGATAGGTCAGGTTATCAGCGCAGTCGCAGTCAACGGCGCATTGCTGGGCATGAACTACAACACCGCAAAAGGCGCGAAACAAACCCTTGAAAACCTCAACACCATGTACGATTTGGCAACCATAATCCCTGCCGTGTTGTTCGGACTTATGGCAATCGTATTGCTCGTGTGGTATCCGCTTTCAAAGAAGAAAGTTGCGGAATTGCAAGTTGCAAAAGAGGCGCACCTCAAATGTCAATACGAAAGCAATTCAATCGCAATCGACAACGTTGAAGGAATCGAATCTCTCGGCGAATCCGTCGAGCAAGTCGAAGAGGAAGCAAGCGAGAGCGAAAACGCTACGTCCGACGAGGTTGAGGACGACAAATCCGAAAACTAAAAAAAGTTTGTCTTGCGAGCCGAAAGATAGTTTTCGGCTCGTTTGGCTTATAAAGCATAATTTATCAAAGGAGAGAGTATGCAAACGAAAACCGTAATTACACCTTGCGGAAGCATAGTGGGTTGCGTAACGGACTACGGCGCAAGTTTCAGAGGTGTAAAGTACGCAACGGCAAAACGCTTTGAAAAGCCGGTGCTTATCACAAAATACGACACGGAGCAAATCGCTTTGGAGCAAGGCGTGTGCTGTCCGCAAATGCGCGCGTACTGGAACGAGGAACACAGATTCTATTATCAGGAATTTCGCAAGGGCAAGAGCTTCAAATACAGTGAAGATTGCTTGATTTTGGATATACACGTCCCGTCCGACGCACACGATTGCCCGGTTATAGTGTTCATACACGGCGGAAGTTTCACCGGCGGAAGCATAAACGAAATGCAATTCGATGGCTCGGCGTACACTAAACGCGGAGTGATTTTCGTTGCGATAAACTACCGTTTGAACGTGTTCGGATTTTTTGCCGACAACGAGCACTGCGGCGGCAACCTCGGACTTTACGACCAATATACCGCAATCGAGTGGGTTAGACAAAATATAGCGAGCTTCGGAGGAAATCCCGACAATATCACGCTTATGGGACAGAGCGCAGGCGCAATGAGCATACAAACGCTTATATGCTCGGACAAGCTCAAAGGCAAAGTCAAAGGCGCAATTATGCTTTCGGGCGGCGGAAAAAGAGGGGCGATCTTGCCGCTTTCGAAGTCAAATACGAGATACTGGAAAAAAGTCGTCAAAGCAAGCGGAGCAAAATCCTTCGACGAGTTTAAGTCAATGCCCACGGAGCAGGTTTGGACGACTTGGAAAACGAAGCACGCAATCGGCAAAGCTTTGTGCACAAAACCCGTTATAGACGGCGATTTGGTCAAGGACGCAAAATACGTCACCGACGTTCCTATCGTATTCGGCACGGTCAAGAAAGACTTGTTGCCGCCCGTGCTCAACCATATGGCAAGAGCGTATGCGCGCAAGCAAAAGAGAAAGGGCGTGCCTTGCTACGTCTTTTCGCTTACGAGATTGCTTCCGCCCGACAATGCGTCCTTTCATTCCTGCGACCTTTGGTATGCTCTCGGTTCGCTTCCGAAATCGTTGAGGCCGTTTACGGAGCAAGATTACGCCTTGTCCGACGAGATGGTGGACAGATTTGCGGAGTTTGCAAAGACGAGCAATCCAAACGTCAAGGGCAAACCGCAATGGAAAACGTATTCTTCAAAGTCGGATATCAAAGTGTTCGACTGAAAAAACGATGGTTAATACTTCGTATTAAAATTGTTTAGTTTTATATAAAAATTCACCGACTCTTCGGTGGATTTTTTACGTCTATGCAAAGCGAATGTTAAGCGGAGAGGCGTTTTTCAACGCAAAGCGAATAAGGAGATTTAAAAGCGGTTTGTTGTGAAATACAAACCGCTTTTTGTATATAAAAACCGCGTTAGATACGCGGTTTCGTGAGATATTAATGAAATAAAATTATTTCTTTTTGTAGCGTTTTGCGTGGCGCAAACGAGAGTGGTTGTAACTCTTTGCAAGACCTCCGCCCGACGTTTCGCGATAGCGAACGTTGATGTCCTTGCCCGTTTGATACATGGTTTCGACAACCGCGTCGAAAGAGATTTGACGGGATGTGGTGAGGAAGTTTGCAAGGGATACGGCGTTTATGGCACGCATTGCGGCAACCGCGTTGCGCTCGATGCAGGGGATTTGTACAAGTCCCGCAACGGGGTCGCAAGTCAAGCCGAGGTGATGTTCCATCGCAACTTCGGCAGAGTATTCGATTTGGTCGAAGTCCATGCCGAAAAGTTGGGCAAGCGCAGCCGCTGCCATAGAGCAAGCCGTTCCGCATTCCGCTTGGCATCCGCATTCCGCGCCGCTTATCGAAGCATTTGTTTTGACGATATTGCCGATTATGCCTGCCGTAGAAAGCGCGTCTATTATGTCGTCGTCCGAATATTTGTGTATATCTTGCTCGTATTTGAGCACGGCGGGGAGTATTCCGCACGCTCCGCACGTGGGAGCGGTGGCTATAACCTCACCCGAAGCGTTTTGTTCGCTCACCGCAAAAGCATAGGCGCATACCAGGCGGTTTTCTTTCGTTTGCGGCGTTTCGTCGATATGGCGTTGTTGATAGAGCGTTTTTGCTCTGCGCTCGGTGTTCAGTCCGCCGGGCAAAACTCCGCTTGCTTTCAAACCTTGTCTGATTGCGTTTTTCATGGTTTCCCAAATGGTTTGCAAATACTCGCGGATTTGTGCGCCCTCGAAGCGTACGACGTATTCGGGAATGGTAATTTCTTGCTCGTCGCAATACGCTCTGATTTGCTCGAAAGTGTGATGCGGATAGACTTCGGGCGGATCGATGGAGCTTTCGCCCTCAACCTCGATCGCACCTCCTCCGACGCTGTACACTCTCCACGAATCCGTGATTTTTCCGTTCAAATCCAAAGCGAACAAATCCATGGTGTTGGGGTGGGGCAAGTGCTCGTTTTCATAGTCGAAAACGACGTCTACGGGCTTTGTGAACGTCTTTTTCAACACGACGTCCGTGCCGTGACCTTTGCCGGTTTTTGCCAAAGAACCGTAAAGAACGACTTTGAAGGAATACGCACTTTTGTTGCGTTCCATAAAGAGTTTTGCGGCTTTTTCCGGCCCCATGGTGTGCGAACTGGACGGTCCGCGTCCGATTTTGTACAATTCAGTCAAACTTTTCATATGCGTGTTGCTCCGATTTGCTACATTATACCACAAAAACGCGCTTTCGCAACGCTTTGAGGGGCATTGTCAAAGCAAATTGCGGCAAATCTATGTAAAAATATTGTAATATTTTTTCCGTTTTATCCCCACAACGATTTGCCAAGCGTATAAAAAGTGTGCTAATATATCACAGTTTTATATAGTAATCAAAAAAATCCGCACAAAACGACGCAAAAGTGCGCCGAAAACCTAAGAAAAGAAGGCTCAATATGGTCAGAAACGATTTGAGAAACATCGCAATCATAGCCCACGTCGACCACGGCAAAACGACGCTTGTGGACGGCATGCTCAAACAATCGGGTACGTTCAGAGAAAATCAACAAGTCGCAACTTGCGTTATGGATTCGGGCGACCTCGAAAGAGAAAGAGGCATCACAATCCTTGCAAAGAACACGTCAATCCACTACAACGGCGTCAAAATCAACATCATCGACACCCCGGGACACGCAGATTTTTCGGGCGAAGTCGAGCGTGTGTTGAAGATGGTCAACGGCGTCGTGCTTCTTGTCGACGCACAAGAAGGTCCTATGCCGCAAACGCGTTTCGTCGTCGAAAAAGCGTTGTCGCTCGGACTTAAAATCATCATCGTCGTCAACAAGATTGACAAACCCGACGCAAGACTCGACGAAGTGGGCGACGAGGTATTGGAACTTTTGCTCGACCTCGACGCAAGCGACGAGCAACTTCAAAGCCCCATTTTATATTGCAGCGGCAAGCAGGCCACTGCAACGCGCGATTACCACGTGCCGGGAAAAGACCTCAAACCGCTTTTCGACACGATTTTGGATTATATCCCCGCTCCCGAAGGCGATGAAAGCGGCGAGCTTCAACTTCTCGTGTCCGCAATAGACTACAACGATTACGTCGGCAGAATCGGCATCGGCAGAATCGAAAGAGGCAAAGTGGATATGGCAAAAGAAGTCGTGGTGTGCGACTATCACAGCGGCATTTCACCATATAAGAGCAAAATCGTCAACCTCTTCCAAATCGAAGGATTGAAGCGTGTTCCCGTCGAAAACGCAATGGTGGGGGACATCGTATGTTTCAGCGGCATCGAAAACATTACCATCGGCAACACGATATGCTCTCCCGCAAAAATCGAGCCGGTGCCGTTTGTCAAAATCGGCGAGCCTACTATTGAAATGAACTTCTGCGTCAACGATAGCCCGTTTGCAGGCAAAGAAGGCAAATTTGTCACATCTCGTCACCTTCGCGACAGACTGTTCAGAGAGCTGTTGAAAGACGTTTCGTTGCGTGTTTATCAAACGGAAACTCCCGACACGTTCAAAGTGTGCGGCAGAGGCGAAATGCACCTTTCAATCCTCATCGAAACAATGCGTAGAGAAGGCTACGAGTTCGGCGTAAGCACACCCAAGGTCATCTTCAAAGACATAGACGGCGTAAAGTGCGAGCCTATGGAGCAACTTTTCGTCGACGTTCCCTCCGACTGCGTAGGCTCGGTTATGGAGCGTATGGGCGTCAGAAAAGGCGAACTTGTCACTATGAATCCGCAAGGCAGCCGTATTCGCATGGAATTCAAAGTGCCTGCGCGCGGACTTTTCGGGTTTAAGAACGAGTTTTTGACGGACACCAAAGGCGAGGGCGTTATGAACCAGCTCTTTGCCGGATATGCTCCGTACAAAGGACCTATTCCTCGCAGATTTACAGGTTCTCTCGTCGCATACGAAACGGGAGAAGCGGCAACCTACGGTCTCTTCAACGCGCAAGACAGAGGAGTGCTCTTCATCGACCCTCAAACCCCCGTTTACGAAGGCATGGTCGTCGGTATGTCACCCAAGAACGAGGACATCCGCGTCAACGTCTGCAAGCGTAAACACGTCACCAACATGCGTGCCGCAGGTTCCGACGAAGCACTTCGCCTCAACACTCCGCGCAAGTTCAGCCTCGAAGAAGCAATCGAGTTCCTCAACGACGACGAAATGCTTGAAGTTACACCCAAGAATATCCGCATCCGCAAAATCATTTTGTCGGGGGCTGAGCGTTTGAAACTTGCCTACGGCGGTAAAAACGCCTGATTGAGTGAATAACTGCGGCAGAGCCTCTTTCTCCGAGTAGTCACGTACGTCCATGTACGCTCCTACCCGTTGGAAGAGGCTCTTTCTTGTTCTTCATCTCAATCAGGCGTTTTTACAAAATATATAATAGAGTGAACGGCGTCAGAGCCTGCTCCATAAACAGTCACGTACGTCCATGTACGCTCCTGTATATGTTGGCAGGCTCTTTCTTGTTTCGTCCTCTACAAGAGTTGAACGGCGTGAACTCTAAATTAGATGTACCCCCTCTTTCCCTTTCGGGCTTTTCTCCCACCACTCAAATAGTGGTAATTCTCTACAAGATTACCCGTCGTTCGCGGGGGAGACAATCGGCACTCGCATAGATAGGGGCAATTCTTTCGTTATGCCACTTCGCCTGCGTGGCGGCTACGCAACAGAATGCCACTCATTCTCGTACTTTACGTCAAGCTCGGCGCTCATATTCTCGCCGCCTTGCGGCTCGTGTTCCGTCTTCGTATGTGTTTTCACAATCAACAGTTTATATGGTGGTTTTCACTCTATAAACAGGGTATTGTCGAGAAATTCGGGCGAGCAAGTGAGGCGCACGCCGAGTTTTCTGAACGGATTTTCGTCCGCTTTGAAGAGCATGTGCGTAGAGTGTGCGTCGCAGCCTTCGAGCAAAGGCAGTTGTTCCATTGCCGTTGCGGCGTTTGCGTCGGATGCCGCGCATATGGACAATGCGATGAGTGCCTCTTCGAGCGTCAACGTCTTGTTGTGTTCCTTCAAAATCTTCGTTTTGAGGTCGATGATAGGACCTATGACGTAAGGCGAGATGAGTTTTTGATTGTCCTTTATGCCGGCAAGCATTTTGACTGCGTTAAACACGCATGCAGCGGACGCGCTCATTCTCTTTGTATTCTTACCCGTTACGATTCTGCCGTCTTGAAGTTCGAGCGCAACGGCTCCGCAGTTTTCGTTGTCCTCGCTCTTCTTTTTTGCGACTTCGACGATTTTTCTGTCCGCTACGTTTATGCCCAATCTCGACATCAAAAATTCAAGTCTGCTGACGGTGTCTTGCGTACCCGTGCCCGTTTTGAGATCGCAAAGAGCTTTGAAGTATCTGCGCAAAACCTCTTGCTTGGACGCCTCTCGGCACGCCTCGTCGTCCACGATGCAATACCCTGCCATATTTACGCCCATATCCGTCGGGGATTTGTAGATGCACTCCTCGCCCGTAATCTTTTCCAAAATGCTCTTGACGACGGGAAAAACTTCTATATCTCTGTTGTAGTTGACGGTGATTTCGCCGTAAGCGTCGAGGTGGAAATTGTCCACTTTGTTGACGTCTTTAAGGTCTGCCGTTGCCGCCTCGTACGCAACGTTGACGGGATGATTGAGAGGAATATTCCAAATCGGGAAAGTTTCAAACTTCGCGTATCCCGCTTTCACGCCTCTCTTGTTTTCGTGATAGAGCTGGCTCAGACAAGTTGCAAGTTTTCCGCTTCCCGGACCGGGCGCGGTCAAAACCACGAGAGGTCTTGTCGTCGTGATGTAAGGATTTGCGCCGTAGCCTTCATCCGAAACGATTGTGTCGATTTCGTGAGGATAGCCCTTTGTCGGACGGTGGATATAAACCTTGATGCCGCGGTTTTCGAGTTTTTGCTTGTACGCAAGCGCACCTTGCTGGTCAGTGAACATGGTGATGACGACGCAGTTGATGTATATGCCCATTGCGGAAATATTGTCAATCATTCTCTCGACTTCGCTGCCGTAGGTTATGCCGTAATCGGCGCGAATTTTGTTGCGCTCGATTGCGTTTGCGTTTATGCAAATGACAAGTTCCGCCTTATCGCGAAGTTTTTGCAAAAGTTTGATTTTCGCCGCCTTGTCAAAGCCGGGGAGCACTCTTGCCGCGTGCAAATCGTCGAAGAGTTTGCCGCCGAATTCCAAATAGAGTTTGTCGAAGCGGTTTATGCGTTCAAGGATGTGCTCCGACTGTTTTTGCATATACATGTTGCTGTCAAAACCGATTTTCATATTGATTTCCTTAGTGTTATTTTTATTAGGTGCAATTTATTCTTCAGGTTCGTTCACCGGAGTTACGAGCGTGACTTCTTGTTTGAAAAGTTGTTTGCCCTTTGTCGTTCTGGTGTCTATGCGGATGTTTTCGGTGTTGACGATGCTCGTTTGACCGCCGCTTACAAACGCAAGATCGTAGGGCATCTTCACCGTGCCGACGTATTTGACGTAGGATTTGTCAAGCTCGATAATCTTTACGCCTTTGAGGTATCTCGAACTCGGATCGATGAGGGATGCGATGACTCTCTTTGCATAGCCCGTATTTGACACGACGATGATTTCGCCCTCTTCCTCGACTTGTCCCGCAAACACGACGCTGTCCGTATCGCCGAGCTTTATGCCCTTTACTCCCGCCGCCGTTCTGCCTTGAAGAGGAATTTCGGTGGCTTTGTAGGCAAGCACCTGACCTTCGTGCGTGACTTCCATCACGTTCTTTTCGTCGTCCACTATGTCCGCGCCGACGACTTCGTCTTTTTCGGCAAGATTGATTGCTTTCAGATACGACTTTGACACGGTTGAGAACTCGCTCAAATCCACTCTCTTCGCTCCCCCTTGCTTTGTGAACAGCACAAGTTCTCCGACAGGTACGCCCTCGAAGAAGAAAAGTTTGACTATGCTCTCGCCCGTTTGTGCGTCTTGATTTATCGCGCCGAGTTTGAACGGCTTTTCTTTAAACTTCTTTTCGGGGAGCGTCGTCACGTCTATTTTGACAACGTTGCCGAGGTTTGTCACCGCATAAAGAGTGCCCTTGTTGTTGACGGACAAACTGCACGTCGGCAAAGCGTCCTCACCGAAAGATGCAAAATCTTTCTTTGCGGTGGTAAATGCCTTTTGCGACATAAATCTCATTTGACCGTCCTTGTTTGTCACAATCACGCCGTCGCGATACGCAACCGCTTCCGCCTCGCTGGGTGCGGAATAATTCTCTTCGCTCTCTTCACCGCTCATGATGACCGTCATACGCTCGGAATTGAGTGCTTTCTTTATTGCCAAAAGTTCCTCTTTGACGATTGTGAGCTGTCTGCGCTTGGATGCCAGAATCGCTTCGAACAGCGCAATCTGTTTTTCGAGATATGCAAGTTCCTCTTCGAGCTTGCCCACTTCGAGTTTGGCAAGGCTCTTCAAGCGCATATCCAAAATCGCTTGCGCCTGAGCGTCGCTCAAATCGAATCTTTGACGCAAAGTTTCTTTTGCCTTTGCCGTGGATTCCGACTCTTTGATTATCTTGATAACTTCGTCGATATTGCGGATTGCCACAAGCAAACCTCTCACGATTTCCGCTCTTGCTTTTGCGGCTTTCAAATCGTAGGTGGTGCGATTGACGATTATAGTGCGTTGATATTCGATGTAGTAGTCGAGATACGCCGTAAGCGACAATTGTTCGGGCTTACCGTTTGCGATTGCAACCATATTGATGGAATAGCCCATTTCGAGATTGCTCTTCTTAAAGAGGAAGGAAACGATTTTGTTGACGTCCGCGTCTTTTTTGCACTTGACGACCGCGCGCGTACCCGACTTGTCGCTCTCGTCAACGATTTCGGCAATGCCTTGCAAAGCGTCCTTGTTGGCTTCTTTGAGGTCGGCAATGCGCGAAAGCAATTCCGCCTTGGAAACCTGATAAGGAATTTCGGTGATTACGATGTTCTTTTTGCCGTTGTCGTCGTTTTCGATATGCAAGCGCGAGCGAATCTTGATTCTGCCCTTGCCCGTCGAATAAATATCTTCGAGGCTGTCCACGGGGATTATAAATCCGCCCGTCGGGAAGTCGGGGCCGTGGAACACCTTGAACAAATCCTTTATCGTCGCACTCGGATTTTCGATCTTCATGACGGTTGCGTCGATACACTCGCCCATATTGTGCGTGGGGATGTTTGTCGCAAGTCCGACCGCGATGCCGTTTGCACCGTTGACAAGCAAGTTGGGAAAACGTCCCGGAAGCGTGTTCGGCTCTTCCAAGCTGTCGTCGAAGTTCGGCGACCACGAAACCGTTTCTTTGTCCAAATCTCTCAACAATTCAAGCGCAAGCGGACTCATTCTCGCCTCGGTGTAACGCATAGCCGCCGCCGAGTCGCCGTCCACAGAGCCGAAGTTGCCGTGACCGTCCACAAGTTTCATACGCATGACGAAAGGTTGCGCCATACGCACCATTGCGCCGTAAACGGAACTGTCGCCGTGGGGGTGATACTTGCCAAGGCAATCGCCCACGATTCTTGCGCACTTCTTGTGCGGCTTGTCGGGTGTGAGTCCCATCTCGTGCATGGAGTAAAGCACTCTGCGCTGAACGGGTTTCAATCCGTCCTCGACTCTTGGCAAAGCGCGGTCGAGAATGACGTTTTCCGAATACGGAATCATCGAGTTGTGCATGACGTCCTCAAAGACTGTGTCGAGCACCACGGAGTTGTATTCAATTTCTTTGTGTTGTTTTTTTGACATGATCGTATATCGTTGTTTGTTTTTCGAGCGATTTCAGACGCTTGAAAGTTTTATGCGTTAATTATTCTCTTCTTCTTTTGTGATTTTGAAGTTGTCCACTTTGTTGAAGTCGGCGTATTGATAAATATAGTCCTTGCGGATGTTGCTGTCATCGCCCATAAGAATGGTGATGCGCTTGTCCGCCATTGCCGCGTCGTCAATCGTAACTCTCGTCAAAGTGCGCTTTGCAGGGTCCATAGTGGTGTCCCAAAGTTGTTCGGGATTCATCTCGCCAAGACCTTTGAAGCGTTGGAGAAGCGCGTTTTTGCCCATTTTCTTTTGCCCCTCGACAAGCGCGTTGTCGTCGTAGCAATAAAGGATTTCGTCTTTCTTTTGCAAACGATAAAGCGGAGGCATACCGATGTAAACGTGCCCCTCGGTGATGAGTCTGCGCATATAGCGGAAGAAGAATGTCAAAAGCAACGCTCTTATGTGCGCGCCGTCCTGGTCGGCGTCCGCCAGAATGATAACTTTGTCGTATTTGAGGCTATCAAGGTCAAATTCGGGATCGATACCCGTGCCGAGTGCAGAAATAAGCGTTGCAAACTCCTCGTTTGCCAAAATCTTTTCAAGGCTTGCCTTTTCCACGTTGAGCGGTTTGCCTCTCAAAGGGAGTATTGCTTGGAAAAATCTGTCGCGCGCTTGTTTCGCACTGCCGCCTGCCGAGTCGCCCTCAACTATAAACAACTCGTTGATAGCGGCGTTTTTGCCCGAGCAACTTGCAAGTTTGCCCACGAGATTGAGCCCGTTAAGCTTGTTTTGCTGACGGCTCAGATCTTTTGCTCTCTTTGCCGCTTCTCTCGTCTTTGCCGCACCCATAGCCTTTGCGATAATCTTTTCCGCAATGACCTTGTTGCCTCTTTGCAAAAGCAATTCCGCAAGTTTTTCGCCGACGAGATTCTCGACCTTCGTACGCACTTCGGGATTGCCGAGTTTGCCCTTGGTTTGACCTTCAAACTGCACGTTTTGCATTTTTACGGTGATGACCGCAACCATACCCTCTCTGAAATCCTCGCCCAACAGGTTGGCTTGTTTTTCTTTGAGGATATTGTTTTTCCTTGCATAGTCGTTGAAAACCTTTGTGACCGCACTCTTGAATCCGACTTCGTGCGTGCCGCCTTCCGCCGTCGGAATGTTGTTGACGTAGGAATAAATGTTTTCGGAATATCCTTCGGTGTGCTGAATGGCAACCGCAACTTCAAAGTGCGCTTCTTTCGCCTCGACGTAAAGGGGCTTGTCGTAAAGCACCACTCTGCCTTCGTTGAGATATTGCACGTAGTCCGCAATACCGCCCTTGAAACAGAACACGTCGTGCTTGCCCGTGCCGCCGGCAAGAGGCATACGCAAATCGTCGATGATGATGGTTACGCCTTTGTTGAGATACGCAACGTCACGCATACGCTCCGCAATTACGGAATAATCGAATTTTTCTTTGCCGAAAACTCTCTCGTCGGGCTTAAACTTGACGGACGTACCCGAGCCCTTCACCTTTCCTATAACCGTAAGCGGAGTCTTGACAACGCCGCTTTTTATCTTCGTGCCGACTTGCGGCGACCAAAATTCCGCCCTATACAAGTTGCCGTCGCGCTTGACGTCAACCGTGAGCCACTCCGAAAGAGCGTTCGTGACGGATGCGCCGACGCCGTGCAAACCGCCCGAGTAGTTGTATTGTCCGTTGTCGAACTTTGCGCCTGCGTGAAGTTGTGTGAAAACAACTTCTACACCGCTGATTTTGAGCTTGGGATGCTTGTCAACGGGGACGCCGCGACCGTTGTCGCTCACTCTTGCGACGTTGTCGTCCAAAAGCTCTATGCGAACGGTGTCGCCGTAGCCGTTTGCCGCTTCGTCGATACTGTTGTCGATGATTTCCCAAAGGATGTGATGCATGCCCTTGCTGCCCGTCGTGCCGATGTACATACCCGGGCGTTTTCTTACGGCGTCCAGACCTTCCAGAATCCGAATATCGCCGGCTTTGTAATCTTGATTTGCCATACAGTAAACCTTTATAAATATAATAATATCGTTATCTTACCACAATATCTTGTTTTTTTCAAGGTATTTGGACGCACAATTTTGTGGTTTTCAAAATTTTTTAAAAAAGTAATAAGAACCCCTTGAACAAGGGTAATTTCTTCCTCTACAAGAGTTGAATGTTTAGAACCCTAAATTAGATGTGCCCCCTCTTTCCCTTTCGGGCTTTTCTCCCGCCACTCAAATAGGGACAATTCTCTACAAGATTATCCGTCGTTCGCGGGGGAGACAATCGGCACTCGCATAGATAGG
>ERZ779746.36-NODE-36-length-94608-cov-59.322803_pt1 | contig 94608 bp, 91 predicted proteins | sample MGYA00511888_ERZ779746 | MGnify/ENA primary metagenome ERZ779746 (study PRJEB29588, sample SAMEA1964695) | human gut metagenome | biome: human gut; feature: human-associated habitat; material: faeces | place: Denmark | collected 2008/2010 ... | reverse complement strand
ATGATATATGTATTAGTGATAGTATTAGTATTAGTATTAGTATTAGTATTAGTATAATAGTGATAGTGATAGTGATATATGAGATATATATGATATGTATGATATATATTAGTATGATCGTGATAGTGATATATGTATTAGTATGATATATATATTAGTGATATATATTAGTGTGATAGTGAGGCTAGTGAGTATAACCCCCGGTCATGTTAAACTTGATTGACTACCCCCGCCTAAAGTTGATAGAGTTAATGATAATCCTGCTCATTATCAACATTAAATACATTGAGATTATTCATCTCATTACATTACTAACTATTAACACTAATCATTATGAAAACAAACAAACCATTGTTGTTAGTTGCAATCATACTGATGATGCCAGCTATCATACTAGCATTGAAAGTAGAACCAACTAGTGATGAACAGATTACTGCTGTTGTATTTGGAATACTATCGGCTATTGTTAGTTATCTTAGTAGAGATTAATCTCTACTAGATGATGTTGCTCATTATCAACATTAAATACTTTGCAGTTGAAACGAAAACAACTGTCAGTAATGCTACTGATTAGCGTAATTAAATACTTAATAGTCATGCCAGACGTTAAAGATTTTGCACAAGCTGCACAAGGTGGTGCTGCTGCTCCCGAGAATGTTAACGTAGTTGAACCAACTACTAGTGTTAACCAACCTGTTCAACCTACTGTTGATACAGATAATCAAAATTCTGCGCAAGTAGAAACCATTAATGATGTTGTTAAACGCATCTGTACTGATGGTCATAGTTATGTAATGACTACTGTCATTACTAATATTGATTGTCAAGAACGTACAGGTCGTAATGGCAATTCTTATCTCAATGCGTTTGTTACTATTGCTAGTCCTGTCAAAGGTGCTCAAAGTATGCCTGATGGTACACATCGAATGGGTATGCTTGGTGCTATTCAGATGCCATTCAATCAGATACTGCTTGTAATGCGCAAAGACAAGTTCTACGGTAGATTTGTCAACTATGTTGGCGAGGCTGCTGAAGCTGGCTTTGCTAGTATGTATCTGACTGGTGTTGCTGTCAAAGTTCTTTGCCAGTTTGTACCTGCTGGTGTACAAGACCGTAATCCGTTTACTCGTAAAGATAATCTTTACAATGTTGTGGATTATGATAGATATGTATATCATATTGTAGGTATCGAACAACCTGCTGACCCTGTTCTTGTTGGTGCATATAATGTACTTATCAAGCAGATTATGGAGGACGCTCGTGCTGCCATTGCTGCCAAGCGTGAGGCTAAAGCTAAAGCGGCTAGTTTTGTTGCTACTACAATGAACGATGACGACATGCCGTTCTAATGAACATGGTGCTACTGACCTTCGGGTTGGTAGCACTGATGTTATCAACAATAGCTTTGCTGATGCTGTTGCTAGTGTTCGACATGGAAATGCTCATTATCGACATTAAATATATTGCAGCAAACGAACTTAACAGTCTGATAAGTCTTATCAGTCATGAACTAGCTGCAAGTTCTGATAAGTCTTATCCTAATATTAAACATCATGAAAGTACATCGTATTATTACTACTATTGAAGTTGAGAATGATAATTCTATTACTTCTGTTGAACTTATTAAACTTTGTCCTACTAATGCTGATATTCCTATTGCTATTACCAATTTAACTAGTAATGGTAGTGCGAATGATATCAAACAAATGTATGATAGTGTTAATAAGCATAGATTTGGTATTGATGGTAAACTAAAAGGTATCGCTCGTATTATTGATAATAATCTTGATAATTATGATTATAATGTAGTTACTGATGATAATTCTACTAATGAAATTAATGATGATTTACTCCTATAACATTTTGTTATACTGATATTGGTCATGGAGATTTACTCTCATAACAAAAAGTTATAGAGATAAAGTTAGAGGTGACGAGAGGTATTGAATGTGGAGAAAGAGGATATGGAGATGAAAGTGGTGAATGTGGAGTTCGTGGAGAATGAGATGGTGGAGTTGAATGTGGTTCAAATAGGGTCAAATTGAGGTTGATGGTGGAGATGAGAGTGATTGTGATGAAGATGAATGTAGAGATAAGGGTCGAGATGGTCATGCTAAAGGGACTAATCCCGCTGCCATTCCTTTCAATACCAAACCTCCTTCTCTTCATCCTCCTTCTAATCAATCTAAACCTATTGCTTCAACTCCTTCTCTTTCTCTCTCATAACTTTTCGTTATATCTCCCATAACTTTTCGTTATATCTCTTATAACCTCTAGTTATACTAATATCAGTTTCAGTCATAGCATTATCTCTCTCAATCTCATTCATTATAACCTTTGGTTATACCATCATCGTTATCATTAGTTCTAGCATCAGCTTTAGCTCTAGTTTCGTCATGAGCTTTATCGTTAAGCCCAGTATTAAGACTAGCTCTAACAGTATTATCAAGTCTAATAAGACTTCTAGTCATAATGACCAACAGCATTAGTTCTAGCTAATAATAGCACTATTAATACTATCAGTATTATAATGACTATTAATACTAGTCATGCTAATATTGCTGGTGGTATTACTAATGATATTTTTAATATTCTTGATATTACTGATTCTCTTTATACTAATGATACTCTTGATACTATTGATATTTATTATACTCGTGGTAAGTTAATTCCTATTGCTATAACTATTTTAGTTATTTTAATATAGCTATTGATTATTAGTTAGAATTATAGTATAAATAAATTATAATATATTTGGAGTATTATATTTAATTATTATATTTGTCGTGTTGTTCAGTAGAGTAATATTGCTACTGATAATAATATTAATCTTAAACTTATAAGTGTTATGGTAAATTTTGATAATGTTACTAGTAATGTTCATTCTAAGCCTAGAAAGAAAACTATGGCTGAAAGTTTAGAAGAAGCTAAACAAGAAGGTAGACTTGTTGTTCCTGAAGACAATACACAATTTAATGCTGTTGTTAGTAGTGAAACTGTTCAGACTAAGAATAAAGCTAGGAAGAAGAAACAAAGTAAAGTTCGTAAACAGGAAGAACAAACTGCTGTTGTTAGTCAAGCTAATGAAGATAATGATTTTAAAGATGCTAAGACTGATAAACGTGGTGTTCCTGTTGGAATTAATGTTCCTCAACATATTCTTGATGTAGTTTGTATTGTTAAATTCAATGCTGCATTTAGACGCCATACTTCTCTTAATATTCTTCATACTCTTGAAGATGATGGAAGAATATATAATTCTAAAGGTGCTTATGTTGACTTTCTATGGAATAAGTTTAGAGTTACTGCTGATGGTGGTCTTCGTAGAGAATATAGATATACAGATGATTTATTCATTGATGCTTTAGTTAAAGCTCATGCTGATGTTGCTAGTGATAGTCAACGAGTTATTGGTATTATGATTGATACTGAAACTGAACTTCATAAAAAGAATAAAGATTCTGAAGCTAGCTAAGTTTATAGTATAGACTCCCCGTAGAGGATGGATAGTGCTGTTGAGCTTATTAAAGCTAATTCTCATTTGCCTGTCATTTTTATCCATTTTGTTTATTAGGTTTGTTATAGTTAACACGTTGATGATAATCATCCTCTACTCGGAGTTTATTTTATATATAAAGATATGGAAAGAACTGATATTTATTTTGTTGAAGATGATACATATTTCAATAATAATGTTGAAGGTGTTGAAATTCATGCAGAATGTCTAAGTCAAGATTTTGACGATATTGCTTGGGAACCAATAGTTGACGATAGTCCTATTGTTGACCCTGAAAATGATGTTTTTGGTTATTACGATTAAATAAATAAAATTATGGAAAATATTAATATTAAAGTTATTCTTGATGAAGTTTTTTGGTAAATCTTATAATACATCTAATAATATTGCTTGTGATACCTGTAAATATAAAGAAGATTGTAATCTTTTTAATAAATTCATTAATGATATTAAAGATAAAGGTTTATCTCCAGACCAATATGCTAGAGGTTTAGCTTTATTTGTATATGTTCTTAAAGAACAAAAATATATTAATGATTTTGGTAAAACTCAAGAAGATATTATTAAACTTGCTACTGAAGATGGATTTGAACTTGATTGGCTTATTAATCATTGGGATAGTATAATTGAAGATAAAGATATTCTTAAACCTATTATTGCTGTTTTTCCTAAATATGCTAAAGATATGATTATTAATATTGTTGAAGCTAATACTAAAATTAATCATTTGATTGCTCAACATATTATTGATACTTCTAATGCAGAATATAAGGAAATGATTAAAATGGTTAATCAATCTGTTGATAATAATAAACAAGAGAATAAGTTTAAGAATGTTAGTGATGATGAAATTTATGCTGAACTTAAACGTAGAAAAGCAAATAAATCTGCTAAATAATCCCACATAATTTTGATTGTATTTCTAATACTACTGTCTGTGAAGATAGTAGTATTATTTCACTTGCTGATGATGGAGGAATTGAACTCCGAAACTATGATATTGCTATTATCCGTTTTAATTTCTAAAATTGTAACTTTTGTAATAGTACGGTCTGTGAAGATAGTGCTATTAATATTTATCATAGTCCAAGTGTTATATGTCATATTTGATTTGGTATTAATGATATTATTATTGATTGTGAAATTAGTAATAATGATGTCTGTGTCAAACATTTCGTTTTATATGATTTCATATTTGTAGTTTTGCCTAGCATTGTCTGTGAAGATAGTGCTAGGCTTTTTAGTATGTATATTATTAACTTTAAATATATAATTAAAATGGATAATTATGATTCTCTTATTTTTGATGGTCTATTAGATAGATACATTGAAGAACAAGCTAAGTTTGAGAAAGGACAGGTAGTATATATGGAATATACTTATCAATATCATAATCAAACTAAACTTGGTGTTTGTGTTGGTATTGTAACTGGAGTTGGAGTTACTAAAGTTGAACGTATAATAGGTAATAATAAATATATTGATTATCCTATTGTATATACTGTTACTCATGCTAAAGGTGTAAGTTATAATATTAGTGAATGTAAACTTGGTTCTGTATCTGAACATATTCTTAAAGAACGTCTTAAACGTGATGGTAATAATAATGAACAGAATAATAAGGCTGCTAGTAATGACTAGCTATTTACGCTCATGGTACATTCGTAGATATGATTCTTTTGCTCTCTGTTGAATTTTCATATATAATCTGATTAATCTATCACGATTAATATTGAGTTCAATACAGGGCAAAAGAACTAGCTAATAAATGTTAAACTAAAAATTTAATACAGTTTTATTATGAATTATATTGCTTATAAGAATATTGATGGTACTATTACATCTGGATTTAAAGTTAAACTTTATGATATAGTTACTTTGAATGCTGGTTATTGGAAAGATAAACTTGCTATTGTTCTATATATTAATGAGGATAAAAAACAAATTAAAGTTCGTATTATTGAATGTGGTATGAACTTAACTCTTAAAGTTAAAGATGTTCAATTTGTTAATCATAATAATAGAACTGCTGCTCGTTCTTATATTGATTTATGTAATAAACTATCTAAAGCCTTTCGTGATAAATATACTGATAAACATTATATAAAAGATAATTGGTTTACTGATAAGTTTATTATTAATGATATAACTGCTGATACTATTGCTAAAGGTGTTGGTCAATATATTACTAATACTGATAGTGATATGTATTCTGTTAGTGCTATTATATGGCTTAGTGATATTAAAGATTATATAGATGCTTTACTTAAATATGGTGATTTTGATTTTGTTGCTAAGGTATTTAAAATCTATAATATTACTGATACTAGATTTGAACTCATTCGTAAACTTTATTATTATTTCTATGATTGAAAATGTTTCTCATTTTATACTTGGTATGATATTTGGTTTATCTGTATATCTTTCTATAAGAATTACCATTGTTAGTAAAAAACTAGATAGACTTATTAGAGATATCAATGATACTCAAAATTGGATTAGAAAAATTCAAATTGATATTTGCGATATTAATAAACAATGGGAAGTTAAAAGAGATAGAGATAGAAATAAACTAGATAGAATTGAAGATAGGATTGGTAAACTTGCTAGTGATTTTAATGATATTATTAGAAAGAAAGTTTAATGACTAGCTTGCTTCCATCCTCTACGGGGGGTCGCCACGGAGCGTAGCGTAGTGGCTCTACTAATCTAACTATTATTGAATTTATTATAGTTTTAACTATTAAATATAATTGTTTTATTAATCTTTAAAAATGTAAAGTACTTATGAAAAAGTATGATGAAGTTTCTGTTGTTCGTCAACTTAATAATGTTGGCGCTGTTATTGGAATCAATCCTGCTAGTAAAGTTATTAAAGTAGCTAAAAATAGTGCTATTGGTAATGGAACTAGTGGTAAGATTGATTTTCTTTCTCATTATTGTGGTTATCATGTTGAGATTGTTGATATTATTCAACAACAAAAAGAACGTGATGAAGAGATTGCTGCTAAGAAAGCTGCTAAAAAGGCTGCTCATAAAGCTAAGTTTGCAGAAGATAATACTTTTAAAGGTATTACTCGTGCTGTTGATAAACGTATGCGTACTATTAAAAGAAAGTAGTATGCTATGGTTAGCTTTAAATTCTCATTTGGAGTTGTAGGTAAATCCAAAGAGAAAGGAATAGTCAATAAATATGTTATTATAGTTGCTAAATGTGAAGGTATTATTAGATATATTGATGGTACTTATAAAGTAGAATATAATGACAAACTATATAGCATTACTGGTGAAAGTTACAGAACTAAAGGAAAGAAAGTTGTTTATGCTCGTCGATTAGATGAATATAATCATAGAATTAAAATTATAAGAGATAGTGAAAATAGAAAAACTGTTGACACTAGATTTTATATTCCTTTTGCTGCTGGACTTATAGCTAAAGGTAAAATTGTTAAAATGCCTTTTGCTAAGGAATTGTTTCATATTACTACGTGTTATAATCGTGGTGATAGTGAATCTACTATTTTAGCTTTTCAAGAATGGAAAGAATATGAAGATAAAGTTAAAAATAATCTTATTGATGTAAACAACGAATTGTAATGATTGGTAATCTTAATATTGCAAATAGTAATAGAAAAGATACTAACATTAAGTTTACTAAAGACCAAGAAATAGCTGTGCATGAACTTATTGAGTTTCTTGCACAGCCTTGGGATGATAAGAAATATATTAATGCTCTTTGTGGTGCTGGAGGTACAGGTAAGACATTTGTTATTAAATATGTTATTAATAATTGCAAATGGTCTGGTGGTGTTATAGGCTGTGCTGCTCCTACACATAAAGCTTGTAGAGTTCTTAGTAATTCTATTGGTGGAAAAGAAGTTAATACAATTCAATCATTGTTTGGTTTTAGACTTGATGTTAATATTGAAAATTTTGACCCTGAAAATCCTGCCTTTAATCCTGTTGGAAAAGATAAACTAGATGGTCTTAAAGTTTTAATTATTGATGAAGCTTCTATGCTTAATGCTAAACTTGTTAAGTATATTAGTAATAAATGTAAGAAGCTTCAAATTAAAGTTATAATGCTCGGTAAAACTATTGCTGAGTTTAAATTCTTCTAATTGCTGGAAACTCGTGAAGATAATAGTGCTACAACATAAGATGAAAATCTAAGTGTGAACGCTAGAAAAACTATTATTATATGACAATCAGCAGCCAAGACTACTCATTATGTTGTGAAACATGATAATAGTAAGGTTCATCGACTATCTCGTAAGAGAGTAGATTTTATTTAAAAATCGAAACGGAGAAAGTTGTATATTATCAATTTTATCCATATCTGTATAATGTAATTTTAAATTTTAAAGATATGGTAAGTTTTAAATTTCGTACTAGTAAAACAGTTAATTTTGCTACTGATGTTCCTAGTAAACATGGTTTTCATTTAAATGATTTAAATCGCATTTATGGAGCAGAAGATTTAAGAATAAATGGTTTTACTCCCAAAAATGTTAGTCAAGTTATAACTGGTGCTAAAAAATCTCATGCTGGTTATATTTTTCTTGATTTTTTTAAACTTCCTAAAGAAGAAAAAGAAAAATATATTAATTTAATTGATATTACAACTAAGATATAGTCAGGCTTATAATGAAAGTTATAAGATTATGGATAGTTCTCAGCTTCCACCTGTTAATGAGAAAACTAGTCAAGCTTTTCTTATTGCTAGTAATACTTATTATCTTAAAGAAGTTGTACGACAAGGAGATAATAATCCTATTAGTAAACTTCTTAAACTTCTTCGAGAAGATATAGATAGTAAGAATGGATGGAGATTTCTTGATTATATATCTAAAAATAGACAAGATTATAATGAGGAAACTAAAGGATTTTATGTTTGTGGTCAAACTGAATTTTCTGATTTAATTGATACTTGTTTTAATGATGAAGAATATACTAAAAATATTGATTTGTATCGTATTATAGCTTATACTAATAGTCGTGTTGCACAATGGAATAACCATGTAAGACATATGATTATTCAAGATGCTGATAAGAGCCTTATTACTCGTAATGATTTAATAATGAGTTATACTACTGTTGTTAATATTTTTAATGATATTATTATTAATAATAGTGAAGAATATATTGTTAAAGATATTGTTGATACAATTGATAATGATTATGAGTTTAAAGGATTTCTTATTAAGTTTCAAGCTATTCATGGTGGTGCTATAACTCAACCTTTATTTGTTATTGACCATTATGATAACTATACATTTCAGATGTATTATAAGAAGTTGACTAGTCTTATTGATGATGCTAAAAAAGCTAGTAGTTCTGAACGTGGAAGTAAATGGAAACAATATTTTGATTTTAAACGTAAATATCTTATCGCTTCTAATATTACGAATAGTAATGGTAAGATTTTATTTAGTAGAGATTTAGATTATGGTTTTGCAATTACTTCTCATAGAGCACAAGGTTCTACTTATAAAAATGTATTTGTAGATATTAACGATATGATTTATGATAAATATGGTCATCCTTATACTAATAGAGATGAAATGCTTCGTAGATTGTATGTTGCTTGTTCTCGCGCTAGTAATCAATTAGTATTATCTTATGGCAAGTAAAACTGTTGACGAATATCCTGATTGTGAACGATGTCCAAATCGTATATTTAATACAGGTAAATATATACAAGGTGGTAGAGGAAGTATTCATGGAGATATTGTTTTCCTATTTCCTAGAGGTGATAGAAATTATTGTGAAGATTATCAATTATTTACTGATATTGGTAATCTTTATGATGAATATTCTGGACGTAATAATACTGAAGATGTATATATGACTTATAGTATTAAATGTGCTTGTTCTAATAATTATAATACATATCTTACTGCTATTGATAAATGTCGTAATATTCTATGGAAAGAATTAGCTAGAATTAATTATAAGTATCTATTTATATTTGGTGATGCTTATCTTAGTATTAGTAATAATCATATTCCTAGATTTATGGCTACTGGCGGTAAGTATATATTTAATAATTATTCGCCTCTTGTTAAATTTAAAGATGATAATCTTTATCATGTATTTAAACAACGTTTTGCTGATGATATTAATTGGGTTAATCAAAATAGAAATAATTATGGTATAGTATAAATGATTAATTGTATAGCTTATGATGTTGAAGTTTTAAGAAATTTCTTTTCTATTACTTTTGTTAGTATTAATAGTTATCTTAAAGTATTTAAAGATTGTGTTAATGCTGATAATAAACCTATTCCTTTAGTTCAAAAACTATCTGTTAAAGAAATTAAAGCTCGTCTTGAAACTGTTGAAAAACATAGTTTTTATATAACATATACAGATGATAGTCAATTACTTTCTATGATAGGTTATATTAATAAAACTAGATGTTATAAGGATTCTAATGGAACTATTATTCGTACTGACTTGTATGGATTTAATAATTTCAATTATGATAATCTTATGATTGCTGCTTTACTTAGTTTTTATATGCGTACGAATAGTACGAAAGAACTTATTAATAAGTTATATGAAACTAGTAAAACTATTATTTCTAGTCAAGATGATAAAGATAAATTTAAAACTGATTTTTATCTTAATAGTCTTAGAAAATATAAACTACCATTTACAGGTATTGATGTAATGCGTATATTTGCTCTTAATAAAGCAAGTGTAGTTGTAGATAGTAAAACTGGTGAACGTAAACCTGTTCCTAAAGGTTTAAAACAAACTTCTATTAATCTTCAATGGTATGAACTTCTAGAATATGAACTTCCTGATATTAATGAAAAAGAAGCTGAACTATATGATGAAATTCCTAGTCTTAAAGGAATGAATATTAAACAGCTTAATAAACTAGTAGATAAATGGGATAGATTTATTCTTGATGAATATATTGAACCTATGATGTATTATAATCTTAATGATGTTTTCATTGTAGCTGAAATAGTTCGTCTTTATCCAGAAGAAATTAAATCTCGTTATGCTATTAGTAAAGCATATAATGTTGATGTTCTTAATTCTAGTCGTAGTAAAACTGCTGATATTCTTTTTGAGAAATTTTATAGTAAATTTAGTGGTCTTGCTCCCGAACAATGGAAAGGTAAGAAAACTGAAAGAACTGCTATGAGTTTTAAGAAAGTTATTTTTCCTTTTATTAAGTTTAAAACTAAAGAACTTCAAGATTTACTTGATAAACTATATAAAACTACTATTTATAGAGTTAATAAAGATGCTTTTAGTGAGAACGTTAAAATTGGAGATATAACTTATACTCTTGCAACTGGAGGTTTACATAGTCAAGATGTTCCTATGGAGTTATATTCAACTACTCCTTATGGTGATTACTTAACTCCATCCTCCACGGGGGGTAAACCTTTTACCATTTATCATTTTGATGTTGCTAGTTTTTATCCTAGTATAATAGGTGTTCATAAAGTTGCTCCTTCTCATATTGATACAAATGCTTTTTGTAATTTAATTAGTTGGATGAAACAAAAACGTGTTGATGTGAAACATAGTGAAGAAGAATACATAGATGGTATTGCTAAAGATATTCTTGCTTTAGTTTTAAAGATTGTCATAAATAGTATTTATGGTAAACTTGGATTTGAAAAAGGAGATTTATATGACCGTCTTGCTGTTCTTAAAGTTACTGTTAATGGACAACTTATGCTTCTTATGTTATGCGAGGCTCTTGAACTAGATAATATTCATATTATTAGTGCAAATACTGATGGTATTATGGTTAAAGTTTATATTGACCAAGAAGATAAATTTAAAGAAATTACTACTTGGTGGCAAGATATTACTGGTATGCAAGCTGATAGCGATGTTGTTCATAGTCTTATAGCTCGTGATGTTAATAATTATATTACTCAATTTAGGTCTAAAGGTAAGCTTAAGCTTGAATCTAAAGGTGCTCTTAATCCTATGATGTATTCTCTAGATTTAACTAAAGGTTATTCTATGCCTATTGTTGCTCAAGCTATTGAAAACTATTTTCTTAAGAATAAACCTGTAATGGATACTCTTCAAGAAGCAACTAATATTCTTGACTTTTGTCTTACTCAAAATGTAGGTAAACAATTTCATGTAGAAGAAACTAAGATTGAAAATGGACAAGTTGTTCATGTTGTTTGCCAAAGATATGTTAGGTTTTATGTTTCTAATAGAGGTTATATTATTGAGAAAGTTCATAACGATAATGGTTCTTGTAGTAGAATGGCAGCTGGTTCTGTTGTAACAGTTATTAATAGTCTTGATGATAAAGATATTTCTCTTAGAGATATTAATTTTAAATTTTATTATCAAGAAGCTATGAAGATTATTAATCCTATTAGACTTAAGATTTCTCCTAAAGGTAAAGGTAAAAGTAAAATTAAAAAATATAGTGGTATGTATAATCCTATTTTTAATGAAGATGATTTTGGATGAAAAATATAGTTGAAGAATCATATAGTAAACTTATTAATAAATGGGGTTCTAAAGATTATAAAGGTGTTGGAACTATCCATTGTGTTCAACCTCTTGATTATTCTGAAATTATAAGTAGAGTTATTACTCTGATGAGGAATAAAAATCCTAATCTTAAAATACTTATTGTTACAGATAATTGGAAAAGAAGAACTGAAATTGTTGATGGTCTTAAAAATCATAATATAAATATAGATACTATTAATATTCTTACTCATACTTATGTTAATAGTAGATATAATTATAGTTATGATATTTCTATTGTTGTTGGAGTTAATGAATGGAATCTTTCTTGTAATACAGTTTTTAATCATGCTAGATTTAAACTTATGATTATAACTAAAGATACTATTGATACTGCCAAGCTAAAAGAAATTTATACTAATATTCCACCTATTAATGATAATATAAGTTCTAGTGGTATTAATGCTATGCGGGCTTTACTCCCCGTAGAGGAATACAGAGAGCCAATTTTGTTTGTTAATCAAGATGATATTGCTAATTATGATAAATATACTGAATTTATTACTCAGACTATTCAAGTATTTGGTAATCTTGATAATATTAAATGTGCTCGAAATGGTACTCAAGATGGACGTAGTGCTATTCAATATATTACAGAAATAGCTGAATATAATGGATGGAGTGCTGATATGGATATGACTAATCCTTTTAGTAAACAAATTGATGAATGTTATAATCCTCTTGTTCTTGCTGAACGAGTTAAGACTTTTTATAATATTGTTCGTGAACGTATGCTTATATGTTCTGATAATGTTTGTAAGCTAGAAAGAATAGTTGAAATTATTAAAGATAATCCTGATAAACGATTTCTTATTATTAGTAAGAGAGGTGAATATGCTGCTACTGTAACTAAATATATTAATGATAAATTAGGTGAAATTTGTGGTGATTATCATGATAAAATTGAGGATAAAGTTCTAGTTGATAGTAATGGTATTCCTGTTTTGTACAAGTCTGGAAGCAAGAAAGGGACTGCTCGTATAATCAAATCTAAGGCTATTTCCACGCTGAATTTGAAGTCTTTTAATGATGGCTTATTAAGAGTATTATCTATAAAAAATAATTCAACTGACAGCCTAGAAACAAGCGTAGACGAATGGATTTTAACCTCACCTTTATGTGATACCATAGATGAACTTATCTATCGTTATAATAATGTTAATTGTAGTCAATCAAAACTTAAAGTACATAAACTTTATATAGCTGGTACTATCGAAGAAGCAAGTCTTAAAAAGGAAAAGTTATCAGTTAACCATGAAGTTATACAGAATGTTAATTCTGATATTAGTGCTCAAAATTTTGATGATATTGTTTGCTAGTATAAATATAATAGTTACATTTGTTGTGTAATCAAAATCGCTCTTTGATAGAATGGACGAAGATAAAGAAGTTAAAGTTAATGATACTACTGTTGCTGTTAGTAATAGTGGTATTGAAAAACAACATGGTGTTCAACATTCTGTTGCTCCATATCAGCTTAATTATATGACTGAAGCTGAAATTGCAAGTCTTGAAGTATTTATCAAACGTGTTATGCGTAGTGATAAATGTGGTATTAAGTCTGTTGAAGATGGTCTTGCTATTGCAATGAGAGCTAAAGACCTTAGACTTCCATTTTCTACTTGCATTGAACATATTCATGTAGTTCAAGGTAAAACAGGTGTTGATGTTCACATTATTAAGGCATTACTTGTCAAAGGCAGCGTGAGTTGGGAAAAAGTAGATAATTATCGCGCTCTGTACGAATATACAGATGGCTTTAATGCTTATGATGAAGATAAACTTCCATCTGACTGTATTAAGTGTCTTACTCCCAAAGAGGCACAAACTAAAAATGCAGAAGATAAAGACCATGAACATATATATGTTTATCCTGTTAAATATTATAAAGATTATAATGGTAATGTATATAAGGAATATCAACTTAATGGTAAGTTTGAAATAGCTACTAATACTACTGAAGCTAAACAAATTGCTTCTACTGGTAAAGTTCCTGTTTATAGGATACCTGCTATTCCTATTGATTATATTACTAGTTATCGTTTTTATCGTAAAATTGGAGAACGTAATATGGTTGCTACTGGTGAGTTTACTTATAAAGATGCTATTGTTGCTGGATGTTTTGAAAAAGATACTTATAAGAAATATCCTAAAATAATGATAAGTCATAGAGCATTTGTTTATGGTGCTCGTGAAATTGCTAATGATTTAATTATGGGCTGTCTTAGCACAGAAGAATTAAAGACTATGCAAGGTATTGATTTGAGTAATGAAGATATTATTGATATTACTGAAATTCAATAACATGGAAATTTGGAAAACAATAACTGATTATCCAAATTATCAAGTTAGTAATTATGGTAATGTTAAAAATATTAGATTTAATAGAATTTTAAAATGTACTATTACACCTTATGGTTATAAAGTATGTTCTCTTGGCAAAAATAAATTTTATAAATCTTATTTTGTACATAGACTTGTTGCTTCTGCATTTGTAGATAATCCAAATAATTATCCTTGTGTAAATCATAAAGATGAAAATAAACTTAAGGATAATATTATTGTAAATATTAAAAACAACATTGTTGTTGAAACTATAAAATAAATTATTAACATTTAAATTGAAAGAAAAATGAAAGACTTTAAGAAAGGTTTGAGTTTTGGTATGGGTATTGTTAATGCTGGTCAAAGAGCAGTTAGTGAAGAACCTGAATTGGTAGTTGTTTCTACCCCTGGTAGTTTCCGTATGACTGCCCAAGTTTCTAAAGCTCTCGGCATTGCTCATGGTGAATATGTAATGTTCATTAATAACTGTGCAAATATTGATAATGCTATTATCAATAAAGTACCCGAAGTTGTTGCTTTCTGTGAAGAACAAGGTTTGGATATTGAATCTCCTGAAGCTGCTATGGCTGTTCATGCTGAATTTGATATTTGGGCTTTGGCTAAAGGTATTGCTGAATTAGACAAGAATGGTAATCCTTGCACTACTCGTGTTCGTATGACTAAGAATGATAAGATTAAGTATGTTAATACTTATTTTCAAGAAACTCTTGAAGGTGCTTTATCTTCTTCTAATGAAGAACTTAAAGCTGCTCTTGGTCGTGAAGGTATTACCGAAGATGAACAGAAAGAACTTTTGGTTAGCTGTATTCAAGGTGATGAAGTTGCTAAGATTAAAGGTTCTAAGTGTGCTAATACTGCTGCTTTGTCTGGTATTGGTGTAACTCTTAACTTTACTGATTCTAATGTTTGGAAACAGTTGAAAGCTGATATGACTGATGAAGAAGCTACTTCTAAGAATCGTGTTTATACAGTAGATATTGATAACTTGCAAGAAGCTGTTGTTAATAACGGTCATAAAGATATTGTTGTTAAGATTGCAATGCTTACCGAATATAAAGATGAAGAACCTATTCGTATCGGTAAGAAAGCTGAAAAAGAAGAAACTGCTGAATAATCAAATCTTCGTCCTAGAAATATAGTATCTTGAACATAGAGCTGCATTGTTAGTATTGCTAATAGTGCAGCTCTTATTTTATCTAATAATTCTTTTAATTACTTTAATTATGTCGACAGAAAAAGAAATTAAGAATGAAGCTACTGTTGTAGCAAGTGCTGAACAAACTGCTAATGCAGAAGTACAAACTCCTAAAAAACGTAGAGGTAGAGGTATTAATAACGATTTACGTGATGTAACTCGTAAAAAGTTTGATGAACGTACTGATTGTAATAAAGCTAATGGCTTGTTTATTGGTCATCTTGAAGATGTTAAAGTTGATTGGGCTACATTGAAAGATGATGTTCAAGGTATGCCTTCATTTGCTGGTATGAGTATTCCTTATCTTACATTTACTTTTGCTAGTAATCATGAAAATATCAATGAACGTCGTTATGTAACTCAACGTCTTCTTCCTGCTGAAAGTAATGTTGAAACTATTCCCGGTGGTAAAGGTGCTTGGAAAGTTGATAACATTTTCCGCTTTATGAAACATATATATAATGTATTTGTTCTTAAAGGTCGCGATTTAACAGAAGAAGAAATTGATGCTCTTACTTTGCCTTTTGAAGATTTTGATGAAAATATGCAGTATGTACCTGTTGAGGCTGAAGAAGTTATAGCTGGTTATAAGACTGTGTTTGAAAATTATGTTAAGTTACTTAACAATAATGGTAAACCTGTTTATAATGATGCTAAAGGTAAACCTATTACTATTTGGATGAAGCTTCTTCGTTTCGTTAAGAATGATGGTAAATGGCGTGCTGTTGTTGGAAGTAAATCTTCATTTGGTGATTTAGGATTTCCTACATTTATCAATGATGGAGTTATTGAACTTTATAAAGAACAATCTGCTCCTAGTTTGCATATTGACCCTTATAAAGAAAGTATTGTTTATCAAAAATCTGCTGAACAAGCTAAACAGCCAAATGTTGCTATGCCTGGTGTTGGTGTAATGCCCGGTGTTCAAACTGCTGCTCCTATAAATCCTGTTAGTGGATTTAATGGCGGTGGAGATTTTAGTCCATTTGGTGGTGGTAATGATGCTGCTGGTGCTTTTGTTAATCCAACAGAAGATTTGCCATTTTAAAAAATTAAAGTTAGTTAAATAGTTGTATGTAAGAGGATTGGGTGCTATTTTAGTACCTAGTCCTCTTTTTTTATATATTCACGATAAAGGTCAAATTAGAAATATTATGAAAAGAAATATTAGTAATACTATTTTAACTAAAGATTATATTTTCTCTAAAGTTAGTCAAATTACTATTTTTAGTGTTTATACTGGAATTAGTGTTGAAGATATACAACATTGTATAGATACAGGAGAATTTATATCTAGTCCTTTTCGTGAAGATACTCATCCTAGTTTTGGTTTTAGATATGATAATAGGAATAAACTTAAAGGAAGAGATTTTGCTGGATATTGGTGGGGAGATTGTATAGATGCTGCTGCAACTGTACTCTCTGAAATTGTTCATAAGCAAATTGATATTTCTATTAAAAGTCAATTTCTATTTGTTCTTAAACATATTGCTTATACTTTTAGAAATATTATTTATGGACAAGATAAAGATGAAAACAACGATTATAATATTGCTAGGGCTATTAGTAATGTACGTAATCATAAACCTATTATTGAACTTGTTACTCGTCCGTGGAATAATTTAGATGCTAAGTATTGGGGACAATTTGGTATTAATCTTAATTTTCTTAATACTCATTTTGTTTATCCTGTTGACCAATTTTATATTAATCGTTCAACTAATCCTATTCCTAAATATTTTTATGATAAAGATAAAACAGATTTATGTTATGGTTACGTTCTTGGGCAAGATAAAAGAGGAATAGTTAATGTTAAACTGTATTTTCCAAATAGGAATAAGAAAACTGAAGTTAAGTTTATAACTAATAGTAATACTATTGAGGGAGTTATTAATCTTGAATTAGATAATTATGACGTTATTATTATAACTAAATCTACTAAAGATAGATTAAGTCTTGAATGTTATCTAAAGAGTATTAATCATTCCATCCTCTACGGGGGGTCTACCCTTGAATCTAAAACTATTGGTGTTGTTAATATTCCACATGAAACTTATAAACTTCGTCAAATTGAATATGATTGGCTTCGTAGTAAACTTAATCGAAATGGTTTTCTTATTAGTCTTATGGATAATGATAGAACTGGTCTTATGGAAGCTGTAATTCTTAAGAATGATTATGATATTATACCTATTATTATTCCTAAAGAACTTGGCGTTAAAGATTTTGCTGAACTGAGAAGTAGTTATTCTACAAATGTTATTAATGAATTAACTCAACAAGTTGTTAAATATATAGAAGATAATTATGGAGAAGAAACTGAATTTACTTGGGATACGGAAGAAAGTAATACTTTGCCATACTAAAAGTCTAGCTGGTGTTACATATACTGTTATGCGTCCAATTACTGAAGAAGATGAACAAAATCTTGATAAGTTTGAATATCTTGATATAGATGGTAAACGTATTGATAAAAAAGATATTTATTGTTATGGAGAAATTAATCTATCTTCTAATGATGACGTTGAATATATCAAAAAGTTTAGCTTACTTGATACTGATAATGGTGGAACTGTTCATAGTAATTTTAATTATCAAGAAGGTTATGCTCTTATTGAAGGAATAGCTAAAACTTATCCTACATTTGATATTGTTGAATGGTTTAAATATAATCATTGTCTTATAGGTAAACCAACTTGTATTATTATTTATAAATGTAAGAAAGAAAATCTATGATAATAAAAGGATATGAAGAAAAGCTAGATGATAGAGATATTAGATATATTAATTATGTTATTGATAAATCTACAATGGCTGATGCAATTGAATCTTATATTAAAGATTTAGATTGTACTATTATTTATCCTGATGGTTCTCGTCCTAGACAAACTATTAATTATGGTTATCGTATTACTCTTTCTAGTATTGAATATATTCTTGATAAACTTTATCTTGTTCTAGAACATCATCCAGAAAAAGCTCAAAGTTATATTGATTATCGTAATAGTATTATTAAAAGAATTATTGATATACATGAAAAAAATCTTGATTTCGAGAGAAGAAACCCAGTACGATATTATAGTAAAGAACCAAGGAAACGCACTAGAAGTGCTAGCAGAGTTAATCAATCAAAAGATGTCTTTACAGGTAAACCCATTGATGTTAGCACCGGTATTGCAAAGGCTATTAAGCCTAAAAAGGAAACGATTGCTCAGCGTAAAGCTAAACTTCTAGGTGGTAAAGCTGTTAGTTTTGCATTTAATGGTTTAAAAATAAGTGAACATAATGAATAAACTTTATCGTAGAAATAATAATGGTGCGCCTACTGTTTGGTGGGCTGAACTTGACAGTGGTACTAATAGTATCACTGTTTTTTATGGTCTTGTTCGAGGTAATATTCGTAAAGAAGTTTATGCTGTTACTCAAAAAGATGGTCAAAAAGAACTTGAAAGTAGATATAATGATAAAATTAAACAAGGATATACATATCTTAATGAACTTTGTGATATGCAGGGTTTACCCCCCGTGGAGGATGGAGATAATGATACTCTATTTAATTTTCTAAATACTTATCTACCTAAAGACCTTAGTAATGGAAACAGTAATCTTCTACTTCCAATGCTTGCTAAAACGTATAATGGTAATGTTTGGAAAAAAGTCAGTTGTATGCATGGTCAGTATAAGATTAATGGTCTGCGTTGTATTGTTACTGCTTATACTCAAAATGATATGTTTAAACCTGTTAGGCTTCGTTTCCAAAGTCGTGAAGGTCTTACTTGGCATACTCTTGGCTATCTTGAAGATTATCTGCTTGCTACTATCAATACAAATATTATCGACGATATGATTAATGGATTTGCAGCACTTGATGGTGAAGTTTATCTTCCCGGTTATACTGTTAATCAAATTAATCATTTTGTTAAAGATGCTAATTGTGTTGAAAATAAACTTCTTCAATTTTGGTGTTATGATATTATGATGGAAGGTGACCAAACTCATAGAAATATGTATCGTTGTCATATTAAAAACCCTACTTCTTTTAATAATATTAATGAACATTATAATAATAAAGAACGATTGATTATTCTTCCTAATATATATATTGATAATGATGATAAAGCTATTAAAGCTAGAAATGAATTTATTAATCTAGGTTTTGAAGGTCTTATACTTCGTAATGCTGAAACTGATTATCAATATGGTAGACGTAGAGCTAATTATATGGAGAAGTTTAAAGATGCTGCTGAAGGAGATTTTATAATTCTTGATATTTATAAAGAAAAGAAACGTGATTTACCTATTCTTCTTTGTAAAAATGATATTAATGATGAAAAATTTGAAACTCGTTTAAGCACTAGTCATATTGTTCAGCAAGAAGTTTTATTTGATTCTCAATCTTATATTGGTAGAACTGTTCATATAGAATATGGTGAACGAAGTGGTGTTTCTAGAGTTCCATTTCATATTAAAACTGTTGTTATAAATGGAGATACTAGATTATAATGTAATTAAGAATAATAATTTTGATAGAACTAAATCTTATTTTAGTTGTTATTATAAATCTATTATTCTATTTACTGATTATGATGCTAAAAGTTATAATTTTGCTGTTAGATATAATGATAAAACTAAAAGTAATGAACTTTATGTGATTTTATATAATGATGATAAAGTTAATAATAGTATTCCTGTTGTTCGAGATGCTAATACTGGATTTAAATTATATATTCCTAATAGAGTTATTAGACTTCTTGATGCAAGACTACGTAATACTTTTGTTATGTCTAAAGATGATTTTAATATTAATGTTAAATTTGTAGAAGAACGTAATGGTTTTTGTATTATTTATCATATAGATATTGATTAAGGTGAAGCCTAGTACATAATATGGTGTGCTAGGCTTTTCTGTTTTACATGGGTATAAAATTGTATATGATACGCTCGTAGATATGATTCTTTTTGCCTGTATTCAATTTTATATATCAGAATGATTAATCTATCACGATAAGATTTGCGTGTCATATTGAGCCTTAAAATGCGTCATTCTCACTATGATATTTAACATTAAATTCAGCATCATTATTACTAGTAAATTCCTATTATATTTTTATATTTGTCTTAATAAACAAAAACAAATTATTATGAGTATTAATAAAGTTACTATTGTTGGTATTAAAGGATTTAAAGGAAGTGGTAAAGATACAGTTGCTTCTATGATTAGTTATATCCTTCATGATGGTATTATGAAAGCTAATTATGATACTTGGCTTCTTTATCATAAAAATGGGTTTGTTGAAAATGATGAAATAATTATTCATTTTGCTGATAAACTTAAAGATGATATATCTGAATTTTGTGGTATTGACCGTAAACTTCTAGATAGACAAGAAATTAAAGAAAATTATTATTATAATTTTAAGACTGGTATTGTTTCTACTAATATTAAAGATATAGACTGTGTTATTAATACTGTATTAGAATATGATAATTTATCTACACTTCTTCTTTTAAATAATAATAATGTTTCTATTAAAATTAGAGCTCTTCTTCAATATTATGGAACTAATGTTATTAGAAATCATTTTTGGCATGAAGCTTTTATTCGTTATACTATGAATAAAGCATTTGATATAAAAAACAGTAAAGGACAATGTATTATAGCTGATGCTAGATTTGAAGATGAATGTATGGCTATTAAATATTATGGTGGAAAAATAATTAGAGTAGATAGAAGAGTTAATAATGATAATCATGACAGTCATGAAAGTGAGCAAATAACAATTAATAAAGATGATTATGTTATTGATAATACTGGTACTCTTGTTGGTCTTTTCTATAAAGTTCTTAAATTTGTAACTGATTATATGGTATGAAATTACATCCTATTTTTGGTATAAATGCTCTTGCTAGAGTTTGTATATGTTGTGGTAAAGTTATTGGTTATACTCCACTTGGAAATTCTGTTGAAGAAGATGCTAGTAAGAGTAAGCAAATAGCTGAAGCTATTGTATGTAAAGAATGTATAGATAAGCTTGATAATGAAACTTGCTTTATAGCTTGTGACATGGATAAAGATAATTATATAACTGCTACTTATAATACTTTATGGATTAGAAATAAAGGTCTTAAAGAGTTTTTTAAAGAGCTTGATTCTATACAGCCTATTAATATTATACCTAAAGAACATTTTTATACTGTATTTGGAAATGTAGTTAAAGATTTTTATAATAATCAAGAAGATGAAAATAATTGAACCAAAAGTTGAACTTTGGCAACAAGGAGATGATGCTAAAGCTTATGTTGCTAGATGTGCAAGAGTTTGTTATGGTAGAGAAACAGGTAATGATGAAGCTACTATTAAACGACTTATTAATGATAATCATTGGAGTATGTTTCGTCATGAAACTTATTATATAATTGCTGACGATAGTGATAAAACTTTAGAAAATATTGTTATTAATTATGCTAATACTATTGGTTTTAGTTATCATTATGAAAAACATATTTATTATATAACTGTTAATGGTAATTGGGCTTTAGACCATAAAACACCATTTGATTATCTATCTAAATATATTGTTCCTGTTGAGGATTTTCGTAATACTGAAATAGGATTTCATATGATGAGATATACTTTTTGTGTTGATACACAAATTAGTACTTCTCGTGAATTAAATCGTGTTAGTCCTAATAGTATTGCTGAAAAATCAACTCGATATGTTTATGAAGATGGAAGTATTTGTAGACCTCATTGGATGACTGATGAAGAAGTAGATTATTTAAATAATGAACCTATTTTTAAAGAATGGTGTGATTCTCATAAAAAAGCATCTATTTATATAGATAGTTGTAATAATTCTTTTAATAAATATAAACTTCTTGTAGATATTGGTATGCATCGTCAAGATGCTCGTGGAGTTCTTCCTCTTGATACTGCTACTAGATGTGTCTATACATATTCGATTGATGAATGGTTTGATATAATCAGAAAACGTGTGTATAATACAACAGGTAAATCACATCCTAATGCTACTATTATATGTAAACTTATAGAGCAAGAATTAAATGGACTTGGATATGAAGTTAAAATTTAATTTTAATAAAAGAAATAGATATAAAAATATTTGTTCTATTGAAGGATGTAATAAATGAGACATAATAAATAAATTATTAACTATTTAAATATTAAAGTTATGGGAAGAAGATTTCATGGTTTTAATAACCGTTTTAGAACTACTAAAAATACAGAAGCTATTGTATTTGAAAATGGTGGATTTGTTGGTAATCTTGGTTTGAGTAAAAAACTATGGAAAAAGTATATTGAAGCTAGTTATAAATATAGAACTAATACTGATAAAATGACTGCTAGTGATTATACTCATTTATTTGGTTATTTAAATCCTTATTATCGTTCTGCTTATAATGTATCTAAACGTAGAAAATAATGGCAAGTATTTATAATATTACTACTGAACTTGAGGATATATTTCTTGAGTTAGAAGAAAATGAAGGTGAATTAACTCCTGAACTTGAAGAACGCCTTGCTATTACACAAGATAATCTTAAATCTAAACTTGATAGTTATCGTAAAGCATATACTATGTTTAATCTTGAAGCTGAATCTTGTAAAAAAGAAGAGCAACGATTAGCTGTTCTTCGTAAAACTAAAGAAAACAATGCTGAAAGACTTAAAGGAGTTATGCTTGATGCTGTTATTGCTTATGGAGATTTAGGTAAGTCTGGTAATAAAGTTATTAATTTAGTTGATAGTAAACTCTATACTAAGAATAGTAAATGTGTTGAAATTGATGAAAATCTTAATCAAATATTTATTGATTTAGTTCTTGAACATTTACAATCTCTTTGGGATAATGATATGATTGATGGTAATTTCTCATTTAGTAGAGATGTTCTTCTTGAACAAATTAATGATAAATTTACTGAAAGATATCCTGAACAATCTGCTAGACTTAGAGAAGAAACTGGAGGTTATTTTACTCTTGATGATTTAGATTGTATTAAAGTTAAATTTGAAATTGAAAAACCTATTGGTGATTTAGCTAATAAAATTAATTTTGATTTACTTAATACTTTCTTTAATCATCAACATGAAATGACTAGAAGCAGCAGTGTTAATAAAACTACTATGAAGAATATTCTTAATGATGGTAGAGATATTAGTATAGCTAAACTTGTTGAAAATACTAGTCTTATTATTAAATAATTTGGTTATACTCCCTGTAGAGAACAGAATTAAGTTCATCCTCCACGGGGAGTCAACACTGCTAATCTTGTTAATTATGGAACTAGAAGAAAAAGTAAAAGAATTAATAAAATGGCATATGGATACTTATGGTGTTAATAAAGACCAAGCTGTTAGAGATATTGAAAGTGTTATGTTACGTATAAGTCATAAATAATATGTATAAAGTAAAAGGTAAACCTTGGGCTTATTCTGGTGCTATTGATGTATCAGATTGTGCTACTGCTAAAGAAGTTATGCTTAAAGCTGGACTTAATTTTAATGTAGCTAAATGTGAACTAGTTGGTAAGATGCCTATTAAACTTACTGGAACTGATGAAGAACTTGATAGAATTATTAAAGAACAAAAAGAAGGCGCTCATGTTTTTGGTACTGACATTTATCGTAAGTGTGATAACGCCTTTGCTACCTATCGTACTGATTACAATATTCCTTTAGGTGTTGTTAAAAGTAAATATACTATTGTTCAAAATAATGATGCTTTTAATTTCTTTGATGACGCTATTGGTAAAAATTCTGCTATTTGGCAAACTGCTGGATTTTGGGGAAATGGTGAAAGAATATTTGTAAGTGCTAAACTTCCTAATAATATTCTTGTTAAAGGTGACCCTGTTGAAAATTATCTAGTGTTTACTAATACTCATGATGGTAGTGGTGGAGTTAAGATTTTATTTACTCCTATTAGAGTTATTTGTCAAAATACTCTTAATGCTGCTATTCGTTCTAGTAGTAATTATGTTAGTTTTCGACATACAACTAGTGTTCATAATAAGATTTCTGTTGCACAAGAAATACTTGGAATTAGTAAAATTAAATCTGAAGAATTTGGTCAATATTGTAATTTACTTGCTGATATTAAAGTTACTGATGAAGATGTAATTCAATTTATTGGAGAAAATATTCTTACTCAAGATGAAGTTCAACGTCTAAAAGATACAGGACATACTATTAAAGATATTGCTTATCGTAGTGGTTTAGCTTTAACTGATAGTAAAATAAGTAGTAGAAAAATGAATGTTATTTCTGATACTTATAGTTATTATTTTAATGGTCCAGGTCAAAGAGATATTATTGGTACAGCTTGGGGTGCAGTTAATGCTATTAGTGGATATTATTCTAATATAGATAATATTGAAGGTACTAAGCGATTTGATAGTATTTGTTATGGTGATAAATCAAGAAAAATAGAAAATGCTTTTGCACTTGCAGAAGCTCTTTAATTTAATAATTTAATTATATATGGAAGTAAAAGTATTTAAACTGAAAGAGATTAAACTTCTTAATGGAGATGTTGTAAATGTAGAACAGTATTGTAATGTTCAACCTATTCTGCCTGCTTATGGTAAAGAAGGTGATGCTTGTATGGATGTTTATCCTATTCTTTGTGAGCATGATGTAGATAAAGATAGATTTATCTATCATACAGGTTTAGCATTTAATATTGGAAATGATGCTAATGGTGAACCTAATGAAATGTCTTTACGTCCTAGAAGTAATCTTACTAAATCTGACTTTTATATGCCTAATGCTCCTGGTACTTTAGACTATAAATTATTAATTTATTAACAAGTACATTTGGAATAATAGTATTTTTATTGTATTTGTAGTTGTATTTTAATTAATAAAGCTATGAGTATAAAATTTAATTTTAACAGTTTTAAAACTGTTGGTAAAAAAGAATCTACTAGAAAAGGTAATGGTTCTGTTAAAAGAGTTTGTGCATTTTGTGGAAAAGAATTTATTACTTATCCTTGGAGAGGTGCTGGTAAATATTGCTCTCATAAATGTGCTACTGACGCTACTAAAGTTGAACATATACCTAATGTTAAATGTTGTATTTGTAATAAACCTATTTATATTAAACCTAGTAGACTTAAAAGAAGTAAAACAAAAATGTTTACTTGCTCTAAAGAATGTATGGGTAAAATGAGAAGTAGAGTATTTGTTGGTGAACATACTTCTATTCATAATAATGAAAAAACTATTATTCGTGATGTAAATGGAAAAATTAAAACTGTAGTCTTTAAACAGGGTGAATTGCTGGAAACTCATAATGACAATGACAATCAGCAGCCAAGTATTAGCAGTAATGCTTTTAAAGGTTCAACGACTAACAGCCGAGTCCAAACAGATAATGCTGAGGATAGTAATGCTGACACGAGTGCCCTGCCTAGTATTAATACTAGTGATGATATAGTCTGAACTACACATATATGTCATATTTAAAATAAAAGTGTAGAACATAAGGATAAAGAGCCTTATGGATAACATCCACGAATGGGTTATCGTGGAGAACTTCTTATTATTTTTAAGAATCGTACTTCTAGAGATTTAGTTCATGCTGTATCTACTCTTGCTGAAATAGTTGATAAGTTGAGAGAACATATGCATTTACCTGATAGTATGGTTGGTAATGCTAGACTTAAACTTAATAATGTTAGAGCTACAACTACTAATATTCTTGGTAAACTTTCTACTCCGCCATATAATTGTGATGGTAAAGATAGATGTTGTCAATTAATTATTAATAGTGCTGAACGTATTAGTTGGAAAGAAGTTGAATCTATTGAAGAATTAGGAGAAAGTGAACGTGGAAACAAAGGATTTGGAGAAGGAACCGGTGGAGCAGCTAAAGCTTAAAATTGGTGCTCGTTATATTCATAATAAAACGTCTAGTGAATATATAATTATTAGTATTACTAAAATGAAACATCCAGATACAGGTGAATGGATTCCTGCTGTTATTTATAAAGTTAATGGACTTGAACCTTTATGGTGTAGAAGTGTTGAAAGTTTTAAAAGTTATTTTAGTGATGCTAAAGTTGAAGGTAATGAAGTTTATCTATGAAAAAGTTAATCTTGTTTTATTTACCTGATTGTAATGTTAGTAAACTTTTTGAAGAAAGGCTTCACAAAGCTCTTGCTCTTCCTGAGTTTGCCGGTAGGTTTAATCTTATTAGGTATAATCTATATACTGATACTGGTAGACAAGAAGCACGTAGTGCTGGTATTAGTGATGCTCCTACTGCTTATTGTAATGGTGATATTCTACGTGGTGTGCAAAGCGATTACACTATTAGAAAATATCTTCGCAAGCTGTTAGGACAGTCATAGATATGATTCTTTTGCCCTACATTGAATTTTAATTATTATTGTGATTAATCTATCGTGATATGATTATCGTTCAATGTGGGGCTTTAAAATAGCTAATTTTATAAATTCTCATTATATTATACGAATACTATGGTTAAAATTGAATTTTATTATAAAAGTGCTGATAAAGATAAAACAGAAGCTATGCGAGAAGCTATTGATATAGCTTTATTTGGTACTAATGTTCAATGTAATTTTAAAAATCTTCCTGACCATCTTATTCTTGAAGATATGATACTTGAAAAGGCTGTTGCTGGTAAGAATATTACTGAATATCCTACTTGTATTATATATCGAGATGATACAGAATATAAACGATATAGTAATTCTGTTACTTGGGAAGAACTTCGTAATGATATTAATTATCTTACTGGAGATGAACCTACAAGACAAACAAATAATATATTTGTTGAAGCGTTTATTGATGAACATGATTGTATAACTCGTGCTAAATGTGCTGATGCTATTGCTTGGATGTGGAAATATCAAAATACTAAAGTAGAATACATTCAAACTAATATTGATAATCCTAACAAATTTGCTATTGTGATTAAAGATAGTTGGAGAACTTATGCTACTTATGTATATTCTGATAGTCTTACTACTGAAATGATTAAGAATACTCTTCTTAGAGTTCCTAATACTATTAAAAAAGCTGTTAAAAATAATGCTATTGTGTTATGATACGTATTGATTGTTTTACTAGAGATGGTTGTGACGCTTGTAAAATAGCAATTAAAAATATAACTGATGCTATTAATGAAGCTAATTGTGATATTACTCTTAATATTCGTAATACAAATCTAGATGATATTCTAAGAAAAGAAATTACTAAATTTCCTACTACTGTTATTACTAAAGTCGATAATGATTATAAAAGAAAAGAATTAGCTCGACTTGAAGGTAGTTTTCCTAGTGATTATATTAAAGATATTATTAATAAACTTGAAAAAGAATAAGTTATGACAGTTAAAGAACTTATAGATAAACTTCAACAATTTGATGAAGATAAACTTGTTTTAGTTGAAGATACTGAATATAAAGAATTTCAGGTTATTGATGTTGAACCGGTAGATGATAGATTTGTAATAATTACTACTACGATTAAATAAATAATTAAATTTTAAAATTATGAGTAAATTTATTGGAGTTAAAATGATTGAAGCTGTTCCTATGAGAGCTTCTATGGCTTGGAGTGCAGGTTATAAAATTGGTAATGCTCATCCAGATGATATGGGTTATGAAGTAACTTATCCTGATGGATATAAATCTTGGAGTCCTGCTAAAGAATTTGAAAAAGCTTATTATAAACTTGAAGACCCTGCTGGAGATACTCTTAAAGAAAATGATATTAAGAGATTTATTAAAGGTATTGAAAATGTAAAAGTTGGTACTAAAACAACTAATACTACTCTTACTTGTCTTACTGGATTTGAAGTTCATGGTCAAGCAGCTTGTGTAAAACCTGAAAACTTTGATTTAAATGTTGGTTCTAATTATGCTCGAATTAAAGCTGAAGATAAAATTTGGGAAGGTCTTGGATTTGTTCTTCAATGGGCTAAGTACGGATTAAAGAAGTAAATAGTATTAATGCTAATGGTTTATATGTTATACGTAAAGCTGGCTCTAATAGAGCTGGCTTTATTAAATTTAATGATTAGCTTGGAACCGCTACGAGTGCTACGCACTCTTCGCTATACTCCCCGTAGAGGATGGAATGGTAGTTATGCTAGTAATATTAGTATAGTTATTAATGATAATGATTATATTGATTGAATGAATACTAGTCTATTCCATCCTCCACGGGGAGTTGAGCGTAGCGAAGCGGAGCGTTCTACTAATCCTTAAACTTATAGTCGTTGGCATGACTGAAACCTCGGTAGCTAAGCTAGTCTTACTACTGGGGTTTATTTTTATCTTATTGTTAAACTTAAATATATTATAATTATGGTTGCATTTATTGTTCTTCTTGGGATTGTATTTGGTGGTGCTAAACTATTAGCTGTTGCTAATAATATTAGTGATAATGAAGCTATGGATAAGTATAGTGGAAAACTATTTGTTATTGGTATTATAGTTTTTGTTATTCTTATGTGTGTTATTGGTAATAATGATGATGGTTTTAATTAATATAAAAGTAAAAGGGCTTGTCTAGGTAGTGATACCATAGGCAAGCCCTTATTTTTTACTAGATTCAAGTCCAGCTTATTCAAATATATCTTTAGCTATATCTTTATAAGGTATAATACTAAGTATATTTTCATCAAGTTTATAATAACTATTATTATTAGGTAAATCAAGAACTCGATTAATACTACGAACAACAGGTATATTACGAATAGCCATAACTTCAAACTTATTCATACCTTTATATCTACCAGTAGTATATTCTTCAGTAAAATCTTCTTCAATAAGGAATCTAGCAGCCATAGCAGTAGTACCAATTAAGTCATTAATAGTTTGTCCAATAGCAACAGGACTAGACCATAGCTTTTTACCTTCGGCATAAGCGCCAAATGGAGTAAACGAAGCAGCTTCAGAAGCAAGACGGTCAGCGTGATAAAGCATAAGATTATACATAATACTTTCATCATCATCTCCACCCATACCAGTTATAGCAATTGCTCCAATAATGGCAGCTCCTACATAAAGTAAATCACCTAAATTACGTCTAATATTTGCTTTTTCATGTTCAGGAAGAAGTTCATAATTAAGTTTGAAATTAACAGCAAATGAAAGTAAATTCTTACCATAAGTTTGGAATGCTTTAAGAACATCAATTACATTATTAATTTCTCCTATGTTAGTTTCTTTAAATGGAATAGTCAAATAATCATAAAGACTAGTATAACTACCTTTTTCAATAGTACCAAGAGTTTCATTATAATAACCATTCCAACGATAACGTTTCTTAAAACCTGGATAGAGATGTTTATGATATTGCATAACCGTACCACCCAACCAATGTTGTTCAATATTAGCAGAACCAAGTTTATCATAAACACCATGAACTTTCTTATTTACTTCACGAACTTTATCAATAAATTTAGCATATTCTTTAAGAGTAAGTTTACTATCAGATTTTATTTGAGCAATTCCATCTTTAAGTTCAAATTGATTATAAATATCTGGAAGTTCAGCAAACTTTTTATCAATATCTTTAATAAGTTCTTTACGTTTAGCTATATATTCTCTTTGTTGTTCTTCATTAAGATAAGTCTTAACAAAATCGAATATAGGATTAGCTTTAAATAGATTATATTTAGCTCGTTTTTTATTATCAGCTTTAGCATCATCCATGAACTTATTGAATTGTTCAAGTAGAGCTTGGTTCTCTCCTCCACGGGGAGTATTTATTACAGACATAAGAGCATCTTGTTCAGCTTTACGATGATACATTTCTTTACTCATTATATCATAACCACCTCTACCATTATCAACAAGTCTATGAGATTTAAGCATAGCAAATAACATAGTATTTTGCATATAATGTTCACCAACAGATTGAGGACTAAATAATAATCCACGAACTCTACGAATATTTTCTCTAAGACCTTCAGCAGTACTAACTTCAGTTACTCTATCAAAATCAACTACATGACTAAGTTTAATAATAGCATCTTGAAGTGTACTACTATTTTCACTATACATATTAGCCATATAACTAACAGTTCCTTTAATCCATTCAGATTTACCAGCTTCCCAATCCTTAAGATTAATATATTCACCAGCAGCTCGTTCCATAAATATATTACCAGAACCAGTAAGAACGTTAGCAATACCACCAGTAATGTTCATCATCATATATTTACTACCAGCAATGTTTTGAGCAAGAGAACCAAGTTTAACTAGATTAGGAATTTTATTATCTTTATATTGTTCAAATACAAGACGACGAATAAAACTTCTAAGATGTTCACTAGTTCTAGTTTGTTTTTCTTGCTTATATTCAATTTCACCACCAGCACTAGCTTCTCTATTTTCACTTATACTACCTTTATAATTTATATCATAAGCAGTATTACTAGTAATAATTTGGTCAGCAGTATAAAGAAGATTTTTAACTGTTTTAATAGCATTATATCTATTACTTTCAATTAAGAAACTATTAAATACTTCTTCCCAATTACGATTAAGAATATCATTATGAATCTTATTATTCTTTTCAATAATTTCATCTCTAGCTTTAATTGCAGCAGCTTTACGTTTACTAAATTCTTCATCACTTTCATTAGGTTCTTTAAATTTAGGTATAGTAGGCAACTGTTGAGTATCTTTATTAACTAATTGAATTAATCTAGGATTAGGAATATCATAATCTTTATCAAAAGTTAAATCTTCATTATTTCTCCAACTAGTATTATTAGGAACATTAGCTGTCCAACCAAGAAAACTAAGAGCTTGTTCAAAGTAATCTTTAACAGTCATATCTTTAGATTTAGGCAAAGCTGGAAGATAACCCATATCAACATATCGCTTATTACTATTAGTAAAACAATACTTTTTCATAAGTTCATTTACTTTATTCATAAGTTCAAGTCGATACTCATTAAGACTAGTATAATTAGGATTATCATATCCTGTTCCTACTTTGTACTTATTAACAAAACTACTATATTCTGGATTAACAAGTTCTTCTTTAGGAGTAATATGCATTTGATTAATACGTGGTTCATAATTACCAACAACAGCTGAACCATCATCTTTAATCATTTGCATAGTAGTCCAAATACGAATAGGTTTAATAGTACGAGTATATGGGTCAAAATAATGATTATCTCTATACCATTGTTTATATTCAACACTATCAATACCATATTTGTCAAGAACTTCTCTTTCTTTTATATAGTAATATTGAGTAGTAGTTTCTCTAGTTCTCTTTTGAAGAATATTAATTGCAGCAGTTCTATCAATATCAGTCCATTTATCTAAATCTTTAGGTTTAATAATACCATAAATAGTTTGATTAGGTCTTTCTGCAATAGTTCCATTTTCTTCAATTTGTTCACTAAATATTTCTAGCCATTTATCATAATACTTTTTACCTTTAGCAAAAGCTCTATTTTTATCAAGTTCATATTGCTTCCAATTATAAGTAACATCACATTCACTTTCAATAAATTCAGCAACACGTTTTGCTTTATCTTTATCAGTGCTCTTTTCACCTCTAGTAATTTCATTAAATACTTCAAAACCAGTCTTGAGTTGTTCTAAATCTTCTTGACTAATATCAGCAGTATTAAGAGTTCTAGTAGCATTATCAAAATATTTTTCAAGTATTTTATTAATAGCTTCTCCTACATTAATTTCTTCTTCGCTCTTAGATTTATTACCTGTAAGATAATTATAGAAATCAGCACGATAAATTCTTAATTCATCTTCAGCAGAACGAATAATACCAACATAAGGCATACCATTACCTTTAGTATATTTATATTTTCTAACTGTTTCAGCTTTAATAAGAGCTGCACGTTCTTCAGGTATCTTACGTCCATCAACCACGTTAAATTCATCTTTAGCTTGAAATTCTCTAATAGCAAGATTAAGAACACTATTACCTTTATTAGCGTCTTTAAGTTCTTCAAATGCCCAATTTAAATCTTCTATATCTTTAATATCAAGAATATATCTAGTATTCTTACGAATCCATTCTTTAGCCTCATGATATTCAGGAACTTTCATAAGTTCTTCCATACTAATAAGAAGATTACCATTAGCATCACGTTGACTTTCATATTTACTAATAATAGAAAGTTGCTCTTTAAGTTTAGAATCAAATCCTTCTTTAGCTTGCTTATCATAGAACATTTCTTTAACTTTACGAATATTAGTTTGATAAGCACGAAGTCTTTCAGCTACATTCAAATCATGACCAATCTTTTTATTACCATCTTCATCATAAAGACTAGTAAGACTATCCATTTGAGCGTATATACGTCCAAGTTCTTCATCTTGACTTTGCGTAGTAACATTATCAGTCGCTTGACTTAAAATATCTCGTATTTTACTATTAAGTCTTTTATATTCAGCAAATTCTTTAGGAATACCATCATCTCCTTTTTTAAGTCCTAATAAACTTCTTTCAAGATTTATAATATAAGTAGAATATTCAATAGTAACATTATTACCATCTTCATCTTGAACTGTAATTGGTTTAAGCTGATGAATAGTAGTCATATCAATAAATTTAGCTTTATTAGATAAAGCAATAAGATGTTCAACACTATTTATACCAAATTTTTGTTCAGCTTCAATAGCAGCATCTCTATATTTCTTTATCTTTTCTTCCCAAATAGGATTATTAGGTTGAATTAATCTACCATCATCATCAATTATACTATCAAGACTAACAGATTTACCATCTTTAGCAGCTCTAGATTTAAGTTCTTTAAGATAATTTCTAAAGTCATTAGATTCTTTAATACCATTAAGACGACCTTCTTCAACAGTACCCATTACATCTTTAAGTATATTCTGCAATACAAAGTTACGATTAGCACGAATATCTTGTATCCAATAATCCATAAATCCAGTATCACCATAAGCATCAAATTCTTTCATAAGACCACTTATATAATTAGGATTAGTAGTGCGTAATTGAATCCATCTTTCAAACCAATCTTTTCTAGCAGAATGTACAGTAGTATTAGAATCAACTTGATTAACTAGTTTCTGAATTTTTCTAATATTCTCTTTAGTTTTATCATCAAGATTTGTACTATCAATATCAATCTCGCTAATAAGTTTATATTTATTCTTAAATGTATTAGCGCTAAGAATAACATCTAAGAAACGATTTTGAAGTTGTTCATCTTTAAGAACTTTACCAATAACATCTTTATCGTTAATAGGTTTATCAATACCATCAATTTTAATAAAACGATTAATATCATTAAGAATATTATTAGCTTCAACATCTATATAATTAGCAATAACTGATAATGAAAATTCAGAATTATCAGAAAGACTACTACTATCAAGATAATTAATTTCAGCATTATTAAGAGCGTTTAATACATTTTGAGCAGCAGGTTGTCCATGACGAACAGCGCGTGATATAATTAAACTTGCATTTTTAGCAAATCTACCAATAGGAGTTTGGTCATCAACACTACTATATCTATCTGTATTACTAGTAACTCTATCTATTTCATTTTCATTAATTTCAATAAACAATCCAAGTTTATTATCTTCAATATTAGGATATTTAGCTTTATACTGTTTTAAATCATCGCTTAAATTAATAGCAGTAGTTCCATTAATATTAAGATAAAATTTACCATTAATAGTATATATAGTATTATTCTCAAAAGGAGTATTCATAAAAGGTTGGAAATACTCATCAGATATATATTTACCATATAGTTCAGGAACTTCTTTATAACCTTTATTTACAGCTTCATTAATATTATCTTTAATACCATCAATAAATTTATCTCGTTTTTCTTGTTGAGCAAGACCTTCATAAAGAAGAACGGCTAACGATTTATGAATATTATTATTAGCTATAATACTAGGCTCAATACTATTATAAGTTTCAAATGATTCAAGTCTATCAATAGGATAATAAGCTAAAGTTCCATCATAAGTTCCTTTAATATATAAATTTCTATTAATTCTAATAACATTAACAGCATCTCCATTTCTTATTATTCCTACATTATCAAGATTTTCTTGACCATTAAAAGTAATAATACCACTTCTTTTTAGACTATAATTAATTTTATTATTAGTAAGTCTTTTAAATGTATAACTAGGACAATTAAAACTATTATAATTTTTACGAATAAAACCAATTATATCTTCAACATTATCTTTATTAATAAAACCATAACTATTAATACCTTTCATAGCTATATCTCCAATAGCTATTCCACCTTCGCTTAATCCTCTAAGGGGAGTATTACTTATAAGTCTACTAATATTTCTAGTTCTAAACTTATGACCTTCAACAATAAAAGCATATTTAACTAAATCAAGAGCTGTAAGTTTAATAAGAGGATTGGGATGATTCCAAGCTCTATCAAACAATCTATGGGCTTCATCATTAGTAATATCACCTTGTATGTAATTAATATATTGAATATTTACATTACGACGATTATTTCTTTCATCATTAGCAACTATTTCAATATGTTCAAATACACTACCATCTTGACTAAAATTACGTTTAATCCAATCAACTTTCTGAGCAGGAGTAAGTCTAGCAAATACATCAATTTCAGTTTGTGTAGGATCAAATATATTTTTAACTACAACATCATCTGTTTTAATATTAATTAATGTACCACTAACTCTACCAACTTCTAAAGCTCTAGATTGACCAGTACCATATTCTTTAATATATTTAGGATGAACAAAATCACCATTAACAATAGTAACAGGTAAATTAAGATAAGAACTACCATTATTACCTACTTCTAGTTTATTAATAAGATAATCTTTATAGTCATTATATAACTTTTCAGTCATTATTCCACCTTTAGTCCATTCTGCTATTCTATATACATAATCAATAAATACAGGATTAGCAGTTTCAAATACTTGTTGAGTAGCTTTAACACTAAGAGCAGTACTCATTTGTAAAAATGCAGCTAAACTAGGATAACTACTTTTAGATATATCTGATTTAATAAACGCATCTATACCACCACTAATATCAGGAAATACACTCTCTAACAACAAGGTTTGACCCCCCGTAGAGGATGGAGCATAAATATTACTATTTTCAATAACAGTTCTAGCATCTCTAAACACTTTATCACTAGCATAAAAACTTTGTTTAGCACCATATTTATCAGCACTAAGAATATTAAGATTATTACTTATATCCTGTCCGATTGAGTTTAACCGATTGAATTGTGCTAAAACATAAAGGTCAAATAAAGCCTGCTGAACGCCATTCATTTCCCCTCTAAGACGAGATTTATATGCGTCTGATGAAAATATAAGGTCAGGTGATGAAAATGCGTCATAAACGCTTAAATTGAATAATTTCTTGAAAGTTTCACCATAACTTTTATCAATAGTTTCAATTAGCTTTTTACGTCCAGCAAAATTAACTTTTTCACCAAAACCAAGATTATGAGCAACTTCTCTAATAGCTTCAGTAAGCGGATTTTTAGTACCTTCCGCAAGAACACTATTGGTTTCTTTCCATTTACGAACTAGTATATCAATAGCAGGTTGCCACATAAATCCAATAGCAGTATCATAATTACTTCCAAAGTCAACAATAGTTTTGAAAGCATTAAACGTATAAGTATTTTCATTATGTATAGCCCCCTCTTTCATAACATCAAGAATATGAGCAGTAGTTTGAGAACTATAAGGATTAATCAAATAGCCATCAACATTCTTATCATCTCCAGACCAACCAAAATTCTTATGAGTAATACGAATATGTTTATTACCAATAGTTTCAACATTTTCTTTACCATATCTATTAACAGCTTCTTGCTCACTAATCACATCAGTAGTGTACATAACTTTAATACCTTCACTATGATTAGCTTTAGTAACATTTCCAATACTCATAAAAGTATCTCGATTAACACTGATACCTTTAAGTTTAATACCAGAAGTAGCAGCATCAAACCAATCAAGTTGAGTAAAGAAATCACTAGGAGCAACAGTTGTTTTATTAGCGCCAACTATTTCTGCATAAGTTTCATTAGCTTCTTTGACATTTTCAAAATTAGAAGTAGTAGTATTTTCTTCAAATGCAGCAGGATTATTAAGTATATCAATAAATGATTGAATAATAGCATTAGTTCTAGCAGCTTGACTGCTTGTATCCTCCACGGGGAGTTTTAAGTATGATTCGTAAGACTTAAGTCCACCATCATTAGCAATTTTTTCAACAACTTTAAGATTGCCATTATAACCTTCAAGAGTAGCATTAATAGCATCTTCGCTATTTTTTAAAGAAGCTCTAATATTACCTTGTTTATTATAAGTCTTACCAAGAATTTTACGACTAGCTTTATCTACATTATCTTTAACATAATTAATATATCCTACTTCATCTTTAGTATATCTAGCATGAGTAATTTCAGTTGGAACACCTTTAACAAGATTAAATGTTTTAGACATACCATAAACACTATCAACGTCAAAGTCAGAACCAGTTTGAGTAACCCATTCATCAGGAACAACAACAGTACTACCATAAGCATCTGGAAGAAACTCTTTAACATACATAATACATATAGATTGCTTACCTTCAGTAGGAATACGATAACCAATCATAGTACGTAAGCTATCAGGAACTTGTTCAATATTTAATCCTTTAAGTTTACTACTCCATCTAGGAAGTTTAATTTCAGTATAATAAACAGGAGTGCCATCAACTTCTCCAATCTTTTTATATTGAAGTTTACTATCCGTTTGAGTTTGTTTATCAACTTTAAATCCAAAATCAGATAGCTGAGCAGCATGCCAACCACTAATAAGTTGCCTAGTAATATTAGTATTAAAATAACTATTAGCAATACTTTCAAGTTTACTATTAATATTAGATAAGAATAAAGGAAGATTATTAAATCCAGCACTATCTAAATCGAAAAACTCAAGAAGAGCTTTTTCAACTCCTTGTTGTTGAGCATTTTCTTTAAATCTATCAAAGAATACAAAACGATTAAGATTTTTAATAGTACCATTAGAATTTAAATCAATATGACCATTATCATCTAATCCAATACCAAGTTCAGCACAAGTTTTTTCAAAACTATTTCTAATATTAGCTACATAATTATTAAATACTTTATCTTTAAGTTCATTAAGTTCAGTTCGATTAGGAAGATTATCAAGCATTTTCTTCATAATCTGAATAGCAGCTTTATTACTAGCATCAACCATATGTTGAGGAACTTCTTGCTGACGATAAAGATAATTATAACTAAATAATTCAGAATTATCAAATACATTATTATCAAATTCTTTAAGAGCTTCATCAGTTAAAACACCATCATTATTCCAAAGTGTCATTCTGTTATGTTGTGCAACTTTAACAGTTTCAACAGTATTAATTTGATGAATACCTCTATTAGTCATTATATTATAAACTTTTTCAAGTTCTGTTCCTTTAATAAGTTTAGGAATAAGAACAAACTCAGCATTTTTTACTTGTCTAGGAACTTCAATACCAACAGTAGTATCATAATATAAATCATAATAGAAATTCTTTTGAATTTGAACTTTATTAGCAAATTTAGTCCAATCAATTTTATCTATTGGAGTATCATCTGTAAGACTTTGAATAAGTCCAGCATATTTATCTAATTCACCAGCAGCAGTAATACGACGAATCCATTCCTCAAGAGTAATATATGATTGAGCATCATTAGCATTAACACCGCCTTTAAATGGTTCTAATATTCGTTCTCTATCTTTTTTATCAAGTCCAGCTTTTTTAAGTTGGTCATCAAGTCTATCAATAACAACTTTATCAGAAGCTTTAAATGTATTATAAATAGTAACACCTCTAAATTTATCTTGAAGAACTACTTTTTTACGTTTAGTAACTCCATTAACAGTATAAGGAACAGTAACAGCATTACCTTTGATAGTTATATCATATAAATCAGTAGCTATATCTAAATCATTTTTAGTAAAATCAGTATTACCAAAAGGATTACCACTAGCTTGTACTTCTTTAATACGTTTTAGAATAGCTTGACCATTCTTATAAAAACTTTGGTCACCACCATACATATCGTACATACTATCTCTAACAAGATAATCATTAACTAGAAATTCAGCTAAAGATTCATTATTAATCCTATCATCAATAAATGTACCATATTTATTTTTAAGTTCTTTATAACCATTAGTTATATATTCATTTAACCAATCAGCAACAGCATTTTCAAGAGCAACACGTTGTTCTCCATTAAGAACTACTTGATTATTAACATAGCTAAGTCCACGTGTAGACCCCCCGTAGAGGATGTCAATAGTCTTACCATACCCAATTAGTTCATTAAATGCTCCATTACTATTAGGAGTAATTTTACTAACTAAACGTTTAAAACTAAATACTCTACCAGCTAAAACTTTGTGTCCATCTTTAGTAGTAAATACATTACCTTTTCCATCTTTATGGTATTGATTATAAAAATGTTCAGGTTTATTATTATAAGTATCACTAAATTCAAAATCTCCATTAGTTAAAATAGGATTACCATTAGCATTAGTTTTAAACATTACATTAACAGCTTGAGCCATATTAGTAAGTTCTTGAATAGCTATATTATAATACTGTTTAAATAATGGATGTTCTCTATTTATAATTTTAGTTCCATCTTCTAATTGACTTCGTAATCCAGCAAGACTATATCTAGGAGCAGTAATAGTAAAGTTTTTAGGAGCATCACTAGGTATGGGAAGTAAATAATTAGCAGTAGGAGTTTCAGAATTATTAATATCAGTCATAAATAATCCCATAGCAGTAATTAAATAATCACCATCACTCATACTACGATATAAGTCATTATTGTTATTATCTAATTCGCTAATACCATTAAGAAGAGAAGTTTTAAACATACTACGAGCATATTCAGTAAGTTTAGGAGTTCCATTTCCAACTCTTCTAAACAATCCATAATTAATTATATTACCATTACTATCCCTATGTTCAAGAAGTAAATTACTATAATCATATTGATGACTAGCAAACTTTTGTTTAGCATAAGCTTCAACCATAGCGTTTTGCTCTTCAACAGTAGATTTATCATCATTGATTATTTTAGCAATATTAGTAATAAAACTTCTATTAATAACATCAGAACTTAAATTACCTTCAGGATTACGAGAATTAAGTTCAACAGGAATATAAATAATATCTTTAAAAACATCAGCCATTTGATATATAATAGAAGTATCACCTCTATTAATAAAACTATCAGGCATTTTAGTTCCTTTATCCTTTTTAAGCGCTTCTACATATTTATTATAGTTTTCAACTGTACGATTAATAACATTGGCAAAATTAATAAGATTATTAGCCATAGCTACACGACCAATCTTAGCAATAGCTAAATTAAAACTAGCTTGATTAATATCTGGAAATATTTCTTTAAAAGCATCATATAAATAAAGATTAGCATGAGGAGTATTTTTATATCTATCATATATACGAAACTTTTCACGAGCAGTAGGAACACGATTAGTAATAATATTATTCTTAACATTATTATAAAAAGTATTCTGTAAAATAGTACGAGAATCAGTATTAGGATTAGTTACACGAGCACGAACATAACTATTACCATTAGAATCAGTTTGAATATAAGTTTCAATTTTAGATATAATAGGTTTATTAAACACCATCATATACTTATTAGCAAATACTTTATTTTTGCTAAGTAAATCATGTAATTGAATTAAACATTCACAATTTGGAATAGTTTCAGATATACGTTTAAGACTAGCTATAAAATTATCTACATTACTAGTATCAGCACTAGCATATAATATTTTAGATAAATAATTAGCATCAGAAAAAGTAACAACTCCTAATTCATTATTAGTATCAAAAGGATAACTTCCATTATCAAGTTGAGAAGCAGCAGTAAGTTTAGGTAAACTTGCAAGATGATATTTAATAATTTCTTCTACGTGTTTATTAAAATCTTTAACTTCACCAATACTTAAATTCCAAAGTTGAGTCATTAAATCAATACCATCATCTATACTATTTTCATCACCTTCAGTAGAAGTTTCATCAAGATAACCGCCTAATTCTTCATAATCAGTAGTTTGATATAATTCATCTCGTTTAATAAGTTTAGCTACATTTTTATTATTAAAAAGAGCTTCATTAAATTCAGTATTAGTTAATGAACGTAGTAATGCACCATAATTAAAATCTTGAGCATTACCATATTTACGAAGAAATGCACCAAGACCATTAATTTTAGTAGCAGGATTTGGATTATTAATAAAACTATTAAGTTCATTATTTCTAGCTTCATCATTTCCGGCTAATTTCTTAGTACGTTTAAGTCCAGTATTAATAACAGTTTCATTAGTACGTTTTTTAATTTCATTAAAATTTAATGGAGCGCCATTATATAAAAAATTAAAACTAAGTTTATTCATAATATCAGCCATATAAGTAATAGCTATATCTCTAGCTTTAATTGTACTAAACAAACCACGTTCTTCTTTTTCAGCAACAGAAGCTATATCATCCATATTACGAAGTTTAATAGCTCTAGCTTCAAGAAGAGCATTATAAGCTTGTCTTCCAGAAGTTTTAATATTAATATTTCTATCAGCTATAATCTTCTTAAAGATTGGGTCTTCAACCATAGCTATAAGACTATAATAATCAGCATTATTAGAACCATGTTCTTTAATAATAATGTTATTAAGATTATTATATCCTACAAGTTTAATATTTCCACAACTCATAAGTTTATATTTAAGTTTAAATTCATTAATAGTAATACCTCTATGACTAATGTAAAGTAAAATTTTATTACATCGTCATAGAGGCTGTTTTCTTTCGTTTTAAGCGACTTTTATATTTGCTCGATTAATTCTACATACAGCTAAAACTGATGCGCCCTGTGTCAAGCAAAGTGGCAAATTCGGGCTGTTGGTCTATTGGTAAACGGCTAGTTAATTCAGCCATATTCACCACTGTATTATCATCAACACTACTAAACATATCAAGTCCATCATTAAGATTATCATTATTATAATTATAATCTTGACTGTTATCTTCATTAGGATTTTCAGTTTGTTCTGTACTAGCAGTTTCTTCTTCAAATTGAAAAGTTCCTTGAATAGCTTCTTGATTACTTTCTTTAGGCATTTTTTTAATAGCTTTATAAGCATCTCTAGCAGCAGCTAATAAACTATCTTCATTAATCTTAATACCTAACATATCAGCAATAACTTCAAGAAGTCTACTAAATAAAGTCTTACGTTTATTAACTTTTCTATTATCATATTTAATTTCATTAAGTGCAGTCATAAGAGCATTACTAGTAATACTTTCAACTAGAAATTCTTCAAGAGCTTCACTTGTATTAAAGTTCTCAAATAGATAAGGTTTAAGTCTTTCTTTAGTAGCATCATCTTGAGTATCAAGCCAAGCTTTAAATTTATCATATATAGGTTTAACTAAAGCAATAGCTTGTTCAGTATTATATTTAGTATAAAGTTGTCTATGTAAACTTTCATGAAGTATAATATTAACAACTCGATAAACTCTTTGACCAGCAATAGCAGAACTATTAAGCTCAATAGTATCTGTATCACGATGATAAACAGCATTAACTTGATTACCATTATTATCAGTAATACTATCTACAACTTGAATATTTTTAGGCAATATACCAATCTTTTGAAGAGAATCAATATAATCAATAGCAGTTTGGTCATTAGCAAAATACTTTTTAAGTCCACGAGTTAAATTCTTAGCAGTTATAGCAGATTCAAAAGCATTAAAATTAATAGCATTAAGAGTATCATCTAACATGAACTCTGATAGCTGTTCAGGTATTGCTCCATCCTCCACGGGGGGTCTACCCTCAAGCTCATAAGTAATATCAAGTTTAGAATGAATATCTATTTGCCAATTACCAGCAGTTTCATTAGTATTAGTATTAGCTAGTTTAGTTCTAACTAAACCATTACTAATAATAAAATCTTGATAACTATTATAACTATAAGTTTTACCATCAATATTTATAATAGTTTTACCATTTTCACGATAAATATATTTATTAGTTTTATCATTAGTTTTTGTACTATCATTAATAAAATTTTTACTAATAGCAAATTGAGCATAGTTAAACATTTCATCAATAACAGGACGAAGAGCATTATCTAATTCATCAATAGTACTAGCATTAATACCATAACTTTTACCTATTTTAAAAGCACTATTAACAACATAAGGAGAATTAATAATAATATTACGTTTATAATTACCAGCATCAGAATTAATAGTAAAAGCATAATCCTTACCATTAAAATGTGCACCTTTAACATAAAAGCCTATATTAGTAGGATTAATACTAATTTGAAGTCCAGTATTTCTATCTCCGTTAATAAGTTTATTATTTCCAAATATATCTCCAAGACTTTGTTTAAGTTCACCAAAACTTATTTTTCCACTAATATAATCTCTACAAAGATTATTAACTTCATTCTTAATAGAATTAATAATACGTCGGGCATCACCTTTAAGTAGATTACTATTTAATGGAACTTGTTTACAAAAAGCATATAGAGAAGTACCATCACTACTTGGAATACTAATAACAGGCATACCATTAGTAGTAAGATTTTCAATAATAGTTGGTTTACTTTCTCCATTAAGATATACTTGACCTTGTACAACTACACCAAGTTTATTAACATCTTCATTATAATCAACTACTGTTTCTTGCACATCATTCCATTCACCATTAGCATCATCAACAGTATTAAGAACTCCATATTTAACATTAACAGCTTTAATCTTACCTTTAAAGTCACCTTTAACTATTGTAATAGCTTGGTCATAACTATTAAGAAGATTATTAAACCAACGATTAATACTAGCTTCATGACTATTTTCATAAGGTTGATTAAATATATATTTAGTAAGATTAACAAGATGTCCAGCTAAATCAAAACTTGCAACAGGAGTAGTAAAATCTCTAACTATATCAGGATATTTAGTTTCAAATTCTTTAAATAGATTAACAAGTTCTTCTTGTGTAACTTCTTCTTTAACAGCAAGTTCATATAAATGACCAATAAATTCTTCGTCAAATCTATCACCATCAAGAATACTAATTAAAGCGTCTTTAAGTGGAGAAACAACTTGACCATTTTCAGCATGAATATTATATTTCCAACCTTGATTAACCATATCATAATTACCAAACTTATCAATATTTGGAACTCCTATATAACCAATAATTGTACCATTAGCAAGTATATTAATACGTCTAAGCTTACTATCATATTCAGTTTCTAGATAATCACCTTGTTTAATAGAAGTAAATGCTTTAACATTTTCATTCTCTACTATATACTTAAGATTAACATTATTAGTATGTTCAACTTGAAGTCTTTCAAGACGTTCTTTAGCAATACCATCTACATATTGAACAAATTGTCTAGCATTAAGTTTCTTAATAGTTGATTCATCAGTAGCACGATATTTACCTTGATTATTAGTGCTGGCGTAAAGATAGTTTTTTATTTGATTAAACAAGTAATTTTTAATAATTTTATTACCCGTAACACTATCTATATATTCAACTAATTGACCAATACTAAGATAGACTTTACCGTTAACAATTTTACCTCTAGTATTACCTTCACTATCAACACTATTAGCAAAATCATCCATAATAGCTTCTATATTGCGTTCATTACCTGTAATAGTAGCATAAGTAGCATTAAGTAATAAACGTCTAGTGCTATCATCTTGAACAGAACTATATAAACTGCCACCTGTAAGACCATCAATAATATTATTAACTATGTCAGTAGCTTCTGTTTGTTCAAATCCAGCTTGATTAAGTTTATCAATAAAAGATTGTCTAGCATTAAGTAAATCACTACTAGTTGATTCATGTCCTAAAGAATCTTCTAAATCAGCAATACTTTCATAAACTAAATCAGTACCTATTTGACCACGTTCGAAATCATCATCTGGAAGAGTATTATTAACTTCAGATTTAGGAGTACTAATAGGTTCTTGAGAAATTGGTTGTTCAGTTTGAGATTGAAGTCGTTCAGTATTAGTAGGCTCACTAGGAACCGCTTCGCTTCGCTCCGCTATACTCCCCGTGGAGGATGGAGATGAGTTAGTATCATCTACATCAGTTTTATTAACTTCATTAACATCAGGATTAACAGGAGCAACTTCTTCCTCTTTAGGAGCATTATTAACATCATTTTCAATCTCTGCAATTTCAGCTAATTGTTCTAATGTAGTTTTAAGATGTTCATTACCTTTAGAACTTAAATCAAGTGCAGCATAAGCATCTCGAATAGTTTTATCTATATTTGGTTTATTACCATTATTAGCATCTTTAATAACAGAATTGACATATTCTTTACCATATTGTTTATAAGCATTACGTAAATCGTCCATAGCTTTATTAACAATCTTTTTACGACTATTATCAAAGAAGTTATTAAGATAAGTTATACGAGATTTAATATTATCATCAGATAAATTAAGTTGATTTTTATTAACCTCAACATTAATCTCAGCATTAACAACTTCTGCTAAATCTTTAAATACTTCATTATATTGTTTTTGAAGTTGAATAGCTGATTGAATATCATTTTTATTTTCAATATCAATAGGAGTATAAAGTTTATTAATAGCATCTAGACGCTCATTTAATTGAGCAATACGTTCTTGTTTAACTGAATCATTAATTGCAGCATTATCTTGAATAGTTTTAATATCTCTTTGAATACTATTAATAATATGTTGATAAATACCATTCTTTGCAGAAGTAATATCAACATTTTCAATATGATTATTTGTAATATCTTGATTTAAAACATCATTAGCCCAATTAAGAAGATTATTATAATTTTCTTGACGATTACGAGCATGAACCATTTGGGTAGCTATAATACGACCAACTTCAAATCCGCCACCAAGTCTATTAACTTTATTTAAAGTAGTATTATATTCATTTTTAAGATTATTAATTTCAGTTTTAAATCTATTAATAAGTTCATTACTATCTTGTTGTTGTAATCCAAGTTTATTAGTAATACTATCATTAAATTCTTTACTATTAATAGAACTTTCAAGAAGTCCTAAATTACCAGCGTTCATAGAATTAATAATAATATTATCCATATATTCTTTTTCAGCTATACTACGAAGTTCTTCTTCAGTACCAACTACAATATCAGGATTAATTTGATTACCGTTTTCATCAGTAATAGTTATAAATGGATTTTTACCATTAGCAATACTATTAAGTCTTTCTTGATAGGCTTGAAAAGTAGCAGTACGACCAAGAATTTCATTCTCTCTTTGTTTTTCAGCAGAAGTCCAATCTTTATCAAGACGTTTATTAATAAATTCTCCAGCTTTATTCATAACACTACTAAAAGCAACACCACCAAGAGCACCCCAAAATGCTTGTTCCCATAACATTGGGTCTTGAAGATAATCTTTAATAGTTTGTTGAGGAATATCTTTATCAAATACTTTTTTACCATTATATAAACCATCTTGACTAGCTATATAATTAATAGCTTCTTCAACTCCTTCTGTCCATTCGGCTCTAACACCATGAATAATATCATCACCTACATCTTTTAATGTACTAGTAATAGCTTGTTTAGTCGTTTTATTACTTAAAGCGTTAGTAATTGTAGCAGCATCATCAATATTACTATTAAATGCAGTATTTAAATTTCTAAGTCTAGAACTAGTTGTATTACCACTTAAAGCATTTTTCCATAAGTTCTTTAAACTATAAACTTGCCATACATCAAAAAGAACATTAGCCCAATCTTCAGCAAAAGTAACATCAGCACTATTTTTAGCAATATCTTTAGCTACTTCTTCATCAGACATATCTTTATATTTAGGATTATTATTATAAAACTCTTCTCTTTGTTTATCATTCATATTAGCAAGTTGAGTTTTAGAATAATCTTCAATATCATTATAAGTTTGTCTAGCTTCTTGATAATTTTCAAGATAACGAGAAGGAACTCCAATAGCAGTAGCTTCTGCTATTCTACCAGTAATGGCTCTACTCTTTTGAGTCATATTAATAGCATTAGCCATTTTATTAGCTAATTTATTAAACTTTATACCTTTACCTAATAAAGAAACACCTTTAGCAAGACCAGTACTAGGAACCATAAGAGTTAAAGAACTAGCTATACTAGGAGCGTTACTAGCCCACCAAGCAAAATCTCCAATATCAAAAGCAGCATTAGGATTTTCTCTATATATAGCTAAACGCTCATTAATAGATTCTTTTAAAGACTCAAGTTCAGAACTTATTTCAGATTGATAATCATTAGGACTATTACTAACCATATTATAGAAAGCATCAGCTAAATCTGCAAAACCAATAGCTGTACCAACAGTAATCTCATTACCAATCTGTCCAATCATTCTTAATCCTTGTTCCCAATTACTTTGATTAACAGCACGTTCTTTATCAAGTTTTTCTTGGTCATCAACAGGATTAACATAAACATCATAAGGAGCATATTTATCTATATCATATTGATTAAGATTATATGATTGTTCAGCAATACGACTAAATAAATGACCACGACCCCGGTCACTAATAGAAGTGCCGGGGTTGTAATCAACTAAAGTAGGAGGCTGTATAGCCCCCTTTTTAGTTTTAGGATTATATTCAGGATTAGGTGTTTGATTACCACCTTGTAGAAACTTTAATACATCCATATTAATATAGATTATTAGTTAATTCATCATAGTAATATTGAATAACATAAGGGTCTGAACTGCCACTAAGTTGAGCAAGTTTAGTAGCAACATTTTGTTGAATAGCTTTAACAGCATTTTCATCTACTGTTATTCCAGCTTTAACAGCAGTTACAGTTTGTTCCCATTGAGATAAATTATCTACAATATCAACAGCATTTTCTTTACTTACTAAACCAATAGTTTGATTATTAGTAGAATTAATTAAATTAAAACCTCCACCATTAGGTACTAATTTAAATTTATCAATTCCAGTAAATGCAGCATTATTAGTAAGAGAAATAGGTCTATTAGCATTATAATAATTTTCTACTTTACCAGCAGCTCTCCAACTAGTATCTTGATTCCAAGATTGAATAATAGAACTATCAATAGCACCACTACCTACAAGTAAAGTAATAGGTTCTCTTTTAAGTTTACCTTCTGTATCGTAATAACCAGCAATATTAATTTGAACTCCAACATCACCAGTTTTTGGATCACGAACAACAGTTGGTGTAATTTCATTATCTTTAGCACTTCTAAGATAAGCTGTATAAGCTTTTCTATCTTCAGAAGACATAGGCTCAAATATTCCATTTTCACTAGTAATATAAGCTTCTCCTTGAGTTAAATCAATACCACTACGAATAGCCATCATAGCTTGTTCTTCTTTATTCTTTTTATAAGCTGAAAGTTTACTAGCTTCTTCAGGATTAGCGTTCATCATAAAATTAATTTCAGCTAATTCTGGAGTTAAAGCACTAATACCAATAGTAGAAGAAGTTATTTGTCCGCCGTCAAGAACAGCATCATTTTTAGATTTAAGAGAATCAACATAATCAATTAAACCAATATAAGGTTCTTTATTACCTGTTGGCAATCCAGCATGATGTTCTTCACCATTAGAGTCAACTCGAACAAATTTATCACCGTAACCAAAAAATCTAGTCTTAGCAGAATTAAGAAAAGCATTTAAAGGATTTCTAGTATCTTCAGCTTCTTTAACCGCTTTACCAAAACTATAAATAGATTTATGATAATCTTTTGGTAATTCAGCATATCTATAACCATTACCATCAGAACCAAATCTTACTCCAAGACTAGTAGCTTTTTTCTCTCCTCCAATAGCATTAATAAATGAATTATAAACATCATCATTATTAAAGTATTGTCTAATAGCAGAACTATCTCCAAATATTTGATTAACATATTTGCTATATCTATCTGAATATTTATTACTAGGTAAATCGCTTAAACTAATAATTGAATTATATGTATCAAATCCATCAATACTATCTTTAGATTTACCAACTTTAAGACTATTAATATATTCTTGATTATCAATAATATCATTAAGATAACTTAAAGCATAAGCTCTATCAGATGGATTAGTAATATTAGTCATAATACTAGTTCTAATATCATCTGGTTTAGCAGTACTTAAATTAATATTAATATCAGGATTATATTTACTAAGCAATCCAGCTATTGATTGTCTATTACTAGTAATTTCAGCTTGAGCTTGAGCAGGCATGAAATTATCAATACGAACGGGAGTACCTTTATAAGTTAAATTATCAATAGCTTGTTTTCTTTGAGCACTACTTCCAGAACCAGCTTGTTTAGATAAAGCTAATTGAGCTTTCCATGCTTCACCATAAGTAGTATTACTATCTTGGTTATAAAAAGTTGCAGCGTTATAGAAAGGGTCAATACGTTTAGCAAGATATTGTTCAGGAGTAAGTAGAATACCATTTTTATCTGTTATATCAGGATTACTTCCATTTTGGTCATATTTCCATTTAGCAATTTTATAATCTTGTTCAAGACTAGCTTTAGCACCAGGAGTATTTTCAATAACAGCTTTAACAGCTTCAGCAAGTTTAGCTTTACTTAATCTTTGCCAATCACCTTTAGTATGAGAATAAATCTCTCCTGTAACAGATTTAGTAATATCATCAGTAACTTTACCATTAGCATCAAGCCATCTTGTTTGACTACCACCACCTTGTTCTTTAGCAGCCCATTGAAGTGCTTGATTAAGTATTTGGTTCATAGGAATTTCAGAAACTTCTTTATCAATAGGAGTCCATTTACTTCCACCAATAACATTACCATTCTTATCAGTTATATCTTGATAATTATATTTATTAACTGTACGATAATAATTCTTATAATCTTCAGATAAATCAGTACGTTTATCAAGATTATTCATATAAGCTTTATAATCTTGTTGAGCACGTAAACGACCAATCATTTCCGGACTTGAAGTTATATCTCCATAAGTTCCAACTATATCATCAAGACTAGAATAAGCATTACCATATTGCATATTTTCGGTAAGAGCATTACGAACTTTATTAAGTTGTTCTTGACGCCAAACATCTTCAGCTTCATTTAAATCTAATTGAGCAAGTTGAGCATCAATTTGAGATTTAGTTTGAATAGCTTGTTGATGACCTTGTTCAAGAGTATTATAAGTTCTAGCTAAGACATTTAAGTCAATAGGATTAACTTGTTGTCTAAAAGTAGGAGTATAAAAGTTTATCGGCATGATTGTTTTCCTCCAAGTTTTCTACGTTTACGAATAATAAATTCATCATAATCAACTCCAGCATCTCGCATAATTCTATCATCTACATTAGGAGCAGATGCCCTCATAGCACCAATAGTATTATTTAAAGCTTTACGATTTTCATATCTACTAATCATATCTTGAATACCAGCATTAATTCCACTAAATAAATTATTAATATTAGTTACTTTAGCTTCTCTAATACCATTATCAAATGCTGCTTTTCTATCTATATATTGATTGTATTGTTGAGCATTAAATTGACGAACACTTTGCTGATTACGTCTATCTTGATTAATAAGATTAGTTTCTATATTTTCTTTATTACCATAAAGTTCATTAGCAGCTTGACCAGCAGCATTACGAACTCGTTGCTTACGAGCTAAACTAACACGACTACTAGCAGTATTAGAATCAATATCACGATAAGCCTCAAATTTATCTTCTCTAATTCTATCAAGTTGAGGATTAATATTATATTTAGTTTTAAGTTTACTAGCACTAATAAGAGTAGGTTGACTTGGACCTCTCATTTTATTAATAGCTCTTCTACTAGCAAAATAACTAGCTAAACTACCAGCTATATTACTGCCTAATCCAATCCAATCAGCAGTAGTAAGATTTTTAAATTTACCTTGGCCTTTACCATTAGAAGATGTAGTTCCTTTAGCAGGTGTACTAGTAGAAACAGGTAAAGTAGTTGGAATATTAGCTTCTACTTTAGGTAGATTGCGATTATAAACAGCAGTTGGAGGTGTTTTAGTAGGAACAGATTGAGTTGATTGACTTGACTTACTACGTCCTCCACGGGGGGTCTTCCCGTTAGATTTAGTTTTAGATAAACTTGGAATATTAGTATTATTTGTACTAGTACCTCTATTATTTCCATGACTCCAACCAGCTCTAACTAAACCACTAGTAATACCAGCACCATCTTCAAATAAAGGAAGTCTACGTTCTGCATAATATTGAGGACGACGATTTCCATTATCAATATTAAGTTTATTATTATTAGTATTTACATTATTATTTTTAGACCATCTTCCATTTCTAAAAGTATAATCACTACCAACAATAGTTTCACCTCTAGCAGATTTATTAATAGGATAAGTAGAAGTTCTATTAATAGTTCTATTAGTTATAGGAACATAAGCTCCAATTTGTTCATCATATTCCCAAGTTCTTCCATGACGATTAATACGATTTCCACCAACAGCAAATTTATCGCGTAGACCCCCCGTAGAGGATGGAGAATGAATTAATCCATTCTTAACATTACCATTAATACTAACAACTAATCCAACATTACCTTTCTTTCTAAGTTCTGGATATTTATTATAAACTTTAGCTTTAACATCATTTCTACCATGTAATCCAGCTAATCTTAAAGCGTCAACAGCATCTGCTTTTGTAGGAATAGGATAACTTCTATGTCCACCAGCAAAATCTTTTTTAGCTACACTAGGATAAGGTTTCTTTTTAGAGCCATAATCTTTATTTCTACTTAATCCACCCATAGCTTTTTTATTTTCATTTATATTATTTTTATTTATATAATCAATAGTTCTAGGAAGATTACTACCATGTTTACCAATAGTTGTTCTATAAACTTCTTTAATACCTTGATTAATCCAAGTATTATCAATTTTATTAGCTAAATCATAAATCTTTTGTCTACCTAAATTAATAAAATTAGTAGCAGTTCTACCCATTCTAGAAGCTTTAGTTAAACCTTTAATAAATTTATAATTTCTATTACCAGCTATTGTAGGATAACCACCAATAATTATCGAACCACTTTCAGCGATTTGTCTTTTATATTCATCAGGTACTTGATAAATTTTGCCACCTTCTTTATATTTAGTTCCATCATCATTAATCCCATTTCTATCTTTAAAATCTTCTTGAGCTTTAAATACTTTATTAGGATTAGCTCCACCCATAACTAATTTAGCAGGACTAACACCATTAATAATAGGTTGTGCAGAATAAACTTTAAGTTCATTATCATTAGTTTCAACTACTTCACCATCTTCTACTTCAATACCAGTTTTATCACTAGGACCAATATCAATACCACCTTGACTATGTTTTCTTCCATTCATATAAAAGAAATTATTACCAAGAGGTTGAGCAATACCACCAGCAACTACATTTGGTATTTTACCACCAACAGCATATTGCTTTTGAGGAAGCTTTTTTCCATTACTTCTAGGAGTTTGAATAATATTAAATGGAAATGTTGGTCCAAGTTCATCATCACTAGGAAAAGATTCTTTATTAAAATCTTTAACATAATTAATAAGTCTACCAGCAGTATTATTCATTAATTTTTCTCTATTATCTTTAGATACTAAATTGTTTATACCATTATAGAGAAATTCATTACCGAGTCTTATTAAACCAGTAGATTTAGCAACTTTATCATAAGCTCCACCAAGTGGAGGAATACCATTTTGAATAAATCTTCCATTACGAGTAACATTACCTCTAAATGTACTAGGTAAATTACTTATATGAATAACTTTATCTTTTCTAGGCATTTTATATAATATAATGAGAAATTGTAATTTGATTGATTTTAAGGCTCTCTGCTGAACGATAGTCTATCAGTCGATTAATAGTTCATACCTATATATAATAATTCAACAGAGAGCAAAAGACTAGCGTTTATGACCGCCACAGCGATATACATTTAGCCTATCTCGATATACTGATTGAGGCATAACAGGTTGTTGAACAGTACCATTAGTAATCCATTCAGGACGTTCAAGACCAGTTTTAGGAGCACTATAACTAGCTTGGTCAGCTTGTTTAACTTGAATTGGTTGTTGTCCTTTACTGCCAAACATACCACCAATTAAACTTCCAGCAGCACCAATAGCAGCACCAATCCATGCTTTTCTACGTCCACCACATTTATATTTATTAATAAAACTAGAGCGTTGATACATAGTCATTGGATTAGTCATTTTATCAGAAGTAATATTAAGTTGCTGTTGACCAGCTTGAAGTTGTTTACGCTGTTCAGCTTCTTGAGCAATACGTTTATTTTCATTAATTTGTTGATTAGCAGAAATACCTTGACCTATTGCAGTACCTAATTCGCCAAGTCCTTGAACTCCTGTAATAGAACTAGCAAGATTACCTAAACCTGGAAGAGCATCAGCAAATTCAGTACCGAAACCAGCTTTATGTCGAACTCTACCGCCACATTTAAGAGTTAATTTATCATTATATTGACCAACATAATCTTGATTAGCATAAGCACTAGTTAAAGCTTGAGCATTTTGTAAAGCATCTTTATGGTCTTGTGCAGCTTGAGCTTCAGCTTGGGCTTTTTCTTGAGCTTTCTTTTGTTTATTGCCTTTAATTATACCACCAGCAATACTAGCAGCTGCACCAATAATAGCACCAATAAAAGCTTTTTGTCTTTGTCTATCTCTATACTGTATCATAATTTTCTAAATTGAGTTTGAGCACATTCAAGACTTTCAAATTCAATGCGCTTATTATCTGAATTATTAAATATGAAACGAACTACAAAATAATTACCATATACTCTACGAAGTTTATCACTTACTGTATTAGGATGTTCTTTAATTGCATTACGGAAATAATTAAAGTTATATTGAGTAAGTTCATACCAAGGTTTTTTATACTTATTAAATTCATTAAGTTTATCAATATTAATATCTATATCATCAGTATCATTATCTTCATTAAATATACGAAGTATATCTCCAGCATAAGGATGTTCTCTTAAATCAACAGGATTATTAATATTATCACTATAAATAGGAATATATATCTTACGCACTTTATATTTAATAAATTCAAGAAATTTAATAAGTTCATAAGATTCATTAACCATAATATCAATATAACTATTATGAACTAATATAGGCTCATCACCAACTTCTTGTTTAGATACTAAATATAGACTTCTACTATCATCACCCATGTGAGTATTAAATCTACCATAATTATATTCATTAGTAAATACATGAAGAGGGCAGTTAAGTCTATCATTGTTATGTTCAGTTTGAAAGTAACATTTAGTTTTAGTAGACCAAGCATTATTAAAATAATAATCATGTAAACTAATAAAACTACCTACTTTATAATTAAAACTAATAACTTCATTATGTGATTCTATAATAGATTCTTTAGTATTAGGATTAATATTATCATAAGTATAATCAAACTTAATTAGAATACGATTATTAAATTTATCATGAGCAAATCTAACTTTATTAGGATGATATTTATCTAGCCATAGTTTAATATCTTCATCCATTATTTTAAGTTGACCATCATCAAATTGATAAAGTTTATGAAAATCATCGTTATAAAAAATATAACCAAATTCTCCAACTATATATGCTAAATCATCTTGCAGTCCACCATAACCTTTATCACTAGTAAAGACTTCTTTATAATCAACTTCAAAAGCATCAGGTTGATATAATTGAACATTTTCATCTCTAGTTTTAAGTGCAGCACTTATATCAAACATAAACATACTATGTTGAGTATGAACTAAAAGATAATATCCAATTCCAACTAAATTAGTTATACTTCCTTTATTTTCAGTAATATTTTTATAACCTTCAATAGGAAATATTCTCCAAGCATTAACTTCACTTTCATCTTGAATAACATTACTACGTCTTATAGTTTTATCAAAACGAGTAATATTAATAATATCGTTACGATATTGAGTTAATAGTTTAGGAACATATTGGCCAACATTTCCAATAGGGTCTTTAAATAAATCAACACTATTCTTAGGTTCTACAAATGTACCAAAAGCAACACTTTTCTTTTCAGTTTCTTCTTTAATACTAAAAGCTATTTTGCTAGGTTCATTATTAAAACATTTACTTTCAAAGAACTTATCATTATAAAGAGGAAATTGAATATAAACATTAAATGGAATATCAAACCAACATGGTTCATCACCACTATAATAATATTGATTATTAGTAGGAGTATATAATTTATAATTGCCTTCGTTCATTATAACTCCATTATCATTATAAATAAGAATACCATCATAAGTCATTCTACCATTATATCCATGTTCAATAGAATAAGTTCCACTATTATAGCAAACGTCATTAAGTCTTATAAGTTCTTTTTCTTTGCTAGTATAAATATTTTTAGTACAATTAAGAACTGTTACGAGAAACATAGTTTCAGCATCAAGTAGTAATTCCTTATAATCATCCATTTCAAGAGCAGTTCCTTTTCCAGCTCTACTATCAGTAACACTATCAGCAACTACTAATTTATAATTATTAATAGGTTTATATTCATTTCTACTAATTACACCTATAACTGGCATATTATAACTATAAGGATAAGTAGTATTAACTACCATATCAACAACATCATGTTTTTCTTTATAAGGTTCTAATTTACATTTACCATCAATACGAATAATATTAAAATCATATTTAATACTATCATCAATATCAAATCGACCACTATATAGATAACATTTATCACTAGTAAAATTATTCGCTACAAAACCGGGTTTTGTACCCCAACTACCATTTTGCCAAGTAACATTACTAGCTATATTACAATAATCTTTTCTAGTTAATAATCCAGTATATCTAGTAATAGGTTCAACTTTTTCATAACTAATAAACCATCCAACATAACCTAATTCTTTAATTTGATTCCATAAAGTAGTATCAATATTAGCACGAATATAAAACTTATTAAAAGTATTATTCATATTATACACAAAATCTCTAGTATTTTCACCACCAATAGCTTCAGCATCAAATATCAAATCAGGTATTCTAAATAATTCATCGCCATTAATATTTTCATAATAACCAAATTTAGCTCCATTATCAATACCAATAGCACCTATTACTTGATTACTACAAGGAGTATAACTACCACTATTTATAACTTGATAAACATATAAATCATTATATTTATCTTTATCTTGATAATCAATAAAGTAATTAGATATAAGAGTATATAGCTCATCTTTATTAGTAGCTTCAAGTTCACCAGAGCTATTAAGTAATATATTAGTAGTAGGATTATTTATTGGTTCAGCAGTATAAACTACAATTTTATGATTAGCAATATATCTTTTAACATTAGAACTAATAGTAGATATTGGAATATCTCCACTAATAACTGCCCAATATGGAATATTACCATTATCTTGATTATTCCAATTAAAAGTAATTATAGTACAATGAGAACCATCATTAACAACATTATTTATATATTTATCTTTATTAGATAATTTATATCCTCTACTAGCATCACCATATTTATCAACAAAATGAATAAAAAAGTTATATACTTCCCCAGGAATAAGAGTATCATTCTTTTTACGTTCATTAAAATCATAACTAGGCTCAATAATAGAATGAGTAATTCTCATTTTACAATTATCAATATCAAATATAGTATCACCAAATAATACTTGTCCACTAGTAAATACAGCATCTTCTGTAAATCCAATTCCATTATAAACATAACAAGCTATTTTAACTGTACTAGGTAAAGTATAAACAGATTGATTATTTTCATATTTATAACTTGTAGGAATAATAAAACAATGACAAGCAAGATATTCTTTAAGATTATGACTACCTCTACTACCAACTTTTATTTTAGCATTATAATTAATCTTTAAATATTCATGTGCTGCAATACCTTGTATAACTGTATCATTAAATAAAGTTCTAAAAGTACGAAAAGGATATTGATTATTATTGAATACTTTATTAGTATCGTCAATTTGCCAATCAGCAGTACCAGTAATTTGAAGACTAGCCATTTTAAAATATGGACCTTTTTCACTAACTGCATTAACAGTGGTATAATCATTATAATAAGCATTAACAGCTTTATTACGAAGTTTAATAGTAATATCTTTAACAGCCTCTTCTAATGTTTTACCATTATTTAAAGTTCTATCATCGTTATCAGTTTTTTCATTATAATTAGCAATATATATTCTATTCTTATAATTAATGATATTACCAACATTATAATAATTATAATAGTCAGTAGTTAAATCAGCAACATTATATTCAACAAGAACATCTCTACTAAATTTAAAAATATTATTATTTAAATCATCTGTTCTAAACGCTTGAGTACTATCTTTTTTACATACAATAAAACCAAGTTGATAAAGACCAGAACGACCTCCACTAATATTTATTTCAAAAGTTTGATTACATATATCTTTAGAATCACTAAATGAATCGGTATTACCATAACAATAACCGTTTGGTTCATCTTTCGGTTCATAAACATAAGTTTTTCTAAAACAAACTTTATTAATAACTTGTGGAATTATAACATCATTAAAAATAGGAAATCCAATACTATACCATTTAGTATAATTAGTTTTATCTATCTTATATCTAATAAATATAAAATAAAATCCTTTATAAGCTCCACCACTAACATAATTTAAACCACTAATAGTAGGTAAAGTTACTTGTGGAATAACAGACATTTCAGAATCAGGACGGTCAGAATCTAAATCAATATTAATAGTTTTAAGAGGAACATCAATAGAAGCATCACTTTCAGCAATAGCTATTATAAGATGATTTTTAACATTATAAGTATATGTTCCTTTAATCTTTCCACCATTATATTTCCAATTACTATTTACTCTATAACAATTATCAGCTTGTTCATTATATCTATAAATATAAGATTCATTAGAATCAGTATTAACAATAAATAAAATAAGTTCAGTACTAGTTGGAATAACACCAACTATTTTAAAATTATTAATACCATCTTCATGAATAGCATTGGCAATTACTTTACAATCTTCGAGTCCTTCTTCATTAACAATCATCCTATCATCATTACTTACTTTAACATTCTTAGCAGCAACTAATGAATAAGGTACACAATCACCCGGATGTTTATTAAGACTAAGTTTCTTTTGTATATTCATAATTATTTAGGAAAAGTAAAGTTATAAAAGAACTCATTCCAACCACTATCATCATCGCTTTGTTCATCTAATAGAATACTAGTCTTAATATCTTTCTTCATACTTTCCCATAGATAGAAAGGATTAGTTCCATATTGACTAGCAGAAAGATTAAACACAGGATGTTTATATCCTCTCATAAGCATACGAGCCATACAATAATAAGTAAGACCTTGAATTAATTTACCATTAGCAGGTATAACAGGAATCTCACAATGATAATTATCACTATATTGAGTTTCAACATCTTTATAAACAACTGTTATACAAGTATCATTAAAATTAAGTTCAATAGTATTACCTCCAATAAGAACATAATTATGATTTGACTTATCATATCCTCCACGGGGGGTCTGACAATGAGAATGTACTTCATGTTGGCATCTAGGACATTCAGTATTATTATGAACTGTATAAACAACAGGATTACATCCTACTTTACCAGTATCAATAACTTCTCTAGTTCTAGAACCATTAGGACAACAATCATCGGGCATACCAAGATAGTCTTTATTAGTAGCACGCTCCGGACTTTCGTCCTCCGCTTGACCCCCCGTAGAGGATGGAGCAGATTCAGTATCACTACATCTATATTTACTACCATCAGCTCTAGGTACTTCACAACCATTACTATCATATACTTTAAGACCGTCATCAATAAGACAACATTTACTTTTAGCTATCTTATTAATGACGGTTAGTTTCATTTTCTTATCAACTTTACGAAGAACTTTAAGTTCATTCATAGCATCAACACACCAAGCAGGAACTCTAGGAATCCAATCACTTCCATCAGGATTGAAATCATTATCAAGTTTAGCAATGATATGCTCTATTGTAATTGTTTTATTATTTGCCATAATTTATAGATTTATCAAGAATAACTCTACCATCAGCATCAAGCATAATACCAACTTCTTTATATATGTCAAGATAAACTTTAATAAAATCAGAATAACTACCTTTAAATATCATTTCATGATTAACAACATAAACAGATTGTTTAGTAGTTCTACGAATTATATTATTCGCTTCAAGTTCTTTAATATATCTATGAAGATGAATAAATGAACAAATCTTCTTAGTTTCATCATTTTCTTTAAGTATAATTTTATTAGAATTAAACTTAATAGTTTTAGCAATATAACAAATCAGTTTAACAATAACTACACTTTTTGCATTATTAGTAATATAATTTAGTAAGTCGGTACTTATTTGAGCATATCCTCTACGTTCATAAAAACTTTGAATAATCTTTATTCTAGAAGCTTCAGCTTCAACAATATTAATATCTTTAAGTTCTTTTTCAACAAAAAATGGACTAGGAATTACTTCTTCAAGAATAAGTTCAGTTTCACGAACTTTACGAGTAACAACAGGACTTTTAAAATTAAATTCAGGCATAACTTTATTTGTTTAATGATTAACAACTTTATCAATATAACGAAAATTCGACCTCCGGTGGCGATATTTTAGTTAAAATAAGTGTTAAACACGCCATGGGTGGCGTAACTTTTTTTTATTTTTTCTTCTAACTTATTGATTATCAGCGATTAATAAATGTTAACCCTATCTTATATATATACATACAACAGCAATATTAATAAGTTCAGCATTAAAAAGATTAGCAAAATCATTAGTGAATACTCCCCGTGGAGGATGGATAGGATTAGGATTAGCTAGAATTAGTTCAAGATACATCTCCATCCTCTACGGGGAGTTGAGTGGAGCGCAGCGGAACGTCCAACTACATTACTTTATTTATCACTATATCTAGTTTTATTACCATTATTATGTGCTCCACGTTCATACTTTTGTTGATTAACATTTCTAATATATTTAAATGGAGCATTAGGTTCTCGTTCAAGATAAACAAGAAGTTTACTTCTTAAACCTAATTTAAGATTAAAAATATCATCAACTGTTTTACATTCAGAATTAAGTTGCTTAGCATCTTTACCTCTAAGTTCTCTATTAATATAATTAGCATACTTAAATTTAATAGCACTATAACTATGAGTTCCGTTATTAATAAGTTGTATTTCATAAAACTCTTTATTAGTTTTATAAACTACATAAGGAATACCATCATACTTAAGTCCACGAATTTTATATATTTCTGCTTCTTCTTTATCATAAGGTTTAAGACCAGCATCAATAATTTCTTGTTTCTTAAGTCTAGTAGCGTTCCAATCAACATAAGTATCTCTAGGTTTATCTTCATATCTCCAGAAATTAATAACTAAATCACCAATCTCATATTTAAAATGATAAGCATAGCCTTCAAGAACACATTTATGAACACCATAACTATAATACCTATGAATGTACTTTTTATAATCAGAAAGACTTAATTCAGAACGTCTTGTAGCAAGTTTAAGAGCAATAATGTAATCGTTTGCTTTTTTAGCTAAGTTACAATAACGCAAAAGTTGGAGAAGAACAATACGTCTTTCTCCAACTGTATAACTAAGTCGATTATTAATTAATTGTTCTAACTTATTAATTAATTCAACATTATCATTAAGAAATTGAAACCCATATTCATTAAGATTAATTTTTAAATCATCTTTAATAACTTGATTTTTACTTTTAATATAAGCACGACAATCAGCTTTCATCTTATTTATAAGTTCAAGTTCTTTATTATATTTTGCCATATCGTCATTAGAAGTTTCAATAAACTTTTTATAATAATGACTAATATCTATATCTTTAATCATAATTTATCTAGTTACAAGATTATCAATAGGAGTTTCATTTGTTTGACGAGGAACTTCAACAAGATTACGTTTAAATACAATCTCTTTAAGAGCTCCAATCATATCTTCAGGAATAAGAAATTCATCATCATCGTATTTAGCTTCATCATCAATAGGGTCATAATTTACATCTTTAGCTTTTTCAACAGTTTCGGTAGGAACAAGATAAGGAATTTCAAAAGGAGATTCAATAATAATAGAACCTATATTTTGAAACCAATCTTTATTATTACTAAAGAAATAAATATAACCATTAATATAATCATAAACAGGAAGATTACACATACCTGCAAGATAATGATAAAACTTAGCACTAGCTTCTTTTGCAAATGGTATTTCTATCCCAGTATGTCCGGTAGTTCTAATCGATTGGAAAGGTAAGTTATTAATAAGTCTAACTGGCTTTGGAACTTCTTGTTTAGTACGTTTAATTGCAGGAAGTCCAAGAGTTTGACTATTATATAAGTCACCATCAGGAACATTAATAATAGAAACACGAATACGTTGTTGCAAACCTTTATCAACATATTTATGATTTTCATAACTTTTACGAATTAGTTCATTACGACCATGAAGAATAGCATATCGAAGATTACGTCTAAGAGGAATACTATTAGGATTGCCAACAGCATGAGCAAATTCACTAACTAATTGATTAAGACTAGCCATGTTAAGATTGACTTGCATTTTCTAATTGATGAACTCTTTCTTCAAGCTCATTAATCTTATCAGAATATGTTTCAACTTTAGTTTTAAGTTCATTAACTGTATCAACTAATTCATTATGCTTTTGTTCTATAACTTTAACTTTTTGTTCAAGTTCAGTATTATTAGTATAATCTATAATAGAATTAAACAATTTAATTAGAAGTTCTCTATCTTTATTAGATATATCACTATTTAAACAGCATATAGTTCTAATAATATCATCTTTAAGTTTATCTTTAGTCATAATATATTATATTTGAGGTTTAATATTTTCTTTTCTATTTTTAGTATAAATACGCCAATCATATTTAGTAATTTTAAAATTAATAGGAAAATGATTAAGTCTATGTATAGAATAAAATAGAGTTTTATCTCTACTATCAGCATAATAAGCTTTACCATTTCTAATAAAATTAATTCTAAAATACTTAACATAATTAATAACTTGAATTATTCTAACATATTTACCATAATATTTAGCAATATTAGTTCTTTTACCATTCCAATTAGAATATCTAACACCTGTAAGACTTTGAATTTTATAAAGAAGATTTAGTTTCACGTGGACTTATTTAATCAAGCTTAACTGTGGTAAAGAAGCCGACAGCAGCAGCAGAACCCGACCGAACCCAAGAAGAATTAAAGCCCCCAGAGCCAGCCCCAGAACCGTTATGAGCGTCACCGCCAAGCAGAAGCACACAAACAGTTTTATCTGTATCTTGTCCATCATTACCTCTTTTCCAATTATAGTCAGCTTTTTTATTAGTTCCAACTTTATTAGGAACAAAATAAGGACCAAATCTAAAATCAAATTCAGTAATAAAATTACTAGTATTAGCTTGGTCACCTATAAAATAACATTTATCTTGAATATTATCTATTGTAATATCAGAATGATTAACTCCTTTTTTAAGAAGATAAACACTATTATAATTTGTATCTTTATTAATAATAACTACATCTCTAATAAATGTCCATATATCTCCAAAAAAGTTTAGAATACCACGATAAACAGCAGGATAAGTACTTAAATTACTTTCATCTGTATTATAATTTCCTAGTTCATAATGGTCACCATTTGTACTACCATTACCAATATTATGTTCAGCAGTCCAATAAGTTTGTACAATAGGATTATTGCCATTAAAAGCTGTCCATCTATCCCAATTTAAATTTGTAACACCAGCACCAAGACCACCTTGTTTAAATCCTTCACTAGTTAAATTAGTATTAAGCGCAGCTTGATTATCAAAATTAGCATACTCAATATAACAAAGAGCTTGTAAAGCACAATATTCAAGATAATCAATCATTGTAATCCAATCACCACGATTAGCACAAAATTCATTAGCTTTATCATAACTAATTCCAGTTCTAGGTCTACCTTGCAATTTAATAGTATCAATAGAAGAATTTTTATTTCCTCCTAAATATCTGGTATCATCAGGTTTAATACAAGCACTAAATACTTCTTCTTTGCCATCTTCTCTAGTTCTAGTCATAGTTTTAGTATGACTTATGATAAAAGGATGAACTCTAGTAAATGTTCCGTCAATATTAAAATCACTTATCCAAAGTTGATATTTAGTACCAGTATCTTTAACACATATATAAAATTGAGGAACACTTACCCCAACATCGCCATCACTTCCATCAAGAGGAGGAACAAAACCATTTTCAAGAGGTTTAGCCCAACCCGTAGGATTAAGGAAATAACTTATTTTCTTTTCATTATAGACACAACCTTTAAGTCTATTTTGAATAGGAAGTTCTCTATGAAATTTAGCATTACCAATTCTGATTATATCATTGTCATCTTTAGTCCATTCAATACCATACGCAGCATTTTCAAAAGTAGGAATAAATGCAGCAGAACCCCAAGCTGGATTACCTTGTTCATTAATAATTAAACTATCTCCTTTAGATACTCCATCTAAATTAGGTAGATGTTTAAGTCCTTCTGCAAGTTCATTTAGTATATGCTTGTTAAATCTTAACAAACCATTATACATTTCTACTAAATTAAAATTCATATTAAGCTTGTTCTAGAGCATCAACTCGACTATCAAGAGAATTAATATTATTAGTATTTTGATTAACTTTAGTTACAAGTCCTTGAAGAGCAGTAATTATAGTATCGTTCTTAGTATCATTACTAGCTTTCATAGCATTAATCGCAGCAACTATATCTGTATTTGCTTTATTAATAGTAGAATTAACAGTATCAAGTTTATTACCAATAGTAGTTTTCATACTATCAACAGCAGCTTTAATACTATCTAATTTAGCATCAATTTTATCAAAACGATTATTAAGAAGAGTTTGAGTTTCATCTGATTCACTTTTATGTTGATTTTCAAACTCATCAAATTCAGCTTTAACCATTTCATGTAATTCAGTAATCTTTTGACTAATCTCATCAAGATTAACTATAACATTATTTTCTCCAAGCTCATCATGTTCTTTATTACCAGAAATACTAAGTTTAAGATTATTAATAAGTTTATTAATAGCATCTAACTTATAATTAACTCTTTTATCATCTTCCATATCTTTAGAATTTAGTTTGTTACAAATATAAATTATATTATTAATAACAAGTAGTTTAACAATATTATTAACATTTTTTAATTAAGCAGTTTTAGAACTATTAATACCTAGATATTTAGTCCAAGTATAATGTTTACGTTCACTAATATAATTAAGATTATCATCATTAATATGAGCTTCTTCTTCAAAACTTACATCTTTATACGCATCATGTTGTTTAATATGAAATAGTCTTATAATAAGATATTCAATACCATACCATATATAGAAAAAGATATATAACATCTCTTTCATTTGTTCTGTATGAATAGCTTCATGATTAAGTTCTTTGTTACTTAATTCTCCTTTAGTAAATATAATACCAAAAATATTAATAGCTTTATAACCATTAAAAGGAAAATGTTTAGTCTTAATAACTCTCATAACTTTACTATTTTGAAATTTAATATTGTAAATATTTATGTACATCAATAGAGCCACTTTTTAGGCTTATAGTAAGACTTTTATTCAACCATGTACAGTTAATCAGCTAGGCTTAAAACTAGCTAAATTTGGCAAGCTATACTCCCCGTAGAGGATGGAGCAGGCTCGAATTAGTCAGTCAAACCTAGCTAATCAATCTCATACAATCTTAACCAATAGTATTATCAATATCTTTATAGCCAACTCCAAGTTTCTTTAGAATAGGACTAACAACCCAACTCCAAAACACAGGAGCAAGAATAGCACTATTAACAAGCATAATAGTATTATCATAACCAGCTGCAATATAAATGCCAATCATAGTAGCAATACTTATAACTAATACACATCTTTTTTGCCAAGTAGGAACTTTATTATCACCATTAAAGTAATCAATAACTTTAATAATAATATAAGTTAGAACATTAACAATAAACATAAATCCAAAGTCAAAATTACTAAGGATACCATCTACAATTACATCAATAAATTTGTCCATACTAAAATTTAGATAAATAAAAAAGGGAACTATCCCTTGCATAATAAATTAAGGTTTAAGTTAAAAAAATAGATTAATACTTGTAGTTTGAACTACATAATCTATAACACTTAAACCGTTATCTTTATTTGGTAATTAACATTAATTTAACTTTCAATAGGACTATATATTGTCAATTCACCAATTTTGTTAAGTTTAGTATATTTTATTTCACCTATTGAAGTCCTACCATCATCAGCTTTGCCACCTTGTGTACCAACATAACATTGAATAGTTTGTTGTCCTCTAAATTCAGAATTACCTGCAACAAAACCAAATATAAATTGATAGTTATCAGTATAATTATCATTATAAATAGTGTTATCTTCATTTAATAAAACTGTATGATATTCATAACTATAATTATCATCGCTAGTTATATTAAGAGTTGGCTTATCAAGAGTTATAGGAGTACCAGTTGTATTGACTTGATTATTCCAAACTTTATATTTATTATTAGGTTTATTTTCATACCAGCAATAACCATCGCCATGAATAAATCCACCTCCACTACGAATTACTTTAATATTATCTAAACCAATAACTTTATCATTAATAGGATTAATTCTAAAATATTTTACTTCATTATTAGATTTAGCAACTCTTTTAATAACTTCACCATACCAACATTCTTTATAGCCACCATGCCCATCAGGCATATTAATAGTTCCATCAGCCAAAGGAAAAATAAACATTCCTCTATTATCAACATCAATTTCATTATTCTTTAATCGCCAAGCATAAACAATAACTCCACCTTTATAAGCAGTACATTCAACAGTAACATGACCTTTCCTCAAACTTCCAAACCAATTAGCACAAAGATTCATCTTCATTATATCAGGCATTTTATCTTCAATGTCAATCATAGATTCAATATTAAACATAACACATTCAGCACCTGAATCAGTATTATCGCCACCCCAATATAGATAAGGAATTTGACTTAAATTCCAAGACCAACCAACAGCTACATAATTTAAACTATTAATAGGAGAATTAACATAATATGATTTAGTATCCAAATCTCGACCATCATCACTACCCCAAATGTATCGAAGTTGGACACTAGTAAAATCACTAAAATGAATAACAGAAGTAGGCCAAATATGATTAGCACCATCATAAACATGAGCAATATTAGTTTGACCTACTGTTCGTTTCTTAAGAGGTTTAGCAATTCCTCCTTCACGTCCAAGAGTTAAACTCATTATTCATCAATAATATTATAAGTCATTCCAGCAACCGGGGTAATAGTTGCATATTGGGTAGCAGTTCCTGTCCAAATTGGAAGACTAAGTTTATTATTATTTGCACTAGGCATAGTCATATTAACTCCACATCCATCATTAATAGCTTTTTGAATCTTATCAAGATTAACACTATTAGTAATAGTTTGATTTATTTCTTTTTTAAAGTTATTAAATGTATCATTAGTAACATATCTATTAAGTAAATTATTAACTTCTTCTTTATTATAAGTTTCAGATTTAGTATAATAATTTTTAAACATATTATTAATCTCTTCTTTAGTATAACTTTCCATAGAAGAAGTATCACCCATTACTCTCCATTCAGTACCATTCCAATAACAAATCTTTCCATTACGATATTCAATCTGACCTTTAGCCCAATTACTACAAGTTACATTAGGAAAATATTCAGATTCTTCACCAACCATACCTGTAAGTTTACATTTATTTAAATTAATAGTACCATTCTCAATAATACCACCTTCAAATACAAGTTCACAACCAACAGGCATTGTAATAGTTTTACCACTTAAATCAAAAGCATAACGAATAATATAACGAGTATTTTCTTCGTTAAGCATATCTTGAGTAAGAACAGCTTTATAATTAAGATAAATATTATTCTTAACTTGAACTAAATTTTCTTCATTAAAATAATATTTAATAGTATCAGCTGAATTAACATATATAATACCAAGTCTTGGACGTTCATCAGAAAGACAAGTATTATAAATATTATAATCTTCACTATTTCCATAAACAGGAGTGTTGACCTCCCGTAGAGGATGAACTCTATCAGTAGGTTCTACAATAGTCCATCTAGTATAATAATTATAAAATCCAACTTCATCATGAACAGTCTTAACTCTAAGAACAAATAATTTATGATATGTATCATAATAAATACCAGCAGTATTACCTAAATCTGTTCTAATAACTTCATACTTATCAGTATTAAGAATTATTTGACCATATTGTTCACAATAAGTATCATCAAGAAAACCATCAAATAAAAGCTGTTCTGCATTACTTGCATCATCCTCCACGGGGAGTAAGACCTTGCGAACTATTTTATATCCTTTACCACTTTTATATTCAGGTTCATAAGGTCTATCTTTAAGACTAAGACGATTAATATTACAACAACCCGGGCTTAATCTTATAGTAATATCTTCTTCGTCAGGATAATTAATAATATTAACTTTACCATTTCCTGCAATCATTTGTTTAAGAGCTTCATTAAGCATATCCCAATCAATAGTTCCATCAGCAATTGGAATCTTAGCTCCACTTTCTTCAAGATATTTCTCACTAAGAATTTTAGTCCAATTATCATCAGAAACCCAACTAGTTTCAACTCCAGCTTGAAGATTACTACCTATATAACTTTCAGTTACAGATAGATTATGTTCAGCATCATAATAACTAATAGTAAGACTATTACGTCTAAAAATAGCAGGAACAGCTTTACGAGTATTAACTCTAGTTCCTTGATATGGAATCCATAAATGATTAAACCTAGAAAGAACAACAGTTAAATCATTGTTTGTATCTTTGTCAAGAATATTTTGAAGATAAGTAATAGGAAATATTTTATCATAACTATTCTGACCTAGTTTTTCATATAGTTGTTTATTGTTCATAATTATGTGATTAATTTAAATAACTTTAATGAGTAAATAAACAATATAAGCATTAGTAATATTGTTATATTAAATAGTATTCTTATCATGGTTCAATTAAAACTCTTACATTAAGTACTGTACTATTAGAAGTCATAGTAAATTGACATAATATAGTAAATGAAGAAGTAGTTGTATTAGCAGTAACAGTAATAATATTATTATTATTAGATATAGAAACACTATTTGAAGGTATACTAACACTACTTAAAGTACAAGTATATTTACTGCCACCACCATCTTTATTTTCAAACCAAAATTGCAATGTACCAGCGTTCATTATAGAAATATTAGTAGGAATATATACATAAACGCTAATAGGAGTTTTCTTAATATCATTATAACTTGCTTCTCCTCTATATATTAAATCTACATTTTCACTATCTAAATAAATAGGTAAAGCAACATTTTGACTAGTAAAATAATCATTTTTAATAACAAGTCTACCACGTACAGGATTTGCTCTTTGTGTTCCTTTTGTAATAACATTATGATTTAGCCAATTCCATTCAATTTTATATTCTCTTGCAGTATTAGAATTATTTGCAGAAAGTTTGAATGTTATTATAATCATGCTAGCATAATTAAAAGCATTTGCAACAGATACATCACAATTAACTTTATTTGTTATATTTATATGTTCCGGATTATAATATACAGTTTCAGTTCCACCTGAACCAGCAACACCATTCCAAGTCCAAGGTTGAGCTGTATATAATCTATAATAAATACTTACAGATATAGTATTAGCATCAGCAACTGTATCAATTTCATTAGTATAAGGATAACCTGTAAAATCTAATCCACTTCCATCAGGATTAGTACCATAATATTTAGTATGATATACTTTAGCACTATAAGATTTAACACCAGCAGATTGTGTAATATTAATAGATTTGCTAACTCCACTATAAGTAGCAGTAACAGTTGTACTTCTACTTGTTGTAGCAGTTCTATTACCATAAGTAAGTTTACTACCGCTAGTAGTACCACTTAATGTACCATCTCCAGATTTACTTAAAGTTGGACTGCCATTTTCAGTTTCAGTATAAGTAGTACCAACTCCATTCCAAGTATAATTTCTAGTACGAACAGCCCTACAAATAATAGTAGAACTACCACCACTAGCAGCAATATTCATAGGACTAGCAGATATAGTTACTTGCCAAGATGTCCAACTTCCAGTAACTTTATTACCGCCATATTGCATAACATCACAATAATCAGTAACTCCATTATAATTAGCAGTAACTCTAGTTGTTCTAGCATCAGGAGATGTGTTATTACTAAAAGTTAAAGTATTACCACTTAAAACTCCAACACCACTTGTAACAGAAATAGTAGGAGTAGCACTATCAGACTCAGTGCCACCAGAACCTGCAACACCATTCCAAGTCCAAGTTCTATTTCTTGAAGCACTACTATAAATAGTTACTGAATCACCTCCTGCCCAAACTTTATAATTACTAGCACTACAACTTACATACCAACTAGACCAACTTCCATATACTTTAGCTCCAGCAGATTGACTAATAGTTATATCTTTAGTTACACTATCAATAGTTGCTCTAAATACAGAACTACGGGAACTAGTAGAAGTATTATTACTATAACTAACAGTAGAACCACTTAAAGAAGCAGCACCATTAACTTTACTTAATGCAGGAGCGCCACTAGCATTTTCAGTATAAGTTGTTCCTGTACCATTCCATTGCCAAGTACGACTTCTAGTAGCAGAAGTAGATAATGTAGCATTTCCACCAGCAGCAGCAATAGTTGTTACATTAGCACTTAAACTAATAGACCATGCTCCCCAACTACTATAAGTTTTAGAACCAGCATTTTGAGTTACAGTAGTATCTTTAGTTACAGAATCCATTGTAGCTCTAATAACTGTACTTCTAGCACTTGTAGAAGTATTATTATCATAAGTTACTTTATTATTAGCAAAAGAACCAGCACCACTAACTTTACTAAGAGTAGGTGTTCCAGTTCCTGTTTCAGTTCCACCACTTCCATTAACTCCGTTCCATGTCCAAGTTCTTGTTCTACTTGCAGAAGTAGTTATATTTGAACTACCTCCACTAGCAGCAACATTTCCACTATTAGAAATATTAACTGTCCATGTAGACCAAGCACTATATTGTTTAGCTCCAGCAGATTGACTAATAGTTATATCTTTAGTAGTTGAATCAATAGTAGCACGAATAACAGTTGATTTACCACTTGTACTAGTATTATTTCCATAAGTAACTTTAGGACTAGTCCAATTACCTGTACCACTAACTTTACTTAATGTAGGACTTCCATTTCCAGTTTCTGTACCACCAGAACCGGCAACACCATTCCATGTATAACTTCTAGTTCTACTAGCACTAGTTGATATAGTGGCTGTTCCACCTGTTGCTCCAATACTAGTTTTATCAGCACTAATATTAACAGTCCAAGCAGACCAATTACCGTAAACTTTAGCACCAGCAGATTGTGTTATAGTAATAGACTTAGAAACATTATTGCTAGTAGCAGTAATAGTTATACTACGACTATTTGTTGTAGTATTATTACTAGCAGTAACAGTTTTACCACTTAAAGTAAATCCACCAGCACTACCACTAAGTGTAGGTGTAGCAGTTTCTGTATCAGTATGTGTAGTACCAACTCCATTCCAAGTCCAAGTACGAGAACGACTAGCATTAGTAGTTATCGTAGATGAACCACCACTTGCAGCTATCGTTTGCGTGCTTGCCGAGATAGAAACAGTCCAAGCAGACCACGCTGAATACACTTTTGCGCCTGCCTGCTGCGTTATCGTAACCGTTTTGGACAATCCTACATAACTAGCTGTAAGTGTCGCTGAACGGGCTGAAACGCTTTCGTTTGATGTAAATTTTATTTGATTTCCACTAAGACTAGCACTACCACTAATACTAAGAGTAGGAGTAGCAGTTTCACTATAAACAGTACCAGTGTTATTCCATTTATAAGTTCTACGAGCAATATTAGTTGTAACTGTTCTAGTACCGCCTTTAGCTTCAACACTAGTTCCATCAGTTTGTAAATCTAGTATCCAATTAGTATAAACTTTAGAACCAGCAACTTGATTTAAAGCAGCACTAACTTTTTTAGTTTGTTTATTTTCTAAAGTAAATATAACAGTTAAAGTTCCACTTTTAGCATTAGTAGATTCATTATTAGGTATAGTTAATACATTATTACTTATACTACCTAAAGTAGTAGAACTAGTAAAGCTAGCAGTAAGACTAACAACAGTTTCAATCCAAGTTCCAGCATAAGTAGAACCCTTGGTTATACTCCCCGTGGAGGATGCATAGTCAGTTCTCTTATATCCAGTCTTAACAGAACTATTCGGAAGTTTTAAATCATAAACACCACCAGTATTAGCAATACTACTATCAACTACTGTTAATGTATTAGTATCATATATACTAGCTTTACTACCTTTAAACGTAACAGTATAACTATCTTTAGCTTCTGTATCATCAATTAATACAACTAACTTACCATTAGTTATAACTCCTTTTTCTATTCCATCAAATAAAACTTTAACTCCATCAGTAGGAAAAGTAACAGTATAAGATATAAATCTTTGTTCCCATTCTAATTCTACATTATGAGTTATAGGTAAATAACCACTATTACCACTAATAGTTTGAGATTTATAATGTTCAGCAGTAATAGTAGCAGTGTAATCAGTCTTAACAGGAATAGTAAATACAAATTTAGTATTGTTTTCACTTATAACAGGAGTATAACCATTAATAGTAACAGTTCCGGAAACATTTAATTTAAACGTAACAGTAACTTCAGTATTCTCTGGATAAACAAGTTTAGAACCTTGATATATTTCAAATACATCTATACTACCAAGTTTAATATCATGTATTCCAATATTTCCTTGATATATAGCCATAATTTAAGCATTTGATTTAACTATATAAGTAGTATTGTTATCTTTTTGAGCAATAGCCGCATATTGAGTAGCAGTACCAATCCATATCTTAGGATTAACTATCGGTTCAATAGTAAGATTACTTAATCTATAAAGAGTTTGGTCAACTATTTGAATAGTATTATAAATATAAGCTCCTGTGTTATCAATAGTAACATGTCCTATATATGTATCTGCATCCCATACTATTACAATTACATTACTACTAACTCTAACACTATATTTTCCATTATCATCATAAAATATAGAATTAGGTTTATTAATGGCAGAAGTAAATCCATTAAAATTAGTAAATATAGAATTTATAGCAGTTAATACTTCTCCTTTAGTAGCACTATTAAGTATTTTAGTAATTATAGCTCCAATATTATAATTATTAACAAGAGAACGACTACCTATAGCTACAAAAGTATTAATACTTTTTGTTTCTTCACCACCAACTCTAGCTATACCTTTATCCCAACTTAAATCGATTTTATTAATTCCACCATTAGAAAAATAAGTAATTGTAGCACTAATATCGTTACTGCCTACAATAATTCTATCAAAATTAACTCTACTATTATTATTATCAACAGCAATAATACTTCCACCTTTTAACAGTATTTTTTTTACTTCATCAAAAGTTTTATCGCAAGTAAATTCTTTTTGTCCACTAGTATATATTCCAGTAGGAACAGTAACAACTACACCATAAACAGGAATAAATCCTTCAGGTGTGCTTTTATTTTCATATAATTGTTGATTAATATCTTGCATAACTTTATAAACTTTAAATGGTGGCACTTATTCAGTACCACCATGATTAATATTAAGTTGTTTTCTTTTTAATAACAAGTTCATAACCAGCAGGAATTAAAGCTTTAATAGCATCAGCAATAGCTTTATCAACTTCAGCTTTAGTATAAGTATTTTCTACTGTTGGTACATTATCAAACTTATTATTAATTTCTTCTTTAGTATAAACATTATTACTAAGTTCAGTAATTTGATTAGGTAAAGTTTCATCAAGTTTAACTTTATCAGCAGCAGACATAATACCATTAGCAGTTTTACTAGCATTATTTAAAACAAGGGCAACAGGACTTGGAGTATTATATAAATTTGTATCATTATTTTTAATAGATTTACTATATACAATTTTAAGTCCTTCTGCTGTTTGTTCAACTCTATCTAGTCTACTAACAAGTTCATTAGATAAACTATTAACAGTATTAGTAGTTTTCTTACCTTTACCACCATCATAAGCAGTACCTGTAACTTCACCTAAAGCTAAAGTTTCAGATATAACTGCATATTTAGTTCCAGACCAACGATAAGTTTTACCACTATATTCAGTACCTTCACTTATATCAACATAAATTTTACCTTTTTCAGGAGTATAATATACAGGAGAATCTTTTATATACTTCTCAGCAAAATGAGTTTCATCAACATAATATCCTTCAAGAACATCATCAACATAACTAGGTAATTGACTTGATGGAACTTTACCATCTCCATCAAGACTAGCAATACCATTTGCTACACCACGTTTAGCTTCAATAGCTTCATTACAGAATTGAATAATCTTCTCTTTAATAATAGGATAATTATCTATATTATTAAGGATATGTTCAACTGTAGATTCAACCTTATTCTCAATAACAACTTTAAGGTTAGGATGATTATCAATATTATCAAAGATATTTTCTATATTACCTTTAATAACATTAAGTAATTCAGTAAAGTTATTAATATGTTCAAATATATAAGTAACTCTAGCTTCTACTTTAGTTTCAATAAGATTCTTAAGAATAGGAAATCTATCAATATTATTGAAAATATAATCAACTCTATTATTTACAGCATTATTAATACATGTAACAAGAGCAGGGTATTTATTAATATCAGCAAATATATTTTTAACACAATTACAAACTAAATCAGAAAGAATACCAACAAGTTCAGGATATTTAGTAATATTATTAAATATATAATCTACTCGTTCATTAATATTATTCTGAATAGCTTCTTGTAATTCTGGATATTGACTAATATTTTTAAATATATCAACTACTTTATTAACAGTATTAGTAACAATAAGATTTTTAATAGCAGGATAATTATCAATATTGTTAAATATATTATTAATAGTAGTTTCTACATGAGCATTAATAGCATTAGTTATAAACTGATTAAGAGCAGGATAAGAAGAAATATTATTAAAGATAGATTCAGTCCATTGTTTAATATACTGATTAAATATCTCTTTAAGCTCTGGATATTCATTAATATTATTAAATATATCTTTAATGATAATAGGTAAACTTTTAACTGTACTATTCTTAATAATTTCAACTAGTTTAGGATAATTATTAAGATTGTTAAATACATTTATAACAAACTCGTTAATAAAACTAGTAATAACATCAAGAAAATCTTTATAATCACCTATATTAGTAAATATTTCTTCAAGAGCTTCAGACAAATCTTTAATAACAGTATCAAAAGACCATCCTTCCCAATTGTCAGGATTAGTCCAAGCTTCATCACTAATATCATCACTATTATATCGTTGAGTCCAATTAACATTAGTTTCATCACGATATGTTATAATATATCCTTTACGACGATAAATTTTATCAAGTTTATTAACAGTATCGGCAAAAGTACCTTCCCAAGTTAAATAAATACTATTACAAGCGGCAAGTATTCTATCAAGTCTAGTACCAGTTAAACCATCAAATACAGCTTGTATAACAGTTAAAGGATATATATTATATCTAGTATCATTTTCTTCACAATACTTATCTAGTATATGAATTGGCATATTGCCCTCTTTATCACATTGAACTTTACTAGGGTCAAAAGATTGACAATTAGTACCAACAAAAACATTTTCTTCTTCAGCCATAATTACCACGGATTAGAAACACGTTTAATATAATGTAAAGCAATAGTAGGTAATAGTTTATTAATAGCAAGATAATTTCCTGTCCAATTATCTGTACTAATTTGTGTCCACACCATTTCGCCAGTTCTACTAATATTAGGTCCAGTCATATACCAATTGGTATTTTTATTAATATTTAAATCCCAATAATTAGTTTTAGTAGTACCATAAGGATAAGTATTTCTACAATCTTGATCCAAAGATCTACCATGATCATTTGCTCGCCAGTTGCTAGGAACTACAACATGATGATTACCATCACCACATTTGCCAGAACTAGCAGCAATTGCATGTTGATGTAATGGTAAATCAGAACCACCAATATAAAATCCGTAAGCTCCAATATTTAAACCAGGAGTAGCAGGATCATAAGTATCACCTACATTTTTAAGAACAGTACTCCAATCAAGAGTATTTTGTTTAGGATTATTATAAATATTAATACCACCACCTATATGACCCATAACAAAACGTCCTTGTGCAGCAGTATAAACTTCCCAACCAGCAGGAGGATTAGAATTATCCCAAAGCATAATAGAACCAATAGGAACAACAGCAGCAATCCAAGCTTGAACTTGACTAGCAGCAACACCGTCACCTTCTCCACTTCCACCACCTGATCCACTTCCACCACCTGATCCAAATCCTTCTCCAACTAATTTATTTTTAATATCAGTATAAAGAGAATTAAAATCTACATCAAGTCTACTAGGTTTAGTTTCACTTTCTGCAAATTTATTCATAATAAGATACTTACCTGTTCTAGCTTCGCCAAGTTGAGTTGTAGACATAACATTATGAGTACCATCTCCGCCTGAGCCACCACCACCTTCAAGACCAGCAATAATATCATTAATTTCTTGCTTAGTATAATAATTATTAAGTATAGAATTAATAATATTACGTACTTCTTCTTCGGTTAATCCACCTCCGCCAGAACCTCCACCGGCAGCGTTAATAGTAATAGTACCATCATCATTTTCAACAAAAGTAATGTTAGTACCCGCTCTAATCTTATTTTTAAACATTGATACATAATTACTCTCAAAATACTGTTTATACTCATTACTAATATTACTACCATTTTGGTTTATTTTATTAAGAATCTCTTCAATCTTATTATTAATATATTGCTCAAGATTATTAATACTACCTTCTATATTACTATTTAAATCTCCAATCTTATTATAAATATCTTCAAACTTAGCATTATATTCAGTAATAAGATTATCAATTCTAGTATTAATATCAATTACATCTTGTTGTAATTCAGATATTTGTTGGTCATGAATCTCAAGATGGTCATTAATCTTTTTAAGTTCTTTAAGAAGCCAAGCATAGAACTTTTCCATCTCTTCTCTTAACTTCTCTAAGAAAGTTTCAAATTCAGCACGAGTAAGATATACAGATAAATCAAAACCCATACTTACCCATTTCTCACCATCCCAAAACCAATAAAAATCATTAGTATAAGAACCACCCCAACCAACAATTTCAACTTGTTTATTATCTTCACCTAAATCAAGAGGATGATAAAGTATTTGACCTTTAGCCCAATCACCATCTAAAGATATAGTTTCTTTATCAAACATATCTTCCTGACGATAATTACTAAGAAGTCTACATTGATTTAATTTAACTGCACCATCATACATTCTACCACCTCTCCAAAGAATAATACTATTATCTGGAAGTTCAATAGTTTGTCCAGCTAAACAATAATCATATTGAAGTATATAAATAGTATTAGGCTCGTTAATCATATCTTGAGTAAGAGTATTAACACCACTAATCATATTCTTACGAAGATATTTACGAGCCTTTCCACTATAATTATTTGTATTATAGTCTTTATCTGCAAATTTAAGAAGATTATCAACAACAGTTAAATCTTCTTCATCAGATGCATTAGTAATCTGTGAAGCAGTAAACATTTGTTTAACAGATTCACTAAGCATTTCAGGAGTAATTTGACCTTCAAGTATTTGAACAGCATTATCTTCAAAATACTGTTTAAGCACTTGTGCCATATAATTAACTACAACATTACGACGAAGATAATTATCTTGAATATTAATACCAAATTCATCAGCAACTGCGCGTTCTGCAATCGCTCTTGGAAACATACCACTAAATGATTCTACAAATTTAGAACCAATTTCAGAGTCAGCTTCAAGATGCCATTTCTTCGCATTAGTAACAGGAGTTATTTCATCAAGAATATAACTCTTTTTAGTTTCAATAACATAAACTTCACAGCCTACTCCAATTTGTTCCCAAGTAAGAGCATCTCTATCTTCCATTGTAGATACTACAATTCTAGCAGCTTTAAGACCTCTTTGAACAACAGCAATAAGTTCTAATATTTCTTTCTTGAAAGTTTCATAATCAATAACTAAATCTTCTCGAAGTTTAGCAATAGGCTGCCAATACTCTTCATTAGATAAAGGAATACCAGCAGGAACAGCTTTACGAGATATATAGCTAGCATAGAAACCGTCATGAACTATACATAGTCTTTCATAAGGTCTATCATTCCATTGACCATTACAAGTAAGGCTAACTTTACCAAGTTCTTCTTCTATTGTTTTCATACGTTCTCTAGGTTTACTAAATTCATAGTGTAGACCCCCCGTAGAGGATGGAATACATTCACATTATTCATTATCATAATCAACATCACTAAGACTATAAGTTTCATTATATTCTTTACCTTCTTCTTTCTTCTCCCAAAGTTTACCAGTTTCAGGATCAACATAAAATTTAGGAGCATCTCCACAACTAACTATTGCATGAATTTTACCTTCTTCATCAACAGGAAGCGTAATAGAACCACTATACTGAACTTGTTCACTACCTTCATAAATAATATTAAGTTGACCTTTAATATATTTAAGAAGAGTTTCAGCAAGTTTATCTTGACCAAGTTGATATGCTGCCATAGCAGATTGAAACATATTCCAACAAGTAACAATATTTTTATTATTACCTTTACAAGTAGCAGAACAATCATTAAGCATATCAAGTCCATATTGTGCCATAAGAACTAATAGTTTATGATAAACACAAACATATTTGCTAGGAACAGTCATATAAACATATTGAGGATTAATCTCAACTTGTTCAGTTCCATCAGCTTTTACATAGACACCATTAACATAATTATCATCTATTTGTTCACTCATTCTATCATCAAGTTATTGTATGAATTAATAATTGATTTTTGTTCCTCATCAGAAAGCAATTCTAAGGCTTCTAGTGCTTGAATTAAAATTTGCCCTTGTGTTAGTTTGCACCAATTTTTTTCGTTCAATGGGAAGCCTAATTCTGCTATTCTCACCTGTTTTTCAGCCATGCTTGCAATACGCAATTGCATCTCTTTCGATAGCTGTTTTGGATTATTAATATAACCTCTTATCATAATACCATCTTATTTAAATGCCTTATTAATAATATAAGCAGTATAATCATTAACTCTAATATCAATACGTTTATTAAACGCAAGAATACGTTGGCTAGAATCAAGATTTTTATTATAGACAATATTTATAATATCACCATAAATATCTTCTTTCCATTCTTCTTTCATATAATGACTAAGATAATCTTCATCACCACGATACATATTAAGTTTATAATAAGCATCATAATAAACACTATTAACTAAATGTCTAGCGTTATATTCTATTTGGTCACGATTATTATCAATATTATTAGTAATAATAGTTGAAGCAACAAACTTTGCACATTCCGAAGCTGCATTAACTATAGTAATAGAAATAACAGCTTTAGATTTTTCTCTATCTTTTTCAATAATATCTTTAGTAACTATATTAAGAAGTTTGGCAATATCATCTAAAGGATTTCTTTTGTTATTATCAATTATCTTATTAATTATAAGATAAATAACAATAACAATACCGGGAATAAGACCTTGTTCAAAGGCATTTTGAATTAATTCCATTTTTATAGATACAAGAATAGGGACTATCAGTATCAACACTAATGCTAATACCAATAGCCCCTATTCGATTAATATTACCTAATATTTACCTAATCGAGTCGGGTAATAGGTTATGCTTTTTCTTCAGTAGCAATAGCTTTAAGGATAGTTTCAACAGTTGTAATAGCAGTAGCTCCAGTAGGAAACGCTATTTGTACAATCTGATGAACAACTTCATCTCTAGTTTTCATTTCACGTGGAACAGCAAAACGAAGAGTAAAGATAGTATATCCAGCATCTGCACTATCAGGTTGTTTCAAAGGATTAAGCGGATACGTAGGATACAGTTCAGTATAAGTATCTCGATAAGTATATTCGATACCAGCATCGGCAGCAGCTTTATTAGCCAAATCAGTAATATAAGCCGCATCTCCATATGCAGGAAAACCAGTAGCTGTAACTGTAACACTAATACCAACTAATTCATCAGCTCCAAGAATTTCATAATCAATACCTTTAGACTCAGCAGTTAAAGTGATTTTAGCATCAGCAACAGATGCTTTAATACCATGACCAATAGTATTGTTATTAATCTGATTAGCTAATTTCTTTGCTACATCATTAGCAGTAGGATTAAGACCAGTATGAATGGTAGCAGTCCAACGATTACGTTCATTGAACTTTAATCCTTTCTTCACAATCATGATAGAATAATCAGAATAAGCATTTACATCTCCGATAGTAAGATTAGCAGAGAAAGTAGTAGCAGTTTGATAAACACCTTTAACAAAAGTAAGATGTTTCTTATAAGCTGGAAGAACTACTGGACCATTTGCTTTACGACCAAGATTAATGTAAAACTTATCGGTAATCTTAGTACCGTCAGCGTCAATAGTTTCCTTGCCATCAACAAGATAAGTAAAAGCAACCGCTCCAGCAGCAAGAGGGAAGCTCTCTCCATAAGCGACATTGCCCGCTAACAAAAACTGTCTCATTTTTAATTTAATTTAGAGTTTAACTTTGTTTATCAGCTCCATTAGAAGTAGCACCAATACTAGCAAGATAAATCTGTACTGCACGCATAACTATTTCCATATGTAAATAAGGAGGTAAATCACAATTAACCCAATCTTCTTCTCTATCTTCATCAAATTTAACTTTAGCAGGTTCTTTGATATAAAGATATTTAACTAATTGAGGTTTAACTGTATTATTACGTCCAGTATATATATCAACATTGATACCAGATTCATCTCCAAATATAGTAACTATCGGAGCATCTTTCGCAGCACGATTACAGAAATCTCTTAGCGTTTGACCTAAATCTTCAGCTTCAATAATTCTGCAATCATAAATTGTCTTGCCATTATAACTAACTTGAAAGCCTGTATATAGCATTATTCCGTCGCTATCAATATTAATTTTATAAGGGTCAACTTCTGTTCCACCACCTGTAATATCTTCGCCGTTAACAGTACCCGCTGTGTATAAAGTTCTAAGAGCATTAACAGGACTAATAGAAGCATTTTGTCGAGCAACCTTATCATTATAAGGAACAGGTCCAACGTTTTCTACTATTACATTTCTAGCTTTTTCAATTATAGCAGCATTAAGACAAATATCTATATCTTCCATGAGAATAGCACGAACGGTCTGCATACCCATCTGTTGTGCCAGTTCTCTGAACGTCACGTGCATCTCCCCAATGTTCATAATCAAATGTTTTTAAGTTTATTTTTATAAGCACTAACAAGAGCACTATTAGTAGGATTCTTAAACCATGTAACAGCTTCCTTAACATTAGCACCAATGAACTCACCATCAGGAGTAGTAATATTCTGATTATGAATTGCTCTGATAAATTCTCCACGAGAAATAAGAACCTCAATTAAAGATTTAATAGTAATATCTTTATCATTGCAAAGTTTATTAAACTTAGCAGGTTCATTTGTACTAAATTTATCAAGATGTGATTGTTTATCAACAGTATCCATAGCCATACCGTTAGGAATATTAATATTATTAGCAACACAGTATTGAATAAATACAGCATCAAACAAATCACTATTCGTGAGAAGTTTAACATAATTGCCTTTAGCAGAATTAATTTCCTGACGATGTTTAGCAAGACGCTCAGCTTCTCTTTGGTCATCTTTAAAATAAAATCTAATAGATGGGTCAGAATTAATAAGAGCAATATCTTTAGCTACATCTTTATATAATAAACAATGACGATAAATTAGATAATCATCAAGAACAATAGGATAACCATATTTATACTTTTCACTTTCAAGAAGATTTAACTTAGTAATCTTAGCTTCAAGAGCTTCTCTAAGTTCTTTAACTCCTTTACGGTCACTATTCATATAAGCAGTTTCAATAGCTTCTTCTTCGGCTCTAAAACGAAGATAATCTCGTTTACGATTCCAAAAGAAAGAAATATCAAAAGTCTTACCTAGTTCATCAACTGAAACACTAATATTATTAAGATAAGCCTTAACCCGTGAAATAAAGTTTTCATTATTAGGAGCAAGACCAATTAAAGCAGGAAAATAAGATTCAATCTCACCTTTATTAGAAGAAAGAGTACGAGAACTACGAACACAACTACCAATCTTATCCATTCGTTTAGGTAATGTTTTATCATTAACTCTACGATATAATGAATAATTAGTAACTAAATTAATAGTAATAGTTCGTTTTTCAGTATAAGGTTCATCAAGACTTTCATCTCTAAATCCTACTGTATTAGCAGGCTGTTTATCTACTCCATCCTCTACGGGGGGTATAACCTGTTTATCTGTATTTACATTAGAAGCAGCAGGAGTATTTTCTCCTGCTTTATTAGCTTCATTTACTTTGTTAAAATCCATATCTTAAATAGCTTCTTTTAAATGATTATAATACACATTTCAATAAGAACATCTTAGTGGTATTATCTACCTGCAAACCAATAGAGCCTTTAACTTCATAACGAGCCATATCAATTTCAGTAGCTGCATGATTAGTATTAGGCAATCCCCAGCAAGCAGGAATATCAGTCATACCTTCAATAACTTTAGCTTTATAAGCCTGTCCTTTTTGACGTACTATACGAACATTCTGATTACCTTTATAATTACTCATATCAATCAAAGCAGCTTGATGAGAAGTAATAGGCAAACCGGTAGTAGGATGAATCATACCATTTTGCTTAGCAGCTTCAGCATCAGTACCCTTATCGAAATAAGCATTATGAATAACAGTAATAGTATATCCATCTGGAGTTTTATACTTATTAAAGTAACGTCCATAAGAAAGACCATCACCATTATCTTGAATCATCTTTTCACCAAGAGGAGTAATAAATCCGTTTTCTTTAGCATCAGTTCTGATAGCCATTTCAAAGTCACGAATAAATCCTTTACCTCCCATAAGAGCCACATTCTTATCACCGTCCTGAGTATCACGGTCAAGAACATCACCGATTGTACGTTCAAGTTTGTTAAGAGTCAGAACTTCACCATAAGTATCGTAGTTAGATTCACGACAAATTTCTAACATACCAGCAGTACGAGGAATAGGTTTACCATTATCATGGTCTTTCAAAGGAATAGTACCATCAGGTAAACGGTTATATTCAGACTTCCACAAACGTTCTTCGTTCATTACTCTCATGTGCAAGTTGAACTGTCGCATCTCTTCATTAATCCAAAGATTAGAAGTACCACCATTATCATTTTGGAATTGATATTGAGTAACAACATTAGCAAGATTACCAGCTATTTCTTTAGAATAACGATAAAACTCAAGTTGAGAAGTCATTCCAGCAGGACCCATAGTATTGCTTCTGTTACCTTTAGAATAAGATTCAGAAACAGTAGGAGCACTCATTGCCCAATACATACCTTTAGCCAACCATTGAGTGTCAACATAAGCATCAGGATTAGGAGAAGTAAGTTTCAGAAGATAAGCATAACCATAAGCAGATTCACCTAAGTCTTTCTGAATACGAACTTGAGTAACACCATCAGGAGCAGTAAGACCATGTTGTTCAATAAACCAATGAGTAGAGAAATGAACTTCAAATTCACTACCATTTTGACCCGGTTTAGTAACAGCAGTATTAAAGTAAGTTACAAAGTCTGTAAACTTCATACGACCCATAGTTTTCCAAGTCCATTGTACAGTAGCAACATCTTTAATACCACGACTACCTTGACCTTCAGTAATAAAACTTAAAGGAAAACGGTCATCATCCATACCATAATTATAAGTCAGAAAACTATTAATTTCTTCTGGCTTTTGAAGCTGAAGATAAGCAATTGATTCTTCATTAGAATAACCTCTATCTTCATAACGAGTTTGTCCAATAACACGTAATGTTTTCATCTACAAATTTACTATTATGTTAATAACCAAAACGCTCATCTTTCAGAGCATCTTTTTTATTGTCAGGTTTAGTTATTTTAATAGCTCCTTTTGTAGATTTACGTTGACTAGCAGTAAGTTTCAACTTTTTAGCTTCTTTATCAGAAACAGCCATTTCTATCAAACTATCATAACCTTTACCTGTATATTTAAGCCAAGCCTTAAGCAGTTCTTCATCGCGTCTTTCAGCAGGAGATAACTTCATTAAATCATTTTCATAACGAGAAAGTCCTTTATCATCAACTTGATAAACATAATTGAAGAAATCTTCTGGAGTAGTAGAAATCTGTTTTCCATTACGTTCAATAATAACAGTTTCAGGAATACGATAACCAGCAATTTGTCGTTTATCAATACATTCTTTAACTCCATTCCAAAATTCCACAAGTTGTTTCTCTTCTTCTGCTTTAACTCGCATAGCTTCTTTAGCATTAGCTTCACGCATTTCGTTATCAGCTTTCTGAAGAGCTTCAAGTTCTTCTTTAGCAACATTGAAAAGTTCATTGCTATCTTTAAGATATTGAATATACTTATCAACATTACCACGACGATTAAATTCCTTAAACGCCTCACGAACAATAGCTTCTTGTTGACTTACATTATTTTCATCTACTTCAATACCGCTTCTATCTCGAAGTTCACCAAAGCCTTCAAATGAATTACCATTTGCAACATAATAATTAAGAAAATCACCAACGATAGGATAATCTTCAAATAACTTATTAACACCAGCTTGAGCAAATTCGTCACGTTTTAAATCAATAACGGATTGAATATAACTTGCAACTCCTTGAGGAGTATTATCAAAAGCAACTGGTTTACCATCTTCTGAAGTAACAGAAACACCTACAAGTTCTTGAATCGATTTAACATCAATAATATTTTCTTCTTTAGTATCTTCTACTTCAAATTCTTTAAGATAAGCAGCAACTTCATTTTTAGCTTTAAAGATATTACCTTTATCGTCAATAAGATTACCGTCTTTATCAACAGTATATTTATTATCTCCATCTTCGATAATAGTACCTTCTTCTAAACCATGTTCAGCATCAGCGTCATTCGCTTTGTCATTAGGCTTACCCCCCGTGGAGGATGAAGATTGGTTATCTTTATTAGCATTAGAATCGCTATTCCCATCTCCATTACCATTATTAGTAATATCATCAATAGAATTACCATCAGCATCTAACTGCCCTGTTTTACCTGTATCAAGGTCTGTAATGTCGTCAGTAGGTTTTCCATCACCATTAGATGTTTCACCATTAAAACCAAAACTATCAAAATTAGGCATAATTCTTTGTTTTTAATTAATTACTATATCACAAATATAAACTATAATAATAATACGAGTTTTACTTGTATCGTTAAAATATGTTCACCTTTAAGCCGATTTGCCGACTAACATACTATTGCTAACTAGGATATTTATTACTGATAACCTAGCCTGTCGCTTTCAGAGAAGCCATCTATGAATCAAATTTTATCATAATGATTAATCTATCACGAAATGAATAAAGTGCTTAGAATGGGCTTAAAATGGCTCATGTGATGTAAAGAAAAATGAAAATGGGCTGAACCTACTTTCACAAGCAAGTCCAGCCCTATTATGAACAAAAATTATAAGTCCAGTCGATTATTTACTTTTACTATCATAACGATTTTTATTCGTTTTTGCAATCTTAACTTTATCATCACTTTCTTTAAGTTTAACAGCTAATTCTTTTTCTTTAAGTTGTGCTTCAACAGAAGTCTTTTGAGCATCTAAACTAAGTTTACTACGTTCAAGATTAAGTCTAGCATTTTCCATACGTTCTTCAGCTTGACTCTTTTCAGCATCACTAAGACCGTTATCAAAACTCATAATATTAGCATTTGCTTTCATAGCTTCAATTTGACCATCAAGATATTTTTCAACTCTAATAGTTTCTCTATCTTGTTCTGCTTTTCTATCAATCTTGGCAAGTTCAAATTCTTGACGAAGTTGTTCTGTTTGTTGAGAAACACGTTCAACATCAAGTTCATGTTCACGTTGAATATTTTGATACTTATCAATAAGCTTACTAATTTGAGCAACATTATCTCCACGTATAGCAGCATTAGCCATATCCATATTACCATTCTGAGCAGCACTAAATGCAAGTTGTTTATATTGTTCAAGTTTCTCACGTTCTTTAACAGAAGTTTTACAAGTAACAATATAATTAGCAAATATATGACTATTAACATCAAGACTTAAATATCTAATATCACCATCTTTAGTTTTATAAGAAGTATTAAGACCATCAATCCAAGCAAGTTTAGTATAATCCATTTCAGCTTGATAATCTCGTTCTCTCATTTTATCAAATATAAATTCAATAATAACAGAACCCATACTTCCACGAATAACTGCTTCATCAGTAACTCCTTTACCAGCACTATTAGCAATCTCACCATAACGTTGCGGAGTCATATCACATTCCATTTTAGCAGTTTGTTCAATCTCTTGAATAAGTTGTCCAAGTTCAGTAATATAATTATTCATTCGACTTTCAAGATAACGAACATTTTGTGCTTTAACAAGATTAGCATCATCTTCATCATCAATATAAAGTACACCATCAGCAGCCATACGATATATAGTTTCAGCAGGTTTTTTACCAAGAAGAGATTTGGCAATCATAAGTACATTCATCTTATTTTTAGCAATAGCCATTTCTCTATGATAAGAAACTATATTACGAAATACTTGATAAGGAATAACTGTATCTACAATACTAAATCTTCCAAAACCTGGCAAAAGTTCTGCAATACCATTATAAGGAAGTTTACCATTTCTATTGTAAGCAATAGGACGAGCCTTATAAGGATATATACTTGTAGCACGAGAGCCAATTCTAACGCTCTCATAAACTTGTGGACGCCACACCCATTCAATACTAATATCACCACTAGCAGGGTTAAGCTGATAAGTTTCATCAACAATTCTTGTTGTAACAAATGCTCCATTACTATATGTAAGAATACCTTCTTTTATTTCACCTCTCCAAACAGTATGCCAAACTTCAAATAAACCATTATTAGCATCACGAGCCATTATATTAGTGTTCTTAATATGTTGTAAATCATCTTTATTAAATTTACTACATATATCACCAAAATAATACATATACTTATCCCAATTTAAAAGTGCTTTATCGCTAGAAGTAGTAGCACTATATTGATAATATGTATCAAGAGCTTCACGTTCTTTTTCAGAAAGATATTCATAAAATTCATCTATAATTTGTTGTTTAGTCAACATACGACGTTCAGCAAACATATCATAATCTTCTGCAAACATATTATCGTTAGGAACAGGAAAAGCATCTCTAACACTAACAACACGTTTAATTAATTGATTACCTACAACATCTCTATATGTATAACAAGCTCCAAAAGCAACAAATTCAAAATAAGCTCTAGCATATATAGTAAAAGCATCAGTAAGGTCATCAATAACATTAATTAAATCTTGTCCTTGTGCACTAATATCATCAATAAAATTTTCATTAAACTCTTTAATAAAAGCCTCAATATCAACAGCTTGTTCAGGATTAAATTGTTCAGGATTATTACCTTCATTAACAAACTGCATATAACTTTCTTGTATCTTCTTAGCAACAGCTTGTTCAGCAAGCATCATAATTTGTTTACCAAGTTCAGCATCTCTAGCAAATACAACTTCAGGATTATTAGCTCCAACAATAAAGTCATGTGGGTTTTTAATATATTCACCAATATATCTTCTAATAATACCTTTCATCATATCATAATTACGCATAGTAGCTGGAAAACGAGTTAGATTTTCATCTTTCTCATTATAAGGATTAAGAGTTTTTCTATAATATTCTCTAGGAATATTACCAAGAAGAATATTAAACTTTTCTTCTACATTAAAATCAGCTTTACAAGCAATACCAGCTTCTATAACATAATCACAACATTTAGCATACCAATCAACTTCTTGTTTTTCAGCATAACTAACATGCTGATTAGGAAAATCAAGTCTACCAAAATTATACATATCTTTATTTGTTTAATCTTAAAACCATTGTCTATTAAAAATATCTGTTTTATCATTATCTTCTGTAACTTTCTTACGACTAGCAAGTTCTCGTTTACCTTTAATATCAATAGACTTCCAATATATACCTAAAAGTATAAGACTAGATATACGGTCAAAGTTACCTTCAGCATTAAACTTTTTAAGTTCAAGAATTGTTTGATAATCAAGAAATCTTTCAAAAACATAAATATCTTCTCCAAATTCATTCTTACCAATAACTTCATATAAGAACTCTTTAAGAAGTCGAAGACCATCTAGTTTCTTAGGACCACTACCAATATTATAACCATAACTAGTACTAACTTTTTCTTTAACAGCAGAATCCCAAACATATAAAGGTTCATAACCTAGATATTTAGTAGCTTTCCATTTACGAAAATTAGAAACAGTTTCACCACGATTTATTTCTACAAGTCCAGTACCAATACAATTATACCATTTACATAGTCGATAAAACTTTTCATCAGCTTCTTCTAGTCTTTCAGTACGTCCATAATATGCAGCACACAACTTAGGTTTAAATCCATTACGTTCTCTAGGCATTTCAATAACAAATATACTATTATGAGAATGTCTATCAGTAATTTCTTTTTTATCTTTATCAATACCAACAGGGTCATAAACTGCAACATAAGTACCGGGAAGAATACTTCTTATAAGCCTATCGCCAATATATGTTTCTTCATATTCAGGAGCAAACCAAACTCTTATACAACCATGAGGGTCTTCGTTACCACGTCTAGGAACTCCTTGAATATAATCATAAGTTTTCATATCAGGATTTTCAATTCTTATACGAGCATTAGATTTAAAATAAATCTTTTTAGTTCCATCTTCAAATAGTTCACCATCAGTATAAAACTTATAACTATTATCAACTCTAAGTTTATCTTCAAACTTATTAAGAGCTTCACTACTAAATATATTTTCACTAGCACTACTAAAAGATTCAGCAGGAAATAAAGCACGCTGACCAAGATAATTAAGATATTCTGCAAAAGTTTTAGCAGTCTTTTTCTTTTCAATTCTTTCTCGTGCAGCAAGCTTAAGTCCTATTCGTAGATTACTATTTCCATCTTCATCAAATCCTTTAACTCCATCTATCTCTCCTTCAAGACCCCAAGCATAAGATTTAAAGAATCCACAAACTTCATTACGAGCATCATTATCAAAAACATTTTCAAAAGCCATAAATCCAAATGCTCTAGGATTATAAAAGTTTTGTTCAAATATTTGCATATTAGCAGCAGTAGCAGTTCCCCAAGCCATAAGAGTACCAGTAGTACGAGTACCAACAGTCATTGTAGGTTCAGTTACATTCATAAATTCATCAAAATTCTGCATTGTAGATAGCTCTTCAACTTTAATTGTAACAGCATCTTTACCAATAGCACAGTCAGGATTATTATTAGCACTAACGCTTAAAAGAGAACTAGACCAACTATCATCAGCTTCAACTCCATTTTTCATACGATAACCAAGTTTAAAACTATCAGTAGTAGGACTATATATACCTCTTTTAAATGGAGTCTTTTCTTCAAAGAACTTTAAATTATTAACAGCAAAGTCACTTAAACCACCTTGTTTAATTAAGTATTTATTATCAGCCGCAACATGAATAACAACTTTATGCTTAGATAAATTAACTTCATTAGAACTATCAGCAGCCATAATATAAGAAAAACCTCCACGTCGAGTTTTATCAATAATAAGATGTAAACCATTACGTCTACAAAATTCTATAATTTGCCAAGTCCAAAATTGAGCATCAATAAAACTAGGAAAACTATAAATCTTTTTAGCAGTAGCTCCATGTTCAGTAACAATAACAGATGATTCATCTGTGCGCTCCATACGAGTATAATTAAGAAAATTATAATGACCACCTGTTATCCAAACATCTTCTATACTTCCATCCGGATTTTGCCAACAAGGAGCAGAAAAACCATTACGTCGTCTATCACATTCTCTACGTCTAAATTGTCTATGAGGAATACTATCAACTTTAAATTGAGTATATTTACCTGTGGCTTGATATGTTCTAGCAGCTTCATTAAAAAGTTCAGTATTAACAAATTTGCCAGGTCTAATATTTAAAAGAAAGCCACCACTATCTCCAATTAAAAAGTTATTATGAGGGTCATACCATCCACAATCACTAGCTTTCTTATACTTTTTCTCTTTATCAGGTTCTTCAATGTATTCTAGAAAAGGATATTTACCATCAGCCATAATATTTTATTTAACTAGTAAACAAACAACAAAAGCGATAGCGCAAACAGCACCACCGCTTACCAAATATCTATTCTTACGTTTAATACGTTCAATAGACTTATTTAAATTATCATTTACTTTATTACTATTATCAAGATTATTTTGTAAAGTTTCAACTTCTTTATAAAGAGCATTATATTTAATCTTATGAAGATTAATTATACTATCTTGTTCGTTAATAATATCTTTATAAAGTTTAGCTTTAATAATTTTAGTATTAGCAATCTTAATCATATTAATAGGGACAAGAACAATTGTATCAGTAGTGTTGACTCCCCGTGGAGGATGCACTACATTATCAATCTCACTCTGACACCAACTTCTTGAATAACTCCCAAGTAGCACTATCATTAAGACTAATAACTTTATCTTCAATATCTTTTTCATGTTCTTTTAATTTATAAACTATACTTTCTCTTTCAGTTATAACTAACTGTATAGAATCAATCCGAACATGATTAATAGCGGTGTCACTTTTATTATATGAATTGACTTCTACACTAAAACGACTTATTGATAAATACAGAGTAACACATAAATTGATAATCACTATTATAAATATTGCTATCAGCATCTTCTTCATGACTCTATACAGTATTAAGTTAATCTTTTATTTCTATAAGTTTATTAAGTAAATCAAGATTCCATCTACCAGTTTCTTTAAGTCCAAGAACTCTTTGAGCCATCTTAATAGCGGCAACTTGACCACAATTTACATTAGTATCAAATAGTTGTTCAGCAACTCTTTGACTATTAAAATCATCAAGTTCAAATACATCCCAATAACCTATTTTATACTTTTCCCAAACAAGTTTTTGAAGCTGAACATCATTATCAAGTTTAGACTTAAACTCTTTACTACCAACAGTATAATGTTTCTTATAAGAATCAATCATAGTCCAACCTTGCCAAGTAGGATTATATTTACGACTGATACCTCTATAAGTTTCTCCACCAGCATCATCTTTATCGTTTACATAACCACCTTCTTTAATAGATAGTTTTTTAAAAGCATCTTCAAAGTAAGCCATAATTTAATTTATATAAGGATTAGTACAATATCTAAAACAATCAACAGCGTCATAATATTCATCTTCATCAAATTCTTTAATTGTAACCCAAAACCAAAGAACTTTAATTTGAACTTTATAAATTACAAATATAAGTTTATCATCAAGAGCGTGTTCATCGCCAATTAATCTTATATTTTTTCTACGATTAATAATATACATAATATTTTATTCTTCAAGAGTTCTACGAATCCAACCTCTAAGATATTTGATATTATTTCCTTTACCTGCAATATCATTATAATATCTAATACGTTCAAGTTTATATTTAGCTACAAAATAATCAGCACTAATAGTAGTATCAGATTTATAAGCGTTAAGAGAATCTTGAGTTCTACGAAGTAATTCTTTAGTTAGAACTAATTCATTAACAGCAGTAGAATCAGTAACAGGAACATATCTAATCTCTGGAACAGGAGTAATACGTTTAATATATCCACTAGATAAACAAATAGCAAATATAACTAAAACAATAAATCCAATAATTACTCCAATTAAATTGTCTTTATTTAATTTCATATAGCAAGTTTAAATTGAGTTTGAACACCACTAGCTTTAATTTGTAATTCTCTATCTTTAAGAACTTTATTAATATCATCACGTAGATAATTCATAGTAAAAAATTTAGTAGTTTCAACAGGATTTTCTTTAATATGATAAAGACCATCAGAAAATCTTTTTGGCATACCATATTCATTAAGTTCAAAATCACTATCAATATGACATAACCAAATACCTTTAATAGTTAAACCAAGTATATATTCAACAGCAAAAGCATACATACTAAGTTGAAGATTATATATAGCACCATTACAATTAGGAAGATGATTAAGAGGAGCTAAAAGTCGTTCATCTTTATCAACCCAAACATTAGTTTGTTGTGCAGGTTTAACTGTTTTATCTTTCTTATAATAACCACTACTAAATTTTAATCCACCACGATTTGTTTTCCAATCACCTACAACAGCACAATTAGTATCTTCATTAACTAGAAGAATATCAATAGTTCCACTAATTAACCAATCTATAAGAAACATACCAATCTCACTATAAATCTTATATCCTCTTTCAGTGTACATTTTAAACGCATCATAAATAAGAGGATAACGATTATTAGTAAGTTCAATAAAATCTTTAAGATTAAGTAACTTATAATTAGCACCAAAATTTGGTATATCTGCAATAGTAACCATTACACCATCTTCTCGTTTATCAAGATAATTAATAGCTTGTTGAAACATAGATGCTCCTTTAACGCCATCTTCAAGACCATTATGAGTATTAGTTCCACGTTCACAAGCTTCTTTAGTAATAGTTGACCATTGTTCCTCCAGTTTCTTTTCGCTTATTCCTAGTTCTTTAGACTTCTTTTTCAACCAATAGTTCTTATCGAATTTCGGTTGATATCCATGAAGGATAGTAGTAGTAGAAATATAATCATTACCAAGACTATCATTATACTTATGTTCTTCTTCATGAAAAATAAGTCTAATATCATTATATCTTTTATCTCTAAGTTCCATATTAATATTATTAAGTTCAACACTAGCTTGGACCCGCTTCGGCACTACGTGCCTACGCTAGACTCCCCGTGGAGGATGGAATAGATTCATCATCAGCTTATTCCTCAATCATACTACTAGTAATTTCAACTCCACCTCTACCAGCAACATTCTCTTGTTCATACAGAAGATTTTCTTCAGCTACATTAAGAGCTTTAATCGTGTTTGGAAACTGATTAGCTAAATCATTAATTTGTTTCATATAACCAATAACAACTGGAACATCTTCTAGACTAGCACCATCAGATAATTTGTCATTCAACAATTCATTTAACTTGCTAGCAGCTAGAGCAACATTATGAATACCGCGCTTAATATTAAGTACAGCTTCCATACCAGCACCAGCTTTTTGATTATAATATCTTTTAATAAGTTTCCAAACAAGAATATCAGGTTGATAATTTTTAGGTAAATCAAAGTTTTCAATAGCTTTCTTAAGAGCTTCTTTTTCACTAAGACCTTCTTGTAGACACGGACCTTTAGGGTCACCAAGATAATAAATAACTCCAACTTCTTTAACATACATCTCTTTATTAGGAGATTTATCTCTAGTATAAAGAAGACTAACATCTCTATCAAGAAGTTGTTTAAGTGTAGGAGCTTTTGGCATACCAGTTTCATCTATGGTCAGCATCCAATCCAATTCCAAACCGTTCATATATTTCTTCTACTTCTTCATCAAATTCAATAATTTCAAGTTTACCCATAGCATATAGCCAAAGATTAGCATAAGCAGCACTATGTTTTTTACTTAGTTTAATCCAAATAGGAAGAAGTTTCTTTTTAAACTTAAGTTCAGTCTTAATCTTTTCTTCTTCTTCATAATGTTTTTGCTTTTCTTCTTCCATAACTTTAGCAGTATATTCTTTATACTCTTCTCTAGTCATAGTTTTTCTAGCTTCTTTAAAGTCTTTATAATGACTAATAAGTTTGGAACGATACCAATTCTTTTGAATAGTGCCAATATGAGGAATAGCAACACATTTATCTTTTCGTATATTAATACTAGCTTCTTTTTCAAGACTTTCAATAATAGATTTACAAAGTATTCTATCATCACCTTGAAATCCAATATCATCTAATATATTATTTATATCTTTATAGATAAGAATATAATCATCATCAAAATCTTCATGAGAACTAGTATTAGCAATATTAAAACTAGTATTAGTCTTAAAATCCATAATTGAAAGTTTAAGAACTCTTCTTAGATTACTACTATAAACAAGAACACAAGTACCTATAATTTTAAATTATACATAAGTAGTTTTAAGAAGAGTTCGATTATTTAGACGAAAATGGCTAATTAGCTTTTTCAGCAGAATGATAAACAAAAGGATTAACAGCATTATGTTTATCAGTAATAGCAGCTCTTAAATCATTAATAGCTATAACTTTAAATTCAACAAACCAAACTTTTTGTCCTTTTTTATATCCTTGATTTTGTCCAAAAGTACCAACAGTAATAGAACGAGTTAGTTCTGTATCATTAGTAATAAACTTATTAACAAATTGAGGACTAAGAACATTATGTTTAAGATAAAGATGATAACCACGTTCAAGTGTAGAACGGTCAATTATAATCTTATCCATTTGATTCATACCAATAAGTTCAGCATCTTCTTTACTAATTTTAGCAATAATTGGCATAACCTCAACTGTACTAACTTTATTATTAATAACACCAAACAAACTTTCATTTTGGCAAAGAGCAACAACACAATAGTGTTTAGCAACAACTACATTAGTAAGAATAGCGTCAAGTGCTTCACTTGTTATTTCGCTAATGTCAGTAGGTATTTGAATACCAAAATCTTTAAATTTACTTTCAACTTTAATCATAACACTAAATTATTTAGTTTTAATAATACTATCAATACCAATATTTCCAAGTTTAAGTTTACTAGGAACTTTAACTTCTTTTTTATTCCTTTCTCCACTATGAAATTCTCTAGTGTATTTAGGTTTAGTTTCACTTTTATCTTTACCCATAACTTAATTGTTTTTAGCAAATGTAAGAGTTTGAATGAATCTACCAAGAGAAAAACTATTTTTAACATTTCAATCGTAGAGGATTATATGATTATAAATATGCAAGTCATACTCCCCGTGGAGGATGGAGATGAGTTAGACTTAATCATATTAGTATTAATGATATTAATAGAGATAATGATAATGATTATAGTATTGATTAACTTGATGTGATTGATGCTGATTATATCCATCCTCCACGGGGAGTTGAGCGGAGAGCGAAGCTCGGAGCGGGTCACAGCGAATCTATTAATGCTGATTATATTAAATATTATATATAATATATATATCTATATCTATATCTATATCTATATCTATATCTATATCTATATCTATGTATAT
>ERZ779746.20-NODE-20-length-127972-cov-11.132078_pt1 | contig 127972 bp, 116 predicted proteins | sample MGYA00511888_ERZ779746 | MGnify/ENA primary metagenome ERZ779746 (study PRJEB29588, sample SAMEA1964695) | human gut metagenome | biome: human gut; feature: human-associated habitat; material: faeces | place: Denmark | collected 2008/2010 ... | reverse complement strand
GTGTAAAAATCGTGGATAATATATTTTCTTATTGATATTTAAATTTTATCATCCTTATTTTTTTTATTCAAATGATTTAATAAAAAAGAGAACAAATTGTTTATATTCTCTAATTATTCTAAATGATTCATCTTTAAAAATCAATTAAGAGTTCAAGACCTATTTAACCTAAAAATATAGCCTCGATTATGAATCCTACTTTAGACCATTTTTGGACAACTCCAACAACTAAAAAAGCCCTAAAATACTTATGTTTTTTAGGACTTTAAAGGCAAAATAGCCTTTTAGGTTTTATTAAATGGTAGGGTTAGTAGGATTCGAACCTACGAATGACAGGGTCAGAACCTGTTGCCTTACCACTTGGCGATAACCCTTTTATCTATAAGTAATATTATATTACTTTTTTAGATAAATTGCAAATTTTTTATTTTAAATAATTTTAAACTATATTTTTTAAATTTTTTTAATCTACTATCTGTGAATAGCATGAAAACACACACCAACACCATCAGGTCCACAATGAGCACCAGCAGTAGGATTAACAATAACATATTCAATATTTAAATCATCACCAAATTTTTCTTTTAACATCTCACCTAAAATTTGTGCCATTTTAGGTGCATCTGTATGGCCAATAATTACACGATATTTTTTTATATCTTCTTGTAATTTTTCAACATATGATGCAAGTTTTTTCAAACTTCCCATTTTACCTTTTCCTTTAGAAATAGCACTCATAACACCTTCTGAGTCAATATAAATAATAGGATGAATGCCTAATATTGTACCCATCGTTGCCGCAAAATTACTAATACGTCCACTTCTTTTAAAAAACTTTAGATCATCTGCATAAAAATAAATAGCAAATTTATTCACTTCATTTTCGGCCCACTTTAAAATTTCGTCAATATTTTTACCCTCTTTGTATAATTGTCCTATTTCTTTTAATATATTTAAACTACAAATTGTAATGCCTTTTGTATCAATTGTATAGAATTTTCCTTGTGGATACTTTTCTTTTAATTCTTCTATGGCTATATTCATAGCGTTGAAAGTTCCACTTAATTTTGTGGAAAAATGAACATATAAAATATCATCACCATTTCTAAAGAAAGGTTCAAAATATTCAATATATTTAGTAGGACTAACCGCACAAGTTTTTGGTATCGTTCCCTTTCTCAACATTTCATAAAATTCTTTATAATTAAATTCTTCAAAATCCTCATATGGATAAATCACTTTATCATCAATAATATATGGCATGCTAATTAAATGATAACCATATTCTTTAGCAAGACTAGGTGTCATATCAGTATCTGTATCTGTAAATAGTATTAACATCTTTACTCCCTTCATTCATTTTTGCTATCAGCGTAATATCATATCATTTTATTGAAAGTTTGTCAATATACATACATAAGTTCAAGTCTTGACTAAAATGAAATTTAATGGTAAAATATTACGAAAAGAGGTAAATGATATGATTAAAATTATTGTAGACGCTTTCGGTGGTGATAAAAGTCCAATAGTAAATATTGAAGGAGCCATTCAAGCTCTTAATGCCCTATCTGACTTGACTATTATTTTAGTTGGAGATGAAACAATTTTAAAAAAAGAGCTTGATACACGCACCTATGATGCCAACAGATTATCAATATTAGATGCAAAAGATGTCATTACTTGCGATGATAAACCTACCGAAGCAATCAAACATAAAAAAGAAAGTTCTTTAGTAAAAGCGTTTGAATTACTAAAAAATGATGAAGAAATTGGTGCAATGGTTAGTATAGGTTCAACTGGAGCACTTCTTGCCGGAACAGTTTTAAAAATTGGTCGTATAAAAGGTGTTAAGCGTCCTGCTTTTTGTCCACTACTACCAACAATGAAAAAAGGATTTGTAGCCATTTGTGATAGTGGCGCAAATGTAGATTGCGATCCTATTCATTTACAACAGTTCGCTATTATGGGAAGTTTATATCTAGAAAAAGCTTATAATATTTCTGCTCCTAAAGCTGCTCTTTTAAATATAGGTACGGAAGAGGAAAAAGGTGACCAACTTCATAAAGAGGCCTATCAACTTTTAAATAATACAAACACTATTAACTTTGTTGGCAATATGGAAAGTCGCGATTTATTAAGTGGGAAATATGATTTAGTTATCTGCGATGGTTTTAGTGGTAATGTTTTATTAAAATCAACCGAAGGAGCATGTTTAGAACTTTTAAAACTTTTGAAACAAACTTTTAAAAAAAATGTAAAAACCAAAATGGGAGCTCTTCTTTTAAAAAAAGATATTATGGCAATTAAAGATTTTATGGATTATAATAATTATGGTGGTGCAGTAGTATTAGGTGCTAAAAAAACAATTGTTAAAGGACATGGTAGTAGCAATTCAACCGCTATTTATCAATGTATAAAGCAAGCATATATGATGGAAAAAAATAAACTTTGTGAAGCTATCGGTAATGCTATCTTTGAATTAACTAATCAAGATGATTAAAATAAAAATAGTCTATCAGCGGATAGACTATTTTTCATTATTACATAATTGACTAGATTCTTGTAACTTTCTTTCACTTATTTGATCAAGTTTTTCTTGCATTCTTTGTTTTAATAAAGAAGATAATTCGTTTTTAGGCATATCTTTGTATTCATCATAAGTAATGGGTTTTAAAATATGTGCCTCTGGCTCTATTCTTTTTAGTGATGATACAGAATATACTTTATAACTATCATATAAAACAATTGGCGTAATTTTACATTTGCTATGGTATGCTGGATGCAACACACCAGTATAGAATTCTTGCAAATGATTTCCATTATCTCCATATTTTCCTTCAATAAAGGCGATAAAACTTCTACCATTTTTTATTCTTTTAGCTACGTTTAGCATAATTTTTACTTGTGCTCTCATATCACTTTTATCAATAAATTCACCATTTAACATTTGAAACATTTCAATGTAATAATGATGAATGATTCTGCTTTTATCGGCAATAATAGTACAAGGATAATTCATTAGGGCTGTTAAAACACATACTCCATCATATCTGCCTTGATGATTAACAATATATAAGGTAGCTTCCTTTGATAAATATTCCTGTCCAAAAGTTTTTACATGAATATTGCCAGCTTTATTTATTTTTCTTACAATTTTCATACATAATTCATATCTTTCATCAAAAGTTAAAAGATTCTTTTTTATAATACGTTTCATTTTAAATAAATAATAAAGGGTGATTGGAAGTCTACTTATAATAGTATAGAAAAATCTAAACATATGTCTTTTTTTCATTGCTTTAATCCTAGTATTATTTGGATCGGTTAAATGATAAATTAGCATGATTGTACCCATGGCAATTAAAAATAAAATTATCCCAATAATACATTGTGAAATTTGAAAACTATGACTGATAAAATAATCATTTTCGAGAATACATTGTTTGATAATAACAATTGGGCTTACCGCAACAAAAGCCAAACTTGCGAATTTCATTTTAATTTCATATTTTTTAAATAATGATTTTATTAATTTTGAAAGAAGAAACACACCTATACAATAACTAATCAAATATACCCCTAAGATAATCAAATTATCTAAAATATGCGATACTTCCCATACACTTAACAATTTAATGAAAGCATTGTAATACCCTAATGCCAATAAAACAATTGCAAAATCCATTCCTGGAATCACTAAAGTTCCTGCTGTAATTAAACCTACAATCATTAACATAATATAATCAGATAGTGGCATATTGACACTTAATTCAACTTCTTCCCCTTTGGTGACCAAAAAAGTAAAACTAAGAATGCCTATACTAACTAATAAAATAAGTAACCAATTTGATGCCTTTTTAAAATATGGTAACAAATCTTTAACCATTTTAGGTAATGATCCTATAACAAAACCTAATATCATCAAAATAATTGCTAAAGGATATTTTTCATAAATAAAACTGATGATATTCGCACCTATTATATCACCAATAATATAACCTAAAATAAGAAAAAATAAAAATGTAAAACTTTGTTTAAAATTTTTAAAGATAGAACTAATTGCATCAATCATCTGATAATAAAGGCAAAGAATAATTGCAACTGTACTAGCAGATAGTCCAGGAATAGCAATACTAGCAAATCCAATTAGAATACCTCTAAATAAAATCGTAATTTTTTTCATAATATCTCTTCACTACATCTCTTTTTTATATTTTTATATATGCAATATGATAATTATATCAAAAAAAGCATAATTTGTCTAATCATTTATTTAAAAATGATAGTAAATTTTATATAAAAAATAAAAAAAATTAGTAAAATCATCCCACTTTTTACTAATTTTTTTATTTTTATTCATGAATAACAATATCAGCTTGCTTTTCAATTCTATATTTATCAAAATATTGCCTTTCAAGAGGTATCCAGTTTTCTTTAAATTTTATCAATTGCGTCATTCCATCTCTATTTAAAATTCTTTCTTCTTGTTTAGTAGAAGGAGTTTTTAAATAAATAGATAAATCATAATATTTTCCTAATATCGGGTGCATTGAATAAGCACCCTCAATAATCAATATTTTTTTATAATCTAATCTGAATTCCTCTGTTTGTTGCATTTGTTTACAATCAAATTTATGATATAAGATATGCTCATTTATATGCTCTAGTACTTCACTTTGAAGTCTTTCATAATCAATATTACAGCACAATTGATTCAATCTTTCATCTGTTCTTAAATGAGATGGTAAGTAGAAATCATCAGTATGAATAATATTGGCATCCAATTTTTTGGCAATTTCATTAGCCAATGTCGTTTTCCCGCTTGCAGCCATCCCATCAATTGCAATAACAAGTTGATCTTGCTTTTTCATTAAGGCTTTAACTTTTTTTAGGATTTGTTTTAAACTTTTATTTGTATAATTGACAGATAACTTTTCTAAAATTTTTGTTTGAAATAGAACTTCTAAAAGAATAGGAATAACTATGAGTTGAATGATTATACCTGGCCAAGCTGTAACAAAGCCTCCCATTAAAAACATTCGCCAAGTAAATAAATGATGATCAAATAAACCACATAACACTCTTGCTATTCCCCATACTATTCTTCCAGCAAGCATTGATGAAATAAGAATAAAATATAGTATAACAAAATGTTTGATTTTACTTTTTTTCAATAATAATTCATACAATATTCCCGTTATCAACCCATAAGTTGCAAGTTCAAAAGCCATTGAAATTCCTGTAGGATAAAATGTTGGCATTCCAAAAATAAAGCCTCTTGTAAGTGGCGTAATAAATCCAATTATAAGTCCATACCAAGGTCCTAAAATAAAGCCACACAACATCACAGGTATATGCATAGGACACAACATATTACCAATTTCAGGAATTCTTCCTGTCACCAATGGTAATATCCAACCAAAAACTAGAAAAATAGCTGCTAAAGCCATTTTCTTTATAGTAAGAGAATTTTTATTCATTAGTAATATCAATCAATTCATATGTTCTATTACCATAACCGAGTTCACAAGCAGCCTCAATCGTATGAACGCCATTCCTTGATTCTATTCTTTCTATTAAATGTTTTTTGCCAGGATCAGTTGCTTGATATACTAAGTCTAAGCATGCTTGATCAATTGCAACTGGATCGGTTGAAATTAAAATACCAATATCTTCCATACATGGGTCTTCTGCAACCGCACAACAATCACAATCTACAGACATATTTTTCATAATATTCATATAAACGATTTTTCCATCAAAATAATCAACTATACTTTTTGCGGCATCAGCCATTGCTTCTAGAAAATGATCATGATTCGCTGTCCAAATTTCATCAGGATTGCCACATCCATGAATATATGCCTTCCCATATGAAGAAGCAATGCCAATAGATAATTGTTTTAACGCTCCACCATATCCTCCCATTGGATGTCCTTTAAAATGAGAAAGAACTAACATTGAGTCATATTTAGTTAAATTTTTACCAACATAATTTTTTTGAATAATTCTTCCTTTAGGAATATCTAAAACCAAATCTGGTCCTTGTGCATCTAATAAATCTACAGTAAAATAATCAGTCCATCCATGATTTTTTAGTGTTTGTAAATGTTTTTCAGTTGTGTTTCTAGCACCATCATATGCAGTATTGCATTCAATTACAGTACCCTTTAATTCGTTTACAATCGGTTTAAAGAAATCTGGTTTCAAAAAATTTTGATTACCAGGTTCACCAGAATGAAGTTTAATCGCAACATTTCCATTTAACCTAATTCCTAATTTATTATAAAGTTTTATTAACTCATTACCAGTTAATTTTTTTGAAAAATAAACAATTGGTTTCATCGCATTTCCTTTCTTATTTTTTTGATTTTATTATATTATAACAAAAAAATTGTTTTTTTCTACTAAAAAGATATAAAAATATTTATAAAAATTCTAATAAATTGACAATTGAAAGGTTTATTATTATAATTTAATTATTAATAAATGATACGAGGCAATATGAAAAATTATCAAAATCCCTTTAAAACTTTAACTAAACTTGAATGGATGATATGGATTATTTCTTTGATAATCATTTCAATCAGTTTTCTCCTTTTTACTAACAAAAATATCATTACATTATTTGCTTCTTTAATTGGTGTAACGGCTTTAATTTTTATTGCTAAAGGAGATCCTTTAGGACAGTTTTTAACAATTATTTTTGCTATCTTTTATTCGATTATTTCCTTTAAATATAAATACTATGGGGAAATGATTACATATGTAGGCATGACCGCCCCTATTGCTTTGCTTACAACAATATCATGGTTCAAAAATCCTTATGAAAAAGGCAAAAATGAAATAAAAGTTTCCACTATTCGTTTTACAACATTAATAATTATTCTATTTTTAACACTTATTGTCACAATCGGATTTTATTTTATCCTAAAATATTTTAATACTAGTCATCTTTTTATAAGTACCATTTCAATTGCAACTAGTTTTTTTGCCTCCACTCTTACTTTTCTTAGATCACCATACTATGGCATTGCCTACGGAATGAATGATGTAGTACTTATTATTTTGTGGATTTTAGCAACCATAGCTGATAATTCTAATTTTCCGATGATAATTTGCTTTATAGCCTTTTTGGTCAACGACTGCTATGGGTTTATAAATTGGCAAAAAATAAAGCATCGACAAACTATAACAACAAAGAAAGGAGAAACAATTGATGAAAGTCATTCTTATTAATGGTAGCCCTCATAAAGATGGCTGTACTTTTACCGCTTTAAATGAAGTAGCAAAATCACTAGAACAAAATGAAATAAAAACTGAAATTATCCATATAGGATTAGAAAACATTCGTGGTTGCATTGCTTGTCGCCATTGTTACAAAACAAATCAATGCGTGTTTCACGATTGTGTAAACGAGATAGCTAAAAAATTTGAAAAATGTGATGGACTTGTAATAGGTACACCAGTATACTATGCTTCTGTAAATGGTACCTTATTATCCTTTTTAGATAGGTTATTCTATTCAACCCATTTTGATAAAACTATGAAAGTAGGTGCATGCGTTGTGTCTGCTAGACGCGGAGGATGTAGTGCTACTTTTGATATTTTAAATAAATACTTTACCATTTCAAATATGCCCATTGTTTCTAGTCAGTATTGGAATCAAGTTCATGGTAATACACCAAATGAAGTATTAGCAGATGAGGAGGGACTTCAAACAATGAGAGTACTTGGCAATAATATGGCCTTTTTAATCAAAAGTATTGCCCTTGGTAAAGAACAGCTAGGATTACCAAAAAAAGAAAAACATATCTATACAAATTTTTATAAATCATAAATAAAACGTCTATTATAAAAGTGATCCACACCACTTTAAATAGACGTTTTTATTATTCAATTTCTAACTAATTGCTCTTATAATATTCATTGTAACTAATTTTTCATCATTTAAGACCAATTCTTCCATTTCAAAAGGAATTGGTGCAATTGAATCTAGTTTGATTAACTGATAATTTCTTCTCACCAATTCTTGATTATCAAAAAGAAGTTGTTTTATTTTCATATCTTTGATTTGTTCTATCTTTTGGTAAATATCATCTATACTACCATAATTTCGAATAATTTTTGTAGCAGTTTTAGGACCAACTCCTACAATTCCTTTGATGTTATCAGCAGAATCACCAACTAAAGATTTATAATCCGCATATAAATTAGGTTTTATGTTAAATTTATGAAAAATATATTCAGAATCACAAATAATACTATTTTTTCCACGATAACGAATAATTTTAACATTTTCATTCACTAATTGAAAGTAGTCACTATCAAATGAAGAAATATAAATTTGAATAGTATTCCCATATTGTTTTACATAACTAGAAATAACATCATCTGTTTCAAACTCTTCTACTTCTACATACTTAATATGCATGTAATCCAAGGCCTTATAAATATCATTCAATTGAGAAAATGGATTATCATCATCTAAAACTTTGGAATAATCTATGCGATTCGCTTTATATTCCGGTAAGACTTCATTTCTTTTATTGGGATGTTCGCCATCAAATAAAATGACACAGTGAGTAGGTTCAATCAATCTTATCAATTTATTTAAAGCTCCGATAAAACCTATTACGGCGTGGATTGACTTTCCATTTTCATTTCTTATTTTATTTGGCATTCCATAAAACATTTGAAACAATAGATTATGCCCATCTACTATTAATAATTTATTTTCCATTTTTAAAAACCCCCATAGTTGTTTAATGCATCAATATATCTTTTCCCACAAACAGTATCATCAGCAATATAATAGTGTGAAATGGAAAAAGTAGCAATTCCTTCCGCAATTTCATTGGCAAAAGCAATTTGATGCATAATTCTTTCTACATCTGCATATCCATTTTTAGCATATAATTCTAAATTTAAATAAAATTTTGCTTTTGAATTGTTTTTGCAAACTTCCCATATCATATAATTTAACATATTTATATGATTTTCTTTATTTATGCTATATTGAATAGCTGCATTGCCATATCCATCTTGGGGCATAAAAACATCTATTTCTCGAAAGTTTGTATTCTTTAGAAATTCTGTCCACATTTTTTTAGTTTGATTTTTAGTCATTATAAAATTTGATTTTAAAAAAGGGGAAATATAAAGAGGAATATTAGGTGTAAAGCAATCAATATATTGAATGATTTCATTTATATAATAACTCCAGTTGTTTTCATATTCTGAGGTATTACTATACATTTCATTTGATAGATACCACCCATCCGGTTTATATTGATTCACCAATTCTTCCAAAACAAATACATCATTTTTTAAAAAAATATGCACACTATCATCATTATATCTATGTTCTTTATCATCCCACCAATATTCATCAAAAGATAAACCTAATATAATATTCATTGAGGTATTTTGAGCAGCACTAAAAACCATATCTAAAAAATTAGCATATTTAGTTTCAACAGATGCTGAAGTATCATAGTAACTGATTTCCATTTTACCTTTATTAAAATTTGCAACATTTTGAATAATTACAGTATCAATACCAAACTCTTTTAATTTCATAAAATGAATATTCATTTCTACTAATTTATATTGACAAAAATTCCATGGTTGCAAAAAATCAATTGTTGGCTTTTTTTCTAAATGGTTAAGATTAGTAACATATTTTTTTTGGCAACTCACACAATTCAGTAATAAGAAAAACATTAATAAAATGAATATAACTCTTTTTTTTTGCATCTTCATACTCCATTTTTAACTATTATGTTATTTTGAAAAATTATTGATAACTTTGATATATAAACTCAAACTGTGGTTTATCATATACATATCCAATACTTTGATATAAATGATTTGATATTGGATTATTCTTATCGACAAAAAGATATGCTATTTTATGATTAGTTACAATATAATTTGTAAGAAAAGAAACTATTTTTTTGGAAAATCCTTTTTTACGTTCTTTTTCTATCGTATATACAGCTGATATACTACACAAACAATCCGTTTCTCTCGTTTTTTTTGCAATAGAAACAATTCTTTTTTTATTTTTTATTATTACAAAATCACTTATATTTTCTTCTACCCTCTTTAGAGCTGCTTGATAAGAAACTTTATCATCAACGGTTTCTTTATAAAAAGCAACCATTATTTTAGCAATTTCTTCAGCATCCAAAACTTCTGCCCACTTGACTCCTTTCGTATCAAAATTATTGATTGTATCACACCTCATTATGTCCATTGATAAATGGATAGCGTGAAAACCACCATTTAATTTTTCATAAGATTGTAAAAAAGTTTCTCCTAAATTTTTATTAGTTAATATTTTATCAAAATAATACTTATTTTTATTCAATACAAGAATTAACTCATCTACTAATTTTAAATCACCAAATAATACTAATGGATAATTTTGACAATGAATAGCTAATAAGTAAGAGGCGTTATGATATATTTTTATCATATAATTGTTTCTATCAATTAATTGTATTTTTTTAGCATTCTCAACAAAGAATATGGTTTCAAGTTGATGACTAGAAATAATTTGATAATTATCTTTTATAAAATCACTACCACTATTATATATAATATTCATGTTTGCTCCTTTCAACTTACGAATACAATTGAAAATTTATTTCACTTTTTTTATCTGTAAAATATAAAAAATATAATGTATTATGCTACCAAATAAAGCAACAATAATATCAATCATAGTATCCCATTGAGGAAGTTTACCATCTTGCATACTTAAAACAACCTTTTGAAAATCAGTTTCATATAAATAATCAATGGTAAACTCAATTATTTCCCAGCCTGCCGCAAGTCCTAGAGTAAAAGTGAATTCCAAAATGGCAATTGCAAAAAAATTTATCCTATCTATATGAAATAATCTTAAAAAATATATAAAAAAACTACCACTTACAATGCCAAAAAAAGTATGACAAATCGTGTCCCAATAACTTATAAGATCGTAAAAGGCAAAAACACCACCTAAAAAAGCACCAATAAAAATCAAAATTGCAATTAAAACATTAACAATTATCGGAGCTTTGACTTCAAGTCGAGTATTGGCAATGGGAATCACACATGAAAATGCCCAACAACCAAAAACTTGAAAAATGGATAAGATTCTAAACTTATTTATTACTAAATCAACAATGTATACAATTATACCAATAATGAAAAGAATAATTGGGACATACCAATCACTATTTATTTGCAACTTTTTATTATTTTTCATTTACCCTCCATTCATCATAATTAAAATCATTATTACATTATATCATAAAAAATAATTATTCCTCATATAAGTGCTAGTAATTTTTACTAATTCTATTTTTACTGGATTTACTAGATTAAAGCATTCTCAATTTTTCCACTCTTGTTTCTTTTTCTATTATCACTTTCATAGCATTATAACAAAAAACAATCATAAATATATGTATCTACTATCGTTTTATCTTTTCGTTCTCCTATACTTTTGCAATTTTTATCTTATATATATTCTTTACAAAACATCATCAAATATTTTATTTTATCAACTAATGTTAAAAACAATTTTCAATAATAATCTTAATACCCCATCTTTTCTTAATGACAACTCTAAGTAGTATCACTGATTCACCTCAATTTATAATCATTATTTTTTTTGATTTAAATTCTATAAAAATACCCCTAAGAATAAAAATGCCCTCTTTGTAGAGGACATTTCATTTCATTTACTTCACTGTCATTTGACATCTAAAAAGTTATTTGATATTGTAAATAAATTTCATCTTTAATTGTCAATCAAAAGTTTTAGTTCTATTTTCCGTAGAAAAAGGCAAAAATATAGCCTTGATTGTAAATCTTATTTTACACCTTAAAAGGTCTAACAACTAAAAAACCCTAAATTACTTCCATTTTTTAGGGTTTAAAAGTCAAAATAGCCTTTTAGGCAAACACATATGTGCGATTGCCTATTTTGATACAATTTGCACACAGTTGTTTGAAAACGCATATACCTTGCAGGATTTTACACATACTTAGAAATTGCTATAAATTATATTTAGGCAATATTCTTGTAATCGTATGGGCTATTATTTAATCATTAGTTTTGGACAAAATATAATTGAATACTTTCTTCACATCCTCACTATCTAAAAATTGATACAACATATTCATTTCTACATCTTGATACTTACCATTGATATATTCATCTACGAATTTAGATAAACATGTTTTTGAAACAAATGGTACAATAGTTACAATTGAGTGTTTGCAGGCTTTACCTTCTAGAACAAATCTCATAAATAATTGATCACAATATTCTTTATCTAAAAATGGTAAAATTACTACTATATTTAATTCTTTATACTTTTCATCATCGTTTAATATTTTTTCAACTAATTCATGTAAATCATTCTTAGACATAAAAGGAAGAGTAAATATGATATTCTTCATCTTGTTATTTTTCTTACCATTGAATATATTATCAAACACACTTGAAAACTTATCTTTAAAATCTTTTTCAAATGATACATTATTTTGTCCATTTAAAGAATCGAATTCAACATTTTTACTATTATTTTTTATTTTAACATCATTGAAATCAACACCTTCATCATTAAATTTATTAATTTCATCTTCTATTTCATCTAATTCGTCCTCAATTTTATCTAATGTATCTTCAGTATCTGTAGAATAATTTTTCTTTAAACCATTTAGCATATCTCTTTTCTCTTCTAATAACGAAAAATACTTTGATTTTCCCGTATCATCTAGTTCTTCTATAATATTATCTATTTGTTCATTTAAATCTTCTATCTTTTCATTAATATCATCAATAAGTTCAACTTTATCTTCAAATTCATCCTTTTCATCATCACTCGTAAATAATAGTTCATCTTTATTATTATAAACTAAAGCATCTTCGTAACTAATAGGTTCATAAACATCTTTCCCATTTATAATTGTTTTTTTTAAAATCATTTGTCATTTTCCTTTCTTAAAAAAGTTTGTTCTCCAATAGTTAATTTTGGAAGTAACTCATCCATATTTGCATTTAAACTTTCGTCTTTAATCGCTTTTAAAACCATCATTCTTTCAATCGGAGAAAATTGATAGAATACTTCTGATAGATTAATTTTTATCTTGCCATCAATTACACTTTGTACTATAAATAATCTATTACGACCCTTAAAGATATCGTGTTCATCAACGAATAATTCTTCATCTAAACACAATAATTCTTCAAAAGTTACACGGAACAATAGTGATAATTCTAACAATACGTCTATTGAAGGAATACCTGAACCATTTTCCCACTTACTAACTAGTTGTCTAGATACAAAGAGTTTTTCAGCAACATCTTTTTGTGTAAGATTTAATTCTTCACGACATTTAGTTATTTTGGATCCAACTTTAACAAAATCAATCATTGCATCAATCTCCTTACAATAATAATTATATCATATAAATTTTTATAAATCTCATTTTAAGTCTATATGCAACTATAAGTGGCATCATGATAAGATTCATATATTACTATACATTTCAATAAAAAAATACTAAATTTCACTTTAGTACTTTTGTTAATTTAAAAATTATATTTTCTAAAATAAAATATCAAAACTTATCTTATTTATTTTGATATCTCAAAATAATCATAGCATAGATTTATGAATTTTTCACACCATTAGTGAATTTCGCTTTATTATTGTTAATTAAATAATTAAATGCAACAAATTAATAGATTAAAAAGCAAATCGTTCCGTGGTTGTTTTGGACAAAAGGAAAAAAACCTGCAAACGTGCTGAATTACACTCTTATAAGGCGAAAACGAAATTTACAGAAAGAGAAAAACACCCTATTTACAAAGAAAAAAGGTCTAATACTTTTGTATCAAACCTTTACTTTTCTAATGGTACACCCTTAGGGACTCGAACCCTAGACCCACTGATTAAGAGTCAGTTGCTCTACCAACTGAGCTAAGGGTGCATCTAACTTACTAAAATAGTATACTATAATTTTGACTTTTTTGCAATTAAAACGCTAAAATTATCATTCATATAAAATCTATATAAAAAATACTAAGAATATAAATTAAGATATTCTTAGTATTTTAAGTTATGATACTATTTTTCAACTACATATGTAATGTTACGCCATGTATTATTGATAACACTAAGGCTATATTCACAATACACATTTTCAACATTTGGATCATTACATACAATATAAAGTACATCATTAACATATTTATAACCAATAGCAACAATCAAATGACCAGCAGTTGTATAAGTTTTTTCACTTGAAATCATCGTACCTTTTACACTTAAGGCTACTGGTCCCACATGTGCTAAATGATAAATTAATTCATCAACAGAATACATCCTTGCAACATAAGAATTTAACCCATATCCACCCATTGTAACAGTATTATATACCCAATTCCCATAAATATTATTGCCATAGTCACGCACAATACTTGCAATATAACGATGTTCATATTCTGCATCAAAACTGCTAAAATGAAAACCATGGTACTTAAGCAACATTGTTGTTGAAGTTGCACTACAAATACTATTTCCTATGACAGGTACGGCACCTTGATACAATTTAGGAACATCATAAACAACTTCTTTAGGCAAATCTTTGGTGTCAACATAATAACTATAATCAGGAATGGATAAAGCAAAACTAACTAAAGATAATTTAGGACTAGCAACACTTAAGGATTTCCTATTTAGCGTTACGGAATATTTAATACCAGTGGCTTTTTTATTATTTAACACTATTACTTCATCAGTACTTAATTTAATCATTCCATTATTTTGATCATAAGATGCATTTTGAAGACCTAATCCCCAAGGACTATAGGTAATATATTCGCTCCATACATCATCAACTTTCACACTTATTTTTAATTCACAAGTAGCATCTGTTGATGAAATCGCTGACCAAGAACCTACTAAAGATGTAAAGCCTAAAGTATTTATTTCTTTTGAATAATATGTAGCAGTCACAGTATCATCGGCAAGAACTAACCTATCATTACTAATACTTAAATTCTCTTGTATATTGATATCAAAATCTTTAGCATATTCAATAATCTGATGATTCTTAACATCTGGCTCATATTTTGCCAATTTTAAATCAAAAGTTTTTTCCATTTCCTTTTCTCCTAATTTTAAAATAACTGTCATAGATACTATAACTTCTTTATCTTGTAAAGTGACAATTCCCTCATTTGTTAAACAATCAGGATCACTAGATATATAAGTTGCTACAATCCCATAATTAAAATTTGTTTTCAAATCAAGATTGCCACTAACCATTTCCGGAAAAGATATTTTATCCATTTCCATTTGTAGTTTTTCATCATCTGTATATCCTAAAATTACTATATTATATGTAACTTCTTTTGAAAAATTATGAAAATAATAGGTTGCAATCAGTGATACTTTTTTATTACTAGCATATCTTTCAACTATTTTTCCTTCTGAGGTAAGCAAATAAGTATTTGTAGTTTTCCATTTGATATCTACTCCTTCAATTGCAATAGGAAGTGTTATATCTTGCATAATTTCACTTGGAATTACTACACTTTTAATGATATCATCAACATAGGCTTCAGCATCTAGCATTGGAATATCTTCTTCTTCAAAATAATCACATCTAGTACATTTTCTTTTTTTCTTACCATTTTGGGTATATGTTGCTTCTATAATTTCCCAATCTCCTAAATTATGTCCTAAAGCAGGTATTTCAACTTGTTGTTCAAGAATTGTATTACAAATCGAACATTTTGTACCATTACTTAAACCAGAATTAGTACATGTGGGACTAAATCCATACATAGTTTCCAATATATGTTGATGTTCATTTTTATGATTATCATTATTACAGCTTGTCACTAAAAATATCAGAAACGTTAAACCAATAAATAAAATTACCTTTTTCATATTCATACTCTTTTCCTCTTTTTTGTTATATTATATCATTATTTTTCATATAATACAACAAAAAGATTTATAAATCTGAATTGAATTATTTGACTAATAAGCTAAAATTTGATATAATATTAAATGCTTGATTATGGCTCTGTAGCCAAGCGGTAAGGCGTGGGTCTGCAACACCCTGATCACCGGTTCAAATCCGGTCGGAGCCTCCATCTTTATAAATCTAAGTCTTCAAAAAGAAGACTTTTTTTATTTATATATCGTTTTGCAATGTCTATATGACACACATATGTAGATTTAGATCACTAATAAAAAACATTTGACACTATTACTAGCATCAAATGTTTTTATTATCCCCAAATCATTTCAGCAAATTCAGGATAGTCAATAAAAGGATTACGATTTCCTTGAACCTCGTATGATCTTTCATTGCGCACTTTTTCAAATTCATCAACTGGATCACTATTATGCCATTGTAGTAAAAGTTGCATAGAAGAAATAACATTTGTAATTGGATAAGATGAATCAGTTTGCGCATATCTAATTAACATATACATATAAATTCTAGCAATATCACCCTTAACAGAATCAATTGGTTCATACAAATTACTATTATAGTATCCGCCAGAAACCCCATTTGTATATTGATTATTTTTTCCTCCTGATACTATTCCCATTATGAGATTTCCTCTTTTAGTGTTAACATTCATATCTTCAGGACGAATATGGTGAATGTCAGCACCAGCACCACTTGTTTTAAACCATCCTCTAGATTTTGGCCATACATGTTCACGATTCCAACTGCTACTTGCTTTGACAGAAACTTTACCATAAAATAAAATTATGTTTCCAGCAATTTCTGGATCTGCATCGGTATATGGCAGACCATTAGATGAAGTTAAAAAACTATAAGTTGTATTTTTAACATTTGTGGAAATAATACTACGTAACTTATTTTTAAGGGCAGTACCTGTTAAATCTTTAGCTGCTGCATAATATTCACTTAACTCAATATCTTCACCATCTGGATTATCACTTTTTTGCCAAGAAGCGACTAATGTAATATTAGAAATTACTGGAGTGTCAAAATCATATACAGCACCATCTAATAGCCAACAAACAAATACATATCCAGTTTTTCTAGGTTTCGTCGGCTCACTTGCACAATTGCCACTTGATACAAGTTGCGTTGTGACTTGAGTTCCACCATTACTATCAAAAACTACATTATATTTAGTACCAGAAATATCACCACTACCATCAATTGTAAAAGAGATTGCTTCACTTGCTTGCGAATTTAAAATCTTGCTACCACTTTTTGCCATTGCTTTAATTGTAAGCGAATATTCACCTTCACTTAAATCTTTTAACAAAATACCAAGAACAGCTTCTTCATTTGTTATATCAATTCTACTATGGTAAACATTATTTTTAAAAATTGTAATCTGATAACTGTTTGCTTCATCTACTAAATCAAAAAATAAAATAGAATTCCCACTATACTCGACAAAACGAATATTTTGTGGTGTTTCTAGTTGAATAATATTTGAAGTACCACCATCTTCAGTATTACCTGTTGTATCACAACCAACCAGTAAGCCACAACTTAAAATTGCTATTATAAATAAAAATACTTTTATTTTTTTCATTTTAATCACCTTTTACATTATAACAAAATTTTTCGTTTTTCGCAAGTTAATTTCTCTTTTTTTATCACTTCTTTAAAATCATTATAAATAGGTGCTTTAATATCAATTTTTTTACCTAAAATAGGATGAACAAAGGTAATTTGATAACAATGTAACATCATTCTCGTTTTTATTTTTGCACCATATAATTCATCCCCATATATTGGATGATGAATACTAGATAAATGTACTCTAATCTGGTGTGTACGTCCTGATTCAATTCTTATCTTAAGCAAAGAAAAATTTTGATTATGAGATATAACTTTACAAATTGTTTTGGCCCATTTTCCCCCATTTCTACTGACAATCATTTTACTATTATGATGACGATCTTTTGCAATTGGCGTTGAAATGACTCTATCTTTTACAACATTTCCCTCAACAATTGCAAGATAGTTTTTCAAAAGTTTGTTTTCTTCAAATAATTGTTCCATCGCACTTTGAGTAATTAAATCCTTAGCATAAATTAAACATCCTGTTGTGTCCATATCTAAACGATGACAATGTCTAATAGTACAATTCATCTGTTTTTTTTGATAATAAGCAGCAATCATATTGGCCATTGTACCATTTTTTTCTTTATTATCTGGATAAATAATATAACCTGATGGTTTATTCACAATTAGCAAATAGTCGTCTTCATATAAAATTTTAAGATTATAATCAAGTGGCAAATAATCTAAATGTTCAAAATTACTAATGTCAACCATTAAATAATCATTATATCTTAAAATTGAATGCTTTGATGCTAGTTCACCATTGAGATAACAACAATTATGAGTAAATAAGTAATTTATTTTATTTTTTGCAAGAGAAACACTTTGAAAAAATTTTTCTAATGTTTGATAATCTAAATTTTTTCGGATTTTCATTACAAAATAGCGTTCGTTTTTTAAATAATTATTCATTTTTATACCTTATCTAATATTATGTCTTATTTTTTCTTTTTCATAAAAAGATAAACCATAAATAGAAGGTCTATCTATTTATGGTTTTATGCTTGTTTTAGTTGATCTGCTGTCATAAAATTAACAACAACACTCTCTGTTTTATCTAAAGTTTCGTGAATGATATTGATAATATCAAGTGCAGCAGTAGCACTAGATTCATTCGCAATAACAATTACTTCAACACCACTAGCAGTGCTATGAACAAAAGCGTCTGAATAGCCTAAATTCATTACTTTAATCTCTAGTAATACTTCTTGTTCAGAAATTGTTGATAATTGCTCTTTTTCTAAGGTTGCGGCAGTTTTACTAACAATTGTCGCATTTTCGTCAGCAATAATATTATTGAGATCTGCAATTTTTTGACTTCTTTCATTTCTAATAGCCTCTCTCATACTAGCCAATACTTGATTTTTTGAATTTGTAACAATAATAGTCGGATCATCATCTTTTTCTGCAGTTGGACTCTTAAAATACCAAACAGCTAGCATTGTAATTAAGGTTAAGAAGATTAAAGCAAGTTGATTTTTTTTCATAAACTAATCCCCCTTTAGTCAATACACTATATGAAGGATAACCTTAATTTATGATTTTTTTTCTTTTTTTTATTCAACATGATAAGCATCATCAGATTTTATTTTTTTAAATGTTATAGCAGGTTGCTCCACTTCAGGTTTATTATTATCATTACTATCATCTTTTCTTTCCTCATCTTTTGGATTCAATAAATTAGGATCCGTATTGATTCTAAAAGTTACAAAAATATAATAAATTAATTCAATAATTAACAAAATAAACATTAAAGTATCAAATTTAATAAAGAAACCTAAAATAAAGCCTAAAATTGAGGTTGTAATATACGTAATTGAACAAATTGCATAATATTCTTTAAATTTATTCATTACAAATTTACGTGATAATAACCACGTAATGAAAACCCAAACTAACGGAAAAACAATATTAATGATAACAACAAAAAAGGAATACATACTTTTTTGAATATTGGCATCTGCTTCTGCCATCAATTCTACATGATTTGTTAAAACATATTTTATATCATTATTTTTCCCAAAATTAACAGCATCGCTTTCAGCATTTATTTTATCAATATCAATATTACCATACACATATTCACCATTATAAATGGCATATCGCATATCATCTTTAATTCTTCTTTGAGCTGAAAATTCTTTTCCATCAATTATAGTTTTAGCATCTTTGGTTGTTTCTGTTGTCCAAAGACTAGTATCATAATTACCATATTGATTTAAAATAGGCCCATTTTCATCCATTACCTCTGAGACATCAGTCGGTAAATAGTATTTATATGCTCCATTGTTATCCATTTCATATGAACCATATCTAGTATTAGCATTATCTACCCATTTCCCACTACTATCTTTTTCTTGACCTAAATCATACAAATAATAAAATGATTTTTTAGTAAATATATAAAGAAGATAAGTCGTTTTGTCTTCGCGAGTTTGTGTCATATACCCTTTTAAATCAAACAAATCTTTATCAACTGATTTTGCAGGATCATCACCAAATAAATCACAACTTTCATCAAAAACGATATTTAATTTTAGTTGATTATTTTTACTATCCTCAAATAAAATTTCAAAAACACCTTTAAAATTGTCTGCTTTTCCATCTTCTCCTACTTCTTCTACATCTAAATAATATCCACCACTATTTGACTTAGCAATTCGATATTTTGGTAGTTGAATCTCATTTACCACCTTATAATCATTTTCTTCAAAATTAACACTACCAATCATATCTTTCATAAAACGTTTAGTGGATAAATTTATTGAAAATAATAATAGAAATGCTGACAATATAAAAACGAATACCGAATATATAACTTTCATACTATGATGACGATACATTTTTCGAGGTAAAATAATCGATAATAAAAACTCTTTTACTTTTTTCATGATAATGTTCCTTTCAGTTTTCCTATTTCAACATATTTAATTCTTATCAATTATTAAACATGTTAATTCATTGATCAATTCAACATCACATTCTTTAGGAATCCCCTCAAAAATTACTACTTTACCATACTCATAATACATGTTAAATAATCTTTGATTAAATGGATTATTACTAATTAGTGAATTGGTTAATTCATTTTTTCGAATCAAAATGGCATCTGCTAACTTCAAACAAATATTATATTCAAGACTCATAAAAATACTAGAATCTATAATTATGATATAACCTAGTTCTTTTATCTTAATCATAGCATGATAAATGCTTTCTACTGATTCATTAAAAATTTTAGCTGTATGCAAAATTATTTTAGTTTCAGGATATTTTATAATTATTTTTTTTAATTGTTCATATATTTTTCTTCTTGCAAGAGATTTAGTCAAAATAGTAAAAATAGGTCTCTCAAAATCTTTTTTTAAACTCGTATCAAACATATTTATCATAGCATTTTCAAAAATTTGATAATTAGCAATACTATGATAATCTGGTAAAATAGGATTTATGATTTGACCAATTGTTTTCATCGTATCTGCTTTAATCATTATTTTTGATTTACTTTCAAAAACAGAATCACATTCTAATTTTTGAAGATTTTGTTGATGACAATATTCTTTATAGTGATGTAAATTGAATTCTGTTGGTAAAACATCATTTAAATATAAAGAAAGTTTTTCTAAATCTGTTTCTAACGATAAATTTTTAGGAAAATTTACCAATATAAAATATTCTTTTTTTAAAATAAAACGCAAATCGACTTCTTCTTTTTTCTTTATTTCACGATTAATGACTATCCCAACTGTATTTTTATCAATTTGATAAAATTTACAAATACTATCAGGTATTACTTTTTTAATGGCCATGAAATATTTTTTTGAAAATTCTATTATAGGCTGATGATCTTCTAAATCTTTTGCAAATATAAAAGCATACTTTTCTTTAAAATGATGGTGATTGATTAACGCAAATAAATATACATCTACCTGATTATCTAAATCACTACATAAATTTTTTGCTAAATAATAAATTTCTATTTTATCATCTACAATTTTCTTAAACATTGAAAGGTGTTTTTTCAATTGTGAATATTCTTTATCTTGAACTGAAATAAGATTTTTTGAATATTGATAATCATCTTGAAATTGTTTATTCATAAAATATTTATTTCTATTAATATTTTTTACAATATAATATAAATTTTCATTTTCTATAATTTTCCATAATACATCGTCACTATAAAATTTATCTTGTTCTTCCAAAAGTTTATGAATAAATGTGGACCATTTTTTATTAGAAATATGTAAATCCATTTCTTCTTTATTACTATAATTGAGAGCACAAGCAATGAAATCATTGTTAGTAAATATAGGCATTACTTCTATTGATAAAAATTTTTGTTCTCTAATATCTTTTAAATAATACGGATCTTTTATCTCATATTGAAAATCACTATAAGAAAACTTTTTTTTATTTTGATCTTCAATCAACAATTCAACAATAGTTCCTTCTAAATTATGCATTGAATAAGTTTTTTCAAAAGTATATGGATTTTTAATATGATAAATAGTTACATCATCATCTTCTTTAAATAGTCGATTACAACCTAAAGTTTGAGAGGGAAAAAGAACTATTGTCATTTGATAACATCCATTTTCATGTAGTGTTTGATCATTGTTAGCCAAAAATTCTAAAATAATGTTACGATACATTCTTTCCTCCTAATACTCTAAATGAATAGTAACAGGTCCATCACAAATCATATCCAGTTTCATATCAGCACCAAAGATACCAGAAACAAGGGGAATACCTAGTGAGTTTATTTTTTGATTAAATTTTTCATATAATTCAGATGCTATTTTAGGATTCATAGCTTGTATAAAAGATGGTCTATTCCCCTCTTTGGAATTAGCATACAGTGTAAATTGTGAAATAGATAAAATACTACCTCCAACATCTTGAATGGATAAATTCATTTTACCATTAGAATCTTCAAAAATTCTCAATTTTGCTATCTTTAGGGCCATTTGTTCTATTTCTTTTTCACTATCCGTATGAGTAAATCCAACAAGTATCATCATACCATGATGAATTGAAGAAACAATTTCTTTATTAACAATACAATCGGCTTTTAAAACTCTTTGAATAATTACTCTCATTATTTAAAAATCCTTTCAATATCATAAATTTCAGACATTTTATTAAGGTTAAGAATCGTATTATTTAAATCGATTAAATTAGCCACTTGTAATTTAAATTTTACAATACATTCACCATTTCTATTTTTATTAAGTGTAACAGATGCAATAGTAACATTACAAGTATTTAATATATTGATAATATCAGCTAATAAATTTTTACGATCAAATGCGGAAACTTTAAGGGTTGTATCAAAAACCTTGCCATGTGACTCTTTATCCCAATAAATATTAATAAATCTTTCACTACCGTTTTTATCAATATTAGGACAACTTAATCGATGCACAATGATACCATTACCTTTAGAAATATATCCAGCAATTTCATCACCATAAACGGGCTGACAACAATTACCTAGTTTAATTTTTGCTCGATCTAATCCCTCGACAATAATTCCATACCCATTGTGCGCAACTTGTTTTCTAGTATTTGAACTACTTTCACTATATTGTTTTAATGCGGTCTCATTGTCTAATTTAGTATCCGTTAAACCTAAAATACGATTCATTGCCGCAAGTGCTGACAATTCTCCTTTACCAATGCACCACAGTAAATCTTCTGGTGTTTTAAAATTATATTTGGAAAAGAAAGTGGTAATTGTTTTTTCATCCAAATTTGTTGGATTATAGCCAAGACTTTTGGCAACAGTATTAAACTCCTCACTACCTCTTGCAACAATTTCATCCCGTTGTTTTTTGTTAATAAATCCTTTTATTTTAGTTCTAGCATGCGAGGTTTTAGCCAGTTTTATCCAAGCATTCGTAGGTCCTGCACATGTATTACTTGTTTTAATTTCTATAACATCTCCTGTTTTTAGTTTGTAACTAAGAGGAACAATTTTACCATTTACAATAGCTCCTATTGTTTTATTACCAATATCTGAATGGATTCGGTATGCAAAATCAAGTGGCATAGAACCTGCAGGGAAATCATAAACATCTCCTCTTGGACTAAAAACATAAACATTAGCACTAAAAATATCTTCAATAATACTATCTAATGGATCTTCATGATCAGAATTTTCAACATAAGTAGTTAAATCTTTATACCATTTTAACTTATTAGTAATTTCTAATTGTTCTTTTTCAGGTGAATAACCTGCATTTTCTTTATATGCCCAGTGTGCAGCGATACCAATTTCAGCAACTTTATCCATTTCATAGGTTCTAATTTGAATTTCATAAATTTTACCGGCTCTACCAACAACGGTCGTATGCAAGGATTGATACATATTCGGTTTTGGTACCGCAATGTAATCCTTAAAGCGCATGGGTAGTGGTGTCCAAATGCTATGAATAATACCTAAAACTCTATAGCATTCTTCTACTGTATTAACGATAATTCTTAATGCGAGTAAATCGTAAATATCTTCTAATTTTTTATTTTTATTGATAATTTTTTTGTAAATACTATAAATATTTTTAATACGACCCTTTATATCATAATTTGTTATGAAATGTTTTTTTAAAAGTTCATCTATTTGCGAACTCATTATCTCAATATCTTCTTCACGTTCAGCCTTTCGACTAGTTATTTCACTTGCGATTTTATGATATTCTTCAGGTTCAATTGCTTTAAAACTCAAATCTTCCAGTTCTGCCTTAATTCTATACATACCAAGTCGGTGAGCAAGAGGTGCATATAAATCTAACGTTTCTTGTGAAATTCTTTTCCGTTTTGATTCCTCATGAAATTGAATCGTTCTCATATTGTGCAATCTATCAGCAATTTTTACTAAAACGACTCGAATATCTTTCGCCATAGCCAACAATAATTTTTCATGATTATGAGCCAATGCTTTTTCCTTAGTCATATATTTTAATTTACTAATTTTAGTCACGCCATCAACAATTTCAGCCACATCTTTGTTAAATTCTAAAGCCATCTCCTCTTTAGTCATATCCGTGTCTTCTAACACATCATGTAAAAGACCTGCTGCAATTGTGCTAGGTCCAGCATGTAGATTCGTCAAAATATATGCAACTTCAAGAGGATGTTGAACATATGGTTCTCCCGATTTACGCATTTGACCATCATGTTTTTCTTTTGCTATCAAAAATGCTTTTTCAATCAAGTGAATATTTTTTTCTTCGTGTAAATAAGTTTTAGCTAAATCTAAAATATCATTAATCGTAATAGAACCTTCTTGATTCATAACATACCTCCTTTCATTTTAAAATGAATTGTTATGAATTAACAATTAAAATTCATAATCAATCATTGAAAAAATATTATAATCTTTTAGTATTTCGCGCCCCTTAAGACCAGTAAGTTCAATCAAAAAAGCACATCCAACTACTTCACCACCTAGTTGTTCAACAAGTGAAATAGCAGCCTGAACTGTGCCACCTGTTGCTAGCAAATCATCAATTATTAAAACTTTATCTCCTTGTTTGATGGCATCAGCATGCATACATAAAGTATTTTTACCATATTCTAGACTATATTCAGCTCGAATTTCTTCACGTGGTAACTTACCAGGTTTTCTAATAGGAACAAAACCTATTCCTAAATTAGTCGCAACTGGACAACCAAAAATAAAACCTCTTGATTCTGGACCAACAATAACAGTTGCTCCAACTTTTTTAGCATAATTTGTTAATTCTTCACATGCTTTTTTAAACACATCACCATTTTTCATTAAAGGAGTAATATCTTTAAAAGAAATACCTTTAACAGGAAAATCTTCAATAATTGCAATATAATCTTTATAATTCATCATCTACACCTCTACTATTCTATTAGTAACTATCAAATTGTTACAATATATTATACCAAAAAATTGTTTATTTATAAAGAAATTTGTTGATAATTTTATTGATAATGCTAATTATTTTTTTAAATAATTTATGCAACATAATCATATGATAGTTTGAATGGAGAAAATGTTATGAATAAAAAACAAAATAATACCTTTTTTATCAATACTTTAATTATAATCATTACTAACTTTGTAGTGAAAATGTTAGGTCTGATCAATAAAATTGCTATAACCAGAATGCTGGGTACAAACGGAATGAGTTTATATGTTTTATCTTTTCCTACCATTATGCTTTTTATAAGTATAGCAGGATTTAGTCTTAATATTACAATTAGTAAACTTGTTTCAGAAGCTATTGTAAGTAGGAAATATTCACCAAAAAAATTAGTTAAAAAATCATGTTTATATTCGGTTTTATTATCCTTTATTATGCTTATTCTATATCTTATTTTTTTAAAACCTCTAACTATTCATTTTTTAAAAAATGAAGATCTTTTCTATCCTTTATTAGCGGGTGCACCTTTGATTATGCTTGTAGGTATCAGCGATGGATTAAAAGGTTACTTTACAGGAATTAAAAAAATGCATATTTCTTCTTTAGGTAATTTGATTGAACAAATTGGCCGAATTGGTTTTAGTCTTATCTTTCTTTATATTATGTTACCATATGGAATTATTACCGCAACTTTTTTTTGCCTTCTAGCTCTTAGTTTTGGTGAAATTTGTGCTATTATTTATAGTTTGATTAAGATTAAAAAATATCCCATTGAATCATATGATAACACTAGTGGGGAAGGAAAAGCAATCATTGCTATGGCAGTTCCCACTACTACATCACGTTTAATCGGAAACTTTACCTATTTTCTAGAACCTATTCTTTACACAACTATTTTAAGTTACTTAGGTTATAAAGTAACTGATATTCAAACAACATATACTATTCTAGATGCTTATACCATACCTCTTCTAACCTTTATTTCTTTTCTACCTTTTGCTTTATCAACTGCCATGGTTCCAAGTGTTTCAGAAGCCAGTGCCCTAAATAAAACTAATTCCCTTCATTATTACATAAGAAAAAGTCTAACTTTTTGTTTAATACCTAGTATTATCTTATCTATCAATTTATTTTTATTTGCAAATGAATATATGAACCTAATCTATGGTACTACTGAGGGCACTACTTACATTAAGTATTTGACCTTTATGTTTATTTGCTATTATTTGCACATTCCAATTGTTGCTATTTTACAAGCAAGTGGTTATGCCAAAAAAGTTTTTATAACTTCAACTATAATTCACATAACCAGATTACTCCTTTTAGTTGTTCTATCTTTTATACCATGTATTGGTCTAAATTCCGTATTAATTGCTACAACAGCAACCATGATATTAGGTTTTATCGTAAATCTAATTCAATTAATAAAAATTACTAAATTTAGATTTCAACTTTCTTCAATGATTTCTCTAATCCTTATTTCAATCATTGGATTTAGTGTTGCGATTCTGTTGAAAAAATGGGATGTACATTATTTATTTATCTTAGGTATTACAAGTATTATTATTTTAAGCTTAGCAATTTGGCAAAAACTCATATGGATAGAAAGTTTTAAACAAAATTTTCTTAAAAGAAAAAAATTAAGAGAAAACTCTTAATTTTTTTAATTATTTTAAAATTTGAAATTTGCCAATAATAGGTAATGGTTTTTCGCTCTTATTAGCAGCATTTACAATTCCAATTATCATCAGTACAAAACATAAAATACCAAATAAGGAAGCAATAACAACTCCCAAAAAACTAATAACTGGTATAAAGACAAAAATAGCTGATAAAATACCTACGGCAATTGAGCCAATAATATCAAATATGAATAAAACTATACCTTGATTTACATGAAATCTAACGACTTTATCATTTTTCTCTACCAATAAAGGGATTAACCATAAAATACCTATATAACTTAAAATTGAAAAAAGAATCGTATTAGATTGATCATTTTGATTGGAATTTCCTGTATTATCCACCTTTTTTTCTTCAATTACCTCTGATTCTACATCTACAATGTTATCTTTTTCTTCCATTTTAACACCTCTTTACTTATAATTTTTCTTTTATTTTGTTTTCTATAGTTCTAGCAATACTTGCAAAACCATAATCATTTGGATGAACACCATCAACAGTCTTTTCATTAAAATCATCACCAAGTAGTGTCCTTCCATCTATATAATAGATATTTTTGTCAAAAATAGAACATGTCTTTACAAATTCTTCTTGATAACTACGAATCATACATTCCTCTTCTGCATCTTTTGAAAAATGCGTTTCCGAACTGAAAATAATCTTACTTATTATAAAGATTGGAACAGTTGGATACTTTTTTCTTAGTTCTGCAACAAATGGTTTTAATGTACTTTTTAATCTTGTAAACTCTACATTTGCCTCATAATCTAAAATAAACATTTTAACATTTTCAATTGTGGATAAAATTTGAGCAACCTCAATATGTCCCTTTCCATTTCCAGAAAAACCAAAATTCAAACATTCATATCCTAAATGCCTAGAAATAATTTGTGTATAACTCATTCCTGGTCTACTAGCACAGCCACCTTGTGTAATTGAGGTTCCATAAAAGACAATTTTACCCTCATTAGGAAATAAATTTTCAACTTTTTTCACTTCCGCATCCTCGTTAACACCAACTAAAATTTCTTCAACTGATGCATAAAGGGGAAAGTTTAAAACAAAAAGTTGATTGAGTGCTTCATTCCTATCAAAAAAAGTAAATTCATAATGATTATAATTAAAATTAAAATTAGCAGTCCGATAAAATTTAAGACTATCAAAATTTTCTCCCATATAAAGATCAAAACCTGCTTGTCCAGTATAAGCCATATGTCCCATATTGAACATATAAGAAAGTTTTACTCTAATTTTAAGCGATTGGATTGAACCCCAAAAGGCTAGCATTCCACCAGATGAATTATTAGCAAGAACACCAACAGAACCATCTAATTTTTCCATTCTTTTATCACTATCTTGTGGAAATCGATGATATCTTCGATCTTTTTGAAACCAATTAAAACCATATACTGAGATATCTGATACATTCAAGGGATTTATCCATCTATACGAAATGTCGTTAGACAGATGAGAAGAAAAATTTTTATCAATTTTTTTAATATCAATTTTTGAAGACATTTTCTACTTTTCCTTTTGAATTATTATATCATTTTTCGTTTTTATTTTCAACCTTTTGATTTTTAAATTTTACAATTTTTAAACTATTATTAGAAAGAGTTGCACCATAAACCTCTTTTTCACTCTTTATTCCTTGTTTTTTTAATTCATTTTTTAACCATTTTTTATTTTTACCAGTCAACTTTAAAGCCTCAGCATCTATTTGACCACTCACAATAAGTGGTAAAGGAAAAGTATTATCTTGATTTTCTTCATAAGTAAAAACACTTAAATTACCATTGGTTTCTAAAATTGCATACTCCACTTCTTCAATGGATCTTATATCTTTAGATCTTAATTGCGTATATAAATCATTCATATTATATTTTTCTTCATTCATAGTTTTTAACTGTATCACACCCTTATAAATAATCATTTTCTCTTTTCCATCAATTTTATCTCTTATTTTAGGAAATCTTAAATCAATAATAGCCACTAATTTTTGTAAACAAACAATTGTAATTAAAGGTGCAATAAAATACCAAATGCTTTCATCATAATTTTCAATTCCAATAATCATGATATCGGCAATTGATAATACAATTAAAAAATCAAAAACACTTAATTGACCTATTTCTCTTTTTCCCATAATTTTCATAGATATAGTAAGTAAAATATATCCTAAAATTGTTCTAAATAAAATAATAAATAAATTATGCATTTTCTTCTTTTTTTCCTTTCCATTGCATATACTTTATTGGTGATTCATTATGCAATATCTTTTAAAAAAATCAATTGTTTTTTTAATTACATTATTTATTTTGTTCATAACTTCTCTAATTTATACTTTTTTAATCTATAAAGAAAAAATTGATATATCCACAGCTGGTATTTATCGAACTTCCTTTATTATCGGTGCTATTATTTTCTTTATTTATGGTCTGCTAACAGGAATAACCGAAAAAAAGAAAGGTTTTCTTTCAAGTTTTATTTCTACCTTCATCATTATTGCTATCATAATAATTGTTAAATTATTATCAAAACAATCATTTCAACCTACTAATCTTATCAAATATGGTGTATATTTATTAACATCAGTAGTAGGAGGAATTTTAGGAGTTAACCTTACTTCAAAAAGTAAGAAAAATGTAGTATAAATCATATGTGATTTATACTACATTTTTACTTTATAATCGTATATTGCAAATTAAAATTCGCCGATTCTGTTGCTATTTTTAAATAATATACCCCATTAACTATACCTGTATAACTATCTTCTTCATTGATTTTAAATTCTTTAATAATTTCATCATTATAAATTAAAACCAGTTTAATATTTCCTGCTGTAATTTTTAGATTGGTATGAATAGTTAAATTACCTGATGATACATTAATTTTGTCTAACACTTCAACTCCCGACATTTTTTTAACTTTTAAAGTCGCTTGATTGTTTATTTTAGAAGTTACACTTCCAAACTTAGTAACATTTGATTGTTTAAAAAAATCTTCATCTGTAAGCGTATTTAAATCATAATTATCAGTACCATTTGTATCTTCTATTTGAGCTGCACATGATGTCAGTGTCAAAACTATTGGCAAAATAAAGCATACTAACCATAATTTTTTAATCATTTCATTTCTCCTTTATAAACAAATTTATTCAAAATACTATCATAATAATACCCTTTTTTATTGAGAATATCATTTATTTGTGCCTTATTTAAATTTAAATCCTCGCATAGTGTATCTAAGTTTAAATAATGATCGCGTAGTTTAGTATTAATATAACTTAATAAAATAATAGGATCTTTTATCATGATTCACCATTACTATAGTTCCTCTTTTTTTAGGTTAAAATATTCCTTTGGCATCATACAAACTGGACAAGTGAACTCATTGGGCAATTCTTCACCATAATAAACATAACCACAGACCGAACATACCCAAGCTGTTTTTCCTCGTTCAGTTTGAACTTTTAATAATTCTTCCTTATGCTCTTGATAATAACTATATGTCATTGCTTCCTCTTCTTTAAATTTATCAGCATCAATGACTTTACCAATAAATAAAGTATGCGTTTCATTTTCAATAGTATCAACCTTCTCTAACAGCATATATCCTATCATCGACTTTAATATTTTCACATCGAATTGTTCAAAATATTCATATTTAGCAAATTTATCCATCTCTTTAGATGAGGAAAAACCAAAAGTCTTAATAATATCAGGATTATCATTTTTGCCAAAAACCATTAAAGCAAAATGATTGGTTTTATGCATGACTTCATTTGTATAATTTTTTTTCATTACGGCAACACAAACAAGTGGATTCTCACCACCACTAACTTGACTAACCGCATCAACAAAACAACTTGCACCTTTAGTTGATAACACATACATTCCTTGTGAAATTTTATATAGTACTGTTTTATCTTTCATATTTACCTCATTAACATCATATTCTGTTATTATTATATCATAGTTTTTTGTTTTATTCAATAAATAGATTTTGTTACTTTATTTATAATAAAAAGACTTCTATACAGAAGTCTTTTTTGAATTTCTATCTATATTCTTGTAAAAGAAATTCTTTAAGTTTATTTATAATAATTCCATAGTCATCGATAACTTTAATAATATATTCTTTAATTCCTTTTGATAGTTCCTTGTTTTCATCTAAAAATCGAAGTGCACTTATCATTCCCATATTGGTTGCTTTTATGGCACTTAAACAAATATCAAATGCATTATCAAAAGTCTTTAATTTTTCTTTATACACTCCCATCATTCCCGCAAACGTTAAATCATCAGTAGGTTTTTCATCAAATTCCTTAATCAAATTTGCAATTGCTTCTTCATGAGTTTTGAATATTTCTTGTATTTCAATTATAAGATGAATTAATTTTTCATTTTCTAATTTTTTTGCATGTTCTAAATAAATTCTATAAATAGTATTTCCCATATGCATATACGATAAGAATTTGTTTAATTCATTCGTTTTTTCCATTGTTCAATTCCTCCTATAAATAGTATTTATCAAAAAAGAAATTATATGTATATATTTTGTTAAATTAAAAAGATTGCAATAAGCAATCTCCTATGACTTACAAATTTTAATCATCCTATATTATACTGCTATTTTCAATTCATGATTAGTCAACTTTTGTAGTTTCTTTTTGCTATATAAATTATTTTTAAAATTGAATCAATATAAATCTGCTAAAATACCGGTATATTTAGTGAACCACTAACAAAAATTAGGATTACTTTCTCGTTTATCTTTATTTAAAATATTTTTTATATTAATAGTTAATAAATATTTCTATATTGCCAATGCACACTCTACCTTTGTTACGATTACCAATTTGTGCACTTGCAACATAGAACCTAAATTCTTTAGTATTTTCAGGAAAAGAGATGATATAATTATTAGGATTATTTCGATCCGTTGATAATGTTATATCATTTAACAAATCCAATACTGTTATCCAATTACCACTATTATCCTTCACTTGTAATAAGGCTACACTTCCATCTGAAGTATATAAATATTCACTATTACTCCACATTGTCATATCCACATTTATCTGTGATATACAATCATCAAAAGAATATACCAAATATGCAACGCCTGCATCTTCCCTTCGAGGAGATAATACAATATATTCTTCTTCAATATAACCACACCTTAATCTAGTAGTTTGAAAAGTATATGCATTTTTAGTTATATTGCTACTTTTTTCATAAAAAAAATATTGTTGTTCAAAGACATAATCTGCTGGTGTCAAAACCAAAGGTGTACTCCAATTAAACAAAATATCAGTTGTAACCTGATCATTACTCGTTTTAGGAATTTCAACACCTATTTCACCATAAAAAGATATGCCCATTTCAACACTAATTTTAGAATGAACATATGTTGTCTTTATAAATGAAGTACCATATAGTTGATGTTCATCTTTTACATTTAAAATTAATTCACCAAAACCATACAATTTACTAATAGTTCCACCTATTCCTAAAAAATAACCTGCTTTTAAATCTGCATACCAACAAAAAGAATCTTGATTTCGATCATAATAACCAGTTCTACTAATATGTAGATGATCACCATCGCGTTCATAGCGATCTTCACTATAAAAACTTCCTTCTTGATAAGAAAATTTTGTTGCATCCCATTGAACAACAATTGGATCTTCAAGGCGCCAAACAGGTAAATCAGTCCACTCATAATATACTTTTACTTTTATTTCTTTAACAGCACCATTTTCAACTTTATTGATTATCGTTGTAATAATAATAGTTAAATCATCATCGGGAATTTGTCCTCTTGTAACCATCGATTCAACTTCATTGAGCGTCATAATTTTATATTCAAATCCATCACTTTCTAGAATCTGCTTAGCTAATTCTGCTTTAGTGTAGCTACTTAATTTTTCAATTGTTTCTTGAGGAAAATCCGCATTTATTAAAATTTCATCCACATTTAATTCTGAGGCTTCAAATTTGGATATTCCCACTACAGAAGTAATTATTGTTATTCCTAATAATACTACAAATATTAAAGCTTTTATTATCTTTTTCATTTTATTCTTTTCTCCTTTTTATTTTTTTACATCATTTGAGATAAACAATACAATATAATTTAAAATTTGTGAGCCAACATAAAATAATATATATGGGATGATGCCCAATATAGACATAGTAATTATTCCACTAATAAATAATATTGATGATAAGATAAATAAAATCAGTCCCATTGTTTTAAAAATTTTGACCCTCAATTTTAAACAAATAATAAGTATGGCTGCTAAAAATAGTAAATAAATCAATGTTGCAACAGTGATTGAGAAAATTTTGTTTTCAATTAATAATGTTAAAAATAAAGATAATACAAACAAAATCATACTAAAAAGACCTAAATAATTTTTAAAAATTCTTATATATTTTTCATTTGTATACTTATTACGTATAAAATCATACATTTGAATTGAATGCAATATAACAGTTATCAAAGAAAAGAGCGCAACTATCACTCCAATAAAAATAGAAATTATTGATAATTCATATGATTGAAAAACAAAAGCACTAATTATATACAAGACAGGAGAAAAAATTAATATGAAAAAAGCAAAAATAATATTTAATTTATACTTTGTCATAATCTTATAATCATATTGTTCAATTGATTCAGGTTTTAAATCATCTGTGCTTAATAGTTCATTTACCGAAATATCTAATACTTTCGCAAGAGTTGGAAGTATTAAAATATCCGGATAACCCAATCCTCTTTCCCATTTACTAATGGTTTTATTAGAAACATTTAGTTGATCTGCTAATTGCTCTTGTGTTAATTGTTTCTTTTTTCTATTTTCATAAATTACATCTTTAATTTGTTTTTCAATCATTTCTTGCCCTCCATTATTTATTTACACTATTATTATACGAATTTAAATCACAAAATGTAGCCCTAAGTAGGGAAATAATATCTACAAATAGTAGAAATCAATCTTTTATAACAAAACTATTCTTAATATATTAAATTATATTATAAATATATAATTTAATATGTCGAAATTTGCATTATTTTGATTCACTTGTTGAAGTTTTAAATAAAAATTCAATAAAAAAGAGAACAAATTATTTTGTTCTCTAATGGTTTTCATCTTCTTTATTTAAATTCTATTTATCAAAAAGTAATTTTTTGCTTTATCACAACCCGTGCACGCAAAAAACAATAATAAACTTAATATAAACAATACTTTTTTCATATCTTCTTCCTCTTTATTTTTTTCTTATTCACAAACTTAAATTTCCAAGGACCTTTCTATTCTTAAAATTGCTTTTCTATATTATTCATTTCATATCTCTTATTAAAAAATTTCTTCACTTTTAATATAATTTATACCATCATTAAAGGATTGATTATCAACGAAACCATGATGTGGTTGAATAAATTTACAAAAGAAAATATTGAAGATGATAATAAAAAGAAAGAACACGCCCATCGCCAAACAGAGTCGTGTTCAAATTCTAATGCATATGGTAGCCAGCACGGGGTTCGAACCCGCGAATGTCGCCTTGAGAGGGCGATGTGTTAACCACTTCACCAGCTGGCCATATTAAGTTAAGACTTTCTTAACTTAATTTTTCTATTATTATATTTATCCTTCTTTCTACTTCTAATTTTCCTAAAATTTTTAATACATAATAAAGATTAGGAGTATTTTTTCTTGTAGAAATGGCAATTCTGATCATCTCAGAGACATCACCTACATGACCAAGATAAGCATCTTTATTTTTTTTATATTCTTTCACATTTGGACAAAATCCACAAGCTGTAGAAATTGCTTTAAGGTTTTCAAACCATCCTTCTTCATCATATTCTAGTCCCATATTATTTTTAAAATTGCTAAGAATATGAATAATCACTTCATTGTCAAATCTTTCTCTATTAAATGGTAATTCATTTTGAAGAAGTTCTTCATATAAATCATTATAGAAAAAATTTATAATTGGATATATATCTTTAAATGTTTCATAATCTTTTCGAGGATTTTCTTTTTCCCTTTCAATATTAATGATTGCCTTAAAATATTCTTTATCTTTTTCAATTAATAATTTTAAATTTTCATCATACTTACATGCATATTCATATGCTTTTTTGGTAAATTCTTCTTTATTTAATCTTGCTAATCTTTCCTTACAAATATTTTTCACTTTTGCAAGATCAAATAAAGCTCCATCTAATGTCATCTTATCAAATGAAAGTTTAAAATCAAAAATATTTGCATTCATATTTTGTAACCGCCATTCTTCAAAATTAGAATTAGCAATTGTTACCAAGTATTCTAAAATTCCTTCAACTGGATAGCCATTTTCTAGAAAAAATGATACTGATGCCTCAGGATCCTTTCGTTTAGACAACTTTCTTCTGCTACCATTATCTAATTTCATAATAACAGGAAGATGAGCATAATTTGGTTTTTTCCATCCTATTGCATCAAATAATTCGTAATGAATTGGCAAACTTGGAAGCCATTCCTCACCACGAGTGACATGGGTAGTTCTCATAAAATGATCATCCACCAAATGGGCAAAATGGTATGTAGGAAGTCCGTCACTTTTTAAAATAACAATATGTTGATCATTTTGTGCTAGTTCTAAATTACCTCTAATTAAATCTGTAATTTTTATTTTATTTTGATAATTACCATGTGATCTAAAACGAATTACATATGGCTCATTATTTTTAATTTTTGCAATCGCTTCTTTTGGTGATAGTTTAGAACACTTCGCAAATTCACCATAATAACCAGGGTTTAACTTATTTTCCTCTTGAAAATTCCTCATTTTGGATAACTCTTCACTTGAACAAAAACAAGGATATGCCAAATTTCTTTTTACAAACTCTTTAATAACAATGCGATAAATCATTTCACGATTGCTTTGTTTATATGGTCCATAATTTCCAAGTTCATAACTTCCCATATAACCCTCATTAGGAGTAATTCCAAATGCTTCAAGTTGTTTTAATAATTCTTCACCAGAACCTTCAATTTCCCTTTTTGTATCTGTATCCTCTAATCTTGTAAAGAAAACACCATTTGTTTGATTGGGAAAACGCCAAGCAATCAAAGTTGCAAAAAGACTACCTGTATGAAGAAATCCCGTTGGTGATGGAGCAAATCTAGCAACAATTGCTCCCTCTTCAAGATTCCTTGGTGGATACCTTTTTTCTAAATCTTCTACTGTTTCTTTAACATCAGGAAAAATTAACTCTGCTAATTGTTCTAAATCGGTCATTCTACACCTCATTATTATTCACTATTTTTTACTTGTTATATTATAACATATTTTTAAAGATAACGCAAGATATTAATCATATAGAATTTTATTCTATCAATTCACGTGCTAAATTATTAATTTCTTCATAATTTATATTTGCTAGTGCAGATTTAATTTTAATTTCATTTTCACAAAAGACTAAATTTTTACATCCTGATAATTTTTCTTTAATTTTCTTTGCAACTAGTGGTGCCCATGTACCATTATCAATAATAGCAATTTTTTTATTTTGAAAATCTCTTTCAACTAAACCATTTATAAATTGATTCATATAAGGAAATAAATCACCATTATAGGTAATAGATGCCAATACTAATTTAGAATATTTAAATGCTTCACTAATTGCAATTGATTGATCGCATCTTGCAAGGTCAAAAATTTTAACATTATAATACTCATGATTATGCAAAGCTTTTACAAGTTCTAAAACTGCACTTTTAGTATGGCCATAAACAGAATTAAAACAAATTACAATTCCATCTTCTTCACTTTCATATTTAGACCATTTATCATATAAACTAAGATAATAGTTCAAATTGTCACTCAAAACTGGACCATGAAGAGGACAAATAAGTTTAATATCAAGAAGCATCGCTTTTTTTAATAAATTTTGAACAGGAAGACCATACTTTCCCACAATGCCAATATAATATCTTCTTGCTTCATCGATCCAATCTTCTTCAATATCTAAAGCACCAAATTTACCGAAACCATCAGCAGAAAATAATACTTTGTCTTTTGTGTCATATGTTACCATAACTTCTGGCCAATGTACCATGGGAGCAAAGACAAACTTTAATTGATGATTACCCAAATTTAATTGCTCATTTTCCTTTACAACTAATTTACTTTCAATAATCAAATCAGGAAAAAATTGATCAATCATTTGAAATGTTTTTGTATTCCCGACAATTGTAATTTGAGGATATTTTTTTAAACATGCATGAATACTAGCAGAATGATCAGGTTCCATATGGGAAACTATTAGGTAAGAAGGTAATTTACCATTTAATACATCTTCTATATTTTTAAGCCATTCTAAGGAAAAATGTTCATCAACAGTATCCATAATAGCTATTTTTTCGTCTTCAATTAAATAGGAATTATATGAAATACCATTTAAAACTTGATATTGACCCTCAAATAAATCAATTTTATGATCATTTACTCCTATATAATATATTGTATTTGTAACCTTTTTTATCATTATTCTCACCTCATCAATATATTTTACCAAAAAAATACAAACATTTCTATTGTATTGCAAGTAAAATAGCATTTCTTAACTTATTAATTGATAACATATGTTATAAATATCTGTATTATCTATTTTAGAAGGTATTGTAGATGAATCAACATCAAATGGGAATTGAAGAAAAAATTTAACCTTTTTTCTAGAATGATTTTTCCTACGATATAGTTTATTATTGATTTCTTCCTTTGTCCCTGTAAAGTGCGGAAGATTTCCTGTTTCATGATCAGCAGTTACAATAAAAGCGGTATTAGTATTTTTTGATAATTTTTCATAAGCATATTGTATTGCATGATTAAACTCATCTAAATATTCAATCATTTTAAAAATTTCATTTTGATGACTCATCTTATCAATATGAGCAGCCTCAATCATCAAAAAATATCCTTCAGGATATTTACTTTCCATAAAATTAATTGCAAATGCTACCAAATTTACTAGTGTAGGTGTATCATTTTGATGTTGATAATTTACGATTTCTTTAAAACATCCAAAGACTTTTTCTGCATGCATTGACAATTGGTCAAACTGATTTGTAAACAAATACTGCTTATTTTCTAATTGATTTTGATAAGGTAAATAATCAGTATAACCAGCTCCCAAAAATAGATCAATTCCACTATTTATTTGACCATTAATGATATCTTCCACATCATCACGACTTTTGGCATGTGATGAAAAACAAGATGGTGTTGCACCTGATAATGAATCTGTTGTGACAATTCCTATACCTTTATTTAAACTTTTTACATATTCACTAATCGTTAGTAAGTTTTCATTTTTATGCTTTGAAATCTCACCATTGTTAACTTTTTGACCTGTTGCCATTGCGGTCGCGGCAGCAGCACTATCGGTTGGTGAAAAAATAGCATTAGAAAAAGTAGTCATATATCCTTGATAATCAAACGATTCAAAAATCATTTTTTGATTTAAGTATTTTTTCCCAATTTCAATATGATTTTCTCCCATTCCATCACCAATACATAAAATGACTTTTTCTGCTTTTTGTTGTAGATTATCAAAACTATTGCGACGAACAATATCTCTTCGATGAACAAACATAATAACAAAAAATCCAATAAAAACAATCATACTTGATATTAGACAAAAATATCCTATTTTTTGAAGTTTTCTTTTCATTTTTCTTTCCTCATATCATTTTTAAATTTTTATAATTTAAAAAATCTATTTCTTTAACATTTAGAAATAGATTTTTCTATTTATGACAACGTAAAAATTTCTTTTAATCCTACTTTATTTACTTTTAAATCATAGATAAACAAATAAAGAAAATGTAAAATCAATATTAAAATTCCAATTACATACCAAGATGTAAAAATTGGTGCTGATTTTAGTAATGGTTCGCCAATTTGCATTGCTTTCGTAAAGTGCAAACAGTCTTTCTCAAAAAGGCCGAAAGTCATAACCATAGAAAGTCCAATTGGAAAGATAGACCATTTTTTCATTGTTGGTACAATATATTTAGTTAACATACAAATTATAACTAACCAAACCATTATTGTATGATGTAATAAACCTGACACTGATCTTAAATCAAAAAAATTTTGTGATTCTAAGAAATCAGGATAAAACATTGTGATAATACCACCAATAATACCTAAATAAGAAATAAAGTGCAAAACAACATTGTCCTTCTTACCAAAGATAATTGCCAATGATAAAATCAATGATGATAAACCACAAAAAGTATTAGGAATTATATTTAACCAACTATACCCTTCTCTTTTAGAAATTACTACATCATAATAAGTAACCGAAATTCTATTAATCAAAATTAAGATTAGTAGTATAATACCACTTATTTTTATAATTCTAAAATAGATGTCTTCTTTTTTTACTAATTTTATAATGATGATTCCCAATACCATTAAAAGAATTGAAATTATCAAATAAACAATATGGCCAATTCCATATACACCTTGAAATGATACTAAAAACATTTTTGAAACCTCCTTGTTTTTTAATCATTTTCAACTTTTAATTTTGCTTGCCAAATAGCACATAACTTTTCAAAAGAATAAATAGCATTAGCAGGACTTGTCGATGGTAATAAAATAGCTTCAACGCTAAGATGTGGTAATAAATATTTATTATATAAATTTAAAGCTTGATTACCATTAACATATATTTTTTCTATCTTCGCATTTTTTAAAATTACATCAAGATTATTAGGAACTACATTTTTAATTGAATTATCAGCAGAACCTATAATATCACAACTCTTTATCACATCCCAAAGAGCAATTTTATTTTTTAATAACATTGCTTTTTTCTCATCAATAGTCTTTGGAAGTTCTTCTTCATAGATACTAGCAATTACTTTCCAAAACCTATTTTGAGGATGTCCATAAAAAAAAGCCATTTCACGCGACTTAACCGAAGGAAAAGAACCTAAAATAAGAATTCTAGAATCACCATTCCAAACCGGTTCAATAGGATGTGTCTGATTGGTATATTTTTTGTTCATAAATTTCTTTCACTTCTATTTCCTTTTTTTGCAAGTCTATTATAACATATTTTTTAATTTTAGACAATAAAAAAAGATATTTATATTGAATATACAAATATCTTCCTATATTTTGTTTATCATAACATGGAAATTTTGATTTTAGATTTCAATATCATAATCAAAATATTGTTCTTGAAATTGAATATACTCTTCAATCTGTTTTTTTGAATAATTTTTCCCCTTTTCAGCAACAACCCATTTATCCTCTATATCATTTTTACGATGAACAATAGCAATAATCGTTCCTATAAATACTTTCAATGGTATACAAGGACCTATGACATAAGCATCTTGGTACTCACCATCATTTGCAATCACTCCTTCAACATATCCATAATTTACAACATAAATCGTATTATGGTATTTTAAATGATGGCTTCCAAGTGGTCTATCAATTATGACTTTCACTTCTTTACCAATTATCTTACTCATTTTTTACAACCCTTTTAGCAATCTCTAATGCGATGAAGAAATGTTTTAATCTTTCATCAATTTCAATATTAGATAAAATTCCTTTATCCCATTTAGATGAATCAAGATTATCAGCACGATATAAAAAATTATATAATTGATAGCCCCTAAAATTAGCAACAGCTTGACAAGCACTAACTTCCATTTCGACCGCAATACATCCTTCTAATTTTCTCTTTAAAAAATTTCCTTTCGTTTCTCGATAAAAAGCATCAGTAGTCCAAGTTCTACCTAGTACATATTCGATATTTAAAATATCTAAATATTCACTAACTATTTTATAATTGGAAATCTCCATATAATCACTAGCTTTAACATAATGATAACTTACTCCCTCATCTCGATAAGCATGTGTAGGAATAATGATCTTATTTGAAGCAATATTTTTATCAAGTCCACCACAACTACCAAACATAACAAACTTTTTACAAGAAAAAACATAACCAATCTCTTCCATTAGACCTACTGTAAGTGGTGCACCAATATTAGTTTTAACAACTCCAATTTTAGTATTTTTATAGATATAAATAGGATAATTCCCACTCACACTTTTAATTATACTATCATCTAATAGTTCAATTAAATCATCTTCAATTAAGGCTTGCATTATTTTATAAGAAAAATTGATGATACAAACATCCAATTGAATAGTACTTTTTTGACAAACATCCTCTAAATGGATCATTGCTTCGGTTTCGTTATCAAATGTATCAATTATACTCATATTTACTCCTTTTTTTTATTATAACTGAAGTATGCATATGTATTGCAAGAAAATCTAATAACCTATTACGTTATATAGTCTGTATTCATTCAATAAATATTGAAAAAATCTTAAAATATTGAAATTTGTAGACTTTCAAAAGATAAAATAGCCTTTTCGTATGACATTTTACATACTCCTATAAATTATAATTTAATCCATAATCTTTTCCATACATATTTTTAGCGGTTTCATACCGCACTTTTCATAAAATTTAAGTGCACTTTCATTTAGATGCCAAACATTAAGGGTAACATTATAACAATGCTTTTCTTTTGCAAGTTCTAAAACAGCATCATATAATTTTTTACCAATATGTTTACCTCTATAATTCTCATCAACACACAAATCGTCCAAATATAAAGTTTTTATATCAGTCAATATATTGTCGTTTTTATTTTCTTGATATATACAAAAAGCATAACCCTTAATTTTGCCATTATCGTTGGCTACCAAAATAGAGCAATTATCATCATCTATGATTTCTACAAGTTGTTCATAAGTATATTTTGTACCGATATTGAAAATATCTGGTCTACCATTGTGGTGTATTAAATTGACTTGCTTTAATAAATTCAAAATTGCATTTATATCTTTTGTTTCTGCTTTTCTAATTTCCATCATTTACCTCTCTAAATTACCATTTATTTTTTGTTGCTTTAATCCCTTTTTTAATAATTATACCACAAAAATTTCAAATATATCAAAATAAAAGTCTTACACTAGAATTCCTCTTTTACTATTTATTTCTGCTTTTATCTCTAGGCACTATTCTCTTATCTACAAAGATCAACTAACAAAAATGACCTAACATATCTAAAACTGGTGTTTTTTCAAGTGATTGAACAAATAGATTTATCAATTTTGTTTGAATAATTTTAATAATTGTAAAACCATTCTATATCTTACCACTATTAGTTGATGTTTTTTTAGTCCAATAAATGTGCAAAATACCATTCATCTTCCCATGTACTTTTTTTCATCTTGGAATGAATGGATGGTTTCAAATTGACAAAAGTATATAAAATGAATCAGCAATAAAAAACTGTTTGCTATGGACAAACAGTTTTTTATTTATTCAAGTTCAAATACTCCGGTATACAATTGATAGTAATATCCATGAAGATCAATTAACTGCTCATGTGTTCCTCTTTCAATGATCCGTCCGTGTTCTAATACCATAATCGCTTCAGCATCTTGAATGGTTGAAAGGCGATGGGCAATTAAAAAGACAGTGCGTCCCTTCATTAAATTTTGCATTCCTTTTAAAACGATTTGTTCTGTACGTGTATCAATGGAAGATGTTGCTTCATCCAAAATCATAACCGGACAACCGCTGACTGCAGCTCTAGCAATAGATAAAAGTTGAGCCTGTCCTTGAGAAATTGAAGAACCATTTCCTTTGATATACGTGTTATATCCTTGAGGCAAACGAGTAATGAAAGAATCTGCATTGGCCAATTTTGCGGCCTCAATACATTCTTCATCGGTTGCATCAAGTCGTCCAAAACGGATATTATCCATAATTGTACCACTGAATAAATTTGTATCTTGAAGTACCATCCCTAATGATCTTCGCAAATCTTTTTTCTTAATCTTATTAATATTAATACCATCATAACGAATTTTACCATCGGCAATATCATAAAACCGATTAATTAAATTGGTAATTGTCGTTTTTCCTGCTCCTGTTGCACCAACAAAGGCAATTTTTTGACCAGGTTTGGCATATAAAGAAACATCATGTAAAACAATCTTATCTGAAACATAACCAAAATCGACATCAAACATACGAATATCTCCTTGAAGTAAGGTATAGGTAATTGAACCATCTGCTGTATGAGGATGTTTCCATGCCCATAAGGTATGTTCTTTTCGATTGCATTCCACGATATTACCTTTTGTATCATATTTACCCATGACTAAAGTAACATAACCTTCATCTATTTCTTTTTCTTCATCTAGTAATTCATAAACACGACTTGTTCCCCCAATCGCCATAGCAATAGGATTGATTTGATTTGAAACTTCGCTTACATTGTTTGTAAATTGACGAACCATTGGTAAAAAAGAAACTATAACACCAATAGAAATAAAACTATTTGAATGATAACCAGTAATCGTAAGTTCTGGAACTTCAAAGATAAACAAAGTGGTAGCAACAACAGCAACTAAAATGTATAAAAAGTTCCCAATATTTCCTAAAATTGGCATTAAAATATTTGCGAATTTATGAGCATCTGTTGATACTTTTTGCAATTCCGTGACGTGCTTTTCAAATTCTTTTTTACATTCTTCTTCATGAGTAAATGATTTTATCACTTTCAAACCATTCATCATTTCCTCTACATATCCTTCTTCTTTGGCTAAAACATGTTGTTGTGCAGTAAAGTTTTTCGCACTTTTACCCCCAATAAATTTAGTAACCAAAAGTATTGCAATTGTTCCTAAAATAACAATAATCGTTAAATAAATAGAAGAAAAAAGCATAATGACAAAGACAGAAATAAAGGTAACACTGCAGATTAAAACTGTCGTAATAGATTGTGCTAATAATTGACGAATGGTATCAACATCATTCGTAAAAGTAGACATAATTTCTCCCTTATCATGCGTATCAAAATATTTAATAGGTAAGTCTTGCATATGTTCAAAAAGTCGACATCTCAATTCATGCATATATTTTTGAGCATATCGAGCAGTAAGTTGGGAATAGATAAAACCACCTGTAAGAGAAATAACATAAGCTGAAATCATAATGACTAAACATTCATAAAATTCTTTAGAAACAACAACAAAACTTCCTTTTTCAATGGCTGTAGCAATCAAGTTTGTTACTTTTTGAATCATCAATGGGGCAACGATTGGACCTAAGGCTGAAATTAAAGTACAAATTGCAGAAATAATTAAAGCAACAGGATGCGCTTTAAAATAATCAGTGATACAACGAAGTAAGACATGTTTTCTTTTGTGTTTTGCTTCTTTCATTATTCTCCCACCTTTCCAATTCGATTTTGAATTTCATATACTTCTTGATAAATTGCATTATTTTTCAGTAATTCTTCATGTGTTCCTATGCCATTGATTTCTCCATTATCCATAACAATAATAAAATCAGCATCTTGAACAGAAGAAACTCTTTGTGCAATGATAATTTTAGTAATCCCAGGAATAAATTCTTTAAATCCTTTGCGAATATACGCATCTGTTTTCGTATCTACCGCACTTGTAGAATCATCTAAAATCAATATTTTTGGATTTTTTAAAAGTGCTCTAGCAATACAGAGCCGTTGCCTTTGTCCGCCAGAAACATTCACTCCACCTTGTTCAATCCATGAATCATATTGTTGAGGAAATTGTTCAACAAAAGCATCGGCTTGAGCAATCTTACAAGCTTCTTTTATTTGTTCATCTGTAGCATCGGCATTACCCCATTTTAAATTGTCTTTAATCGTACCTGAAAATAAAATATTTTTTTGTAGTACCATTGCCACATGATCTCTTAAGGTTTTTACATCATAGTCTTGAACATTCACTCCGCCTACTTTTACCATTCCAACAGAAGTATCATAGAAACGGGAAATTAAATTGACAAGAGTAGATTTAGAAGAACCGGTTCCCCCAATAATACCTACAGTTTGTCCACTTTTAATATGCAAATTAATATTTTTTAAAGCATACTTTTGGGCATCAGGTTTATATTTAAAAGAAACATCTTCAAAATCAATATCCCCATTTGAAACTTCATAAATGGGATGATCATTATTTTTAATAGATGGTACTTCCATTAAAACTTCATAGACACGATTGATTGCGGGAACAGACATGATAATCATAAATAAAACCATTGCAACCATCATTAGAGAAGATAATACCTGTGCAGAATAAGTAATCATTGCGGATAAATTGCCTACTCCAAATGGAGCATTTTTTGGACCAAACTCAATTCCTTGCGAAATGGCAAGCATACTGCCTAAAAATAGTATCAAACACATAGACATATACATAACTGCTTGCATAGCAGGATTAACCGCATTCATAATTTGTTCAACTTTTTCAAATCCTTTGCCCATTACACCTGATTCATGAGCAAATTTTTCTTTTTGATAATCTTCACGAGCATAGGTTTTCACTACACGCATTCCGCGAACATTTTCTTCTGTTAATTCATTTAAATCATCGTATTTCCTAAACAACTTAATAAATAATTTAGTTGCAATGGGAATTAAAATACTTAAAATAATGACGATAAATGGAATCGTAATTAAAAAAATCCAAGAAATTTGTGGAGCGACAACTAAAGCCATTACAAAAGAGAAAATAAACATAAATGGAGCTCTAACGGCAATCCGAATTAAAAGCATAAAAGCCATTTGGATATTACTAATATCTGTTGTCTGTCGGGTAATTAAAGATGAAGATGAAAATTTATCAATGTTATGAAAAGAATAAGCCGTAATTTTTTCAAATTCATCAGTACGTAAATTTTTAGCAAAACCGGCAGAAGCAATTGCACTCATCCGACCTGCTAAAATACCACAAATTAAAGATAGAATCCCTAAAACTAATAAAATTGAACCATAAATGATAACACCATTTAAAGCTTCTTGTTTCAAAGTTTCTGTTACTTCAACACCAATAAAACTTTGCAAAAGAGAAATTAACCGACTCATAATGTAAGGTATAATACATTCTAAAATTGTTTCTACTAAAACAAAACCAATCGATAAATAAGCGTATTTTCGATATTCTCGAGTGGAATGTAGTAAATACTTAAATTTATAAATAAAACTCAATTTTCTTTCTTTTTTTTGTTCCATATTTTTCCTCCTTTTTAATTCATCTTTGTCTCAATAAAGAACTTTTGCTTTAGAAATGAATTATTTGCATAAACTATCTCTATTTTGTTTTACTTATTTTTTATCATCTCTCACCACTTTTGCGCAAACTTCGTATACAATATTACTCCATATAGTTAACTTTCTTATTAGTTTTTAATGCATATTCTATTTCAGACTTGGTACTTGAACCAATGTATCCATTTTTATTTATAACAAATATTTCATCTGCCATATCTATTTTTCTTTTATGCATATCATCAAGCATTTTTTTGATATTTTCTGTCCAAACTTCATCATCACCGCTATGTCCAAAAAGTCCAACCGAAATTACAATATTTCCTTCCAAAGTCAATCTTTTTTGTTCTATTAGAAATTCATCTTTAAACTTCGTGCTTCCACACAAAGTAATAACCTTATATTTTCCAACCATTTTAATTCCTCCTCCTTAAAAAACTTTTTAGTTAGTAAACTCATACCTATTAAACTATTTTAATACAAATATCCATACCTAGTAATTTGAGATAAACTTAATTATTTTTCATAAATATAATATCAAATTCCTAAAAAACCTTCATACATATTAATAATAACCATTAAGTAATGCAAGAATTTCTATTTTTTATTATCAATATAAACATAAAAATTTAAATCTATAAATATTTTTATTTTGATTTCCTTCGTATTTTTTCTATAATTTTAGTTTCTATTGTTATTGATTCACTACTATCAAATGTGTAGTTTAGATTATTTAATAGAAATTCTATAAATTGATAATTTCACAGCAATTTTAGGCTATTTCCCCTTTAAAACAAAAAAGTTCTAATATTTATCATATCAAAACTTAACTTCTAACATGTCTTTAATGTACAAAAAACTCTCCTATATACTACCTAATTACTAAATAATTCTTGTAATTTCTCTATCTAAATACTCTCTAATAATTGCACCTATTACATTATAAGTAATGCCATTTTCATCTAAGAAAAATGGAGTATCAAAATTATCGTTAATATATTTTTGTAATACATTATATCTTTCTATGTCTCTAACCCTTTTAATTACATCGTCATTGTTACAAATCCATTCATAGTTAATGGATTTAAATAACTAGTTCTTAACGTTTCTTTAGTTTTAATACCTATTCTATTCATTAATTTATTAACACTGTAAAGAATACTTATCTCCATTAAATAAAGTAATTTATTAATATAAGTTGATATATTTTTACTTTTTTCTCCAATACTCAATAAAATGTTATCTAGTGCCTCATCAATCGCTATAATCATAAATTCTATAAATTCATTCAAATTACCATTTTTATGACATAATATTCTTTCAAAAATAAGAAAATTAATATTTTAAAATTTATGACTCAATTGAAATAAATTTAAATATAGAATCCCATTTATAATACATTATGCCAAAGTCTAGCAATTATTCCATTGTCATTAAAAAAAGGATGTATAAAGATATATTTTATCTACTAACTTCTAGTAAATCAGTTAATTCTTCTTGACTAATCTTTTAATTTTTTCTAAATTACTTCCAAATTTAATTTTCATATACTATTAATATTACTTAAAACTCCAATGAAATATTTGTAAAAAAATTATAAAATTCATAATTTTATATTTTTTAAGAAAAAGAAAAGACTGGTTATTTTAACTTCATACCCAAAGTCTCTTCTTTTATATTACAAATATTTTATTTCATAAACTTTCATAATTGCTAAGGATATACTTTACTTATTATCATAGTAACAGATGCAAATTTAAAATGATACAACATCGTTTGTCCACCACATTATTTATACCATATTTTATAATCTTTATGATAATGATTATATTTAAATCATAGTTGTCGACATCCCTTGTATAATTTTATAGTGATTACTTTATTAACCATTTTTTATAGAGGATTTTATTTTAACATTTATAATCATATCTTAACTTAAAAATGTATATTGAAGAGGAACAGTTATACGTTCATTCAATATACAAAAAGTAGATATCTACAATAATATTGTATTCAGAAATTAATAAAATATACTAAAAAAAGGATATAAATCCTTTTTTCAATTAATCTAAAACTGCAGAGGGATTCGCTTATGCGTAACGATTTGGGCGTCTCAGCATCAACTACTTAATTTATAAATTCCATGCTAGTTTTAATATGTATTACATGATACATATATATTATACTAATTTTCTATTAATTTGTCAATATATTAAAGAATATTTTTATTTTTTTTGATACCTGTCTTATAAAAGAACAATATTAATACATAACTTAGGAATAAAATAAATGCTGGGGACAAAATTAAAACATTCTTTAACCACACTGTTTTAACAAACATCGATATAATAAAATTAAGTATGCTTATTGTGGCATTAGTGATGGTTACAGTAGTAAACAGTTTTGCAAATAAATTAAGTTTTTCTTCCCTAGAATTTTTTAGCAATTTATCCATTGGTTCAATTGAATCCCTAATTTCATCACTAAAAGATTTTATTGATAATGAATTAAAAAACAATTCATAAATCTTTTGTTGATAATAAAATAGTGAAACTTTATTAAATAAATATTTTGTTTTAAATATTGTATATTTCTCTTTAATAATTAATAAATCATCTCTTAAATCTTTATCATAAATATCTAAATTTTGAATGCAGCGCTTAATAAAATGTAAATAATAATATTGATGTAAAACTAAAATATATGAATAAAACAGATTTTGTACAATAGCTTTTTCATATGTTCTTTCAAACAATTCTCTATTTAAAGAATTATTTTGAGTAATTGATAAAACTCCCTCTTCATTACAAAAAACATTATTTCCTAAAAACATACTATAATTATTAATATTATGAGGTTTATTATTTTTATAAGATTTAACACTATTTCTATTTAAAAAGTAATTAGAAATAATATTAATTTCATTTTCATCAATCAAAAACTGATCACCATGTAAAATAGTTTGCTTATTACCTAAAACTATATCAGAAAACAATTGAAAACGTGTTGTTTTTGAATTTCCTTGCATATCAAAAGATTCATATTTTAACTCATTGCCAATTACACTTTTAACAAAAGAATCAATCTCAATATCTTTAAAATGATTTCTTAAGTCTAATAAATAGTCAAAATAATCTTCTGGAATTTTAATATTTAATAATTTATACATAATTTCAATAAAGAAAATTCCTGTTTCGAAAACAATTAACCTAATGTTAGATATTCTATACTTACTAACTAATTTGTTTCCATAACTATTTGTTAAAGGAAAACAAGAAAAGCAATCTAAATCTTTTCCTTTAAATATGTATACTAAATTTTTTTTATAAAAAATATTTTCAATATGATCAAAATGTCTAGAATTATCACTAATAAAAGAATTGTCTATCACAAACCCTTTTTTAATTACTTCTGATTTTATTTTTTCAATATTTTTTTCATCAGACATAAACGTATATATAAGACTAACATGAGTCTCTTGAGGAAAATTATTCTTACTATTATTCAAATTATTATTTTGAACTTCATTAACATTATTCATCATTTATTACACCCCCCTATGAAGTTTTTATATATTTTATTATAGCATTTTCAACATAATTTTTTAATAATTTTATAAAATATTAGGATAAATTTAGTAATTTCAATTCATTACAAATAATGCACTTATCATAATATACTCTAATACCATCAATTTTTCCTTCATAAGATGATAGCAATCTATTATTTATATGAGAAATATTCATCAATATAGCAACTCTTGTTAAATTAGGACTTTTACTACTATGACAACAACCAAATAATTAATTTTTATATTTTTAATATAACAAAAACATTTTTTAGAAATCAAATTTTCTAATAATAAAAGAGAGGAACATAACTTTAGAACTAGAATCTCTTCTTTTTAACTTAAATTTTATAACCTATAACTTTTGTAGTTCTAAGGTCAATACTTAATACTATATGTGTGTTATCTTTCTATTCTCTTGACTTATTACCCATTTGAGTCAATTACATATGCTAAATACCTATATTTTAACATTAATTCACATATTTTTATGTAATTTTCATTTAAATTTATACTATCAACCTTAGATTGTACATATGTGTTAATGCTACACAATATGTACTTTAAATCTGTATTTTTAAAATATATTATTAAATTATTGTTATAATATTATTTTGTTTTTATCTAAAACTTTTTTTAATCAAATTTGAGTTCAAATCTACTTCTGATAAAATTTACATTAAAATCAGCCTTAAAAATAAATTTATATTATTTCAATAAGGTAATAAAAAACTACTAAAACATATGTAAACATCAATTAAGTAAACAAATTTAATGTTTTTAAATGTTAGTAGTCTTTTTATCAACTAAATACATGTAAGGCATATGAAAAGGCTACTACTATTTAATTACTTAATAATAGTTTTATGAATGATGAACGATATGTTTTACTAATTAACTGGTTGTCGCAATTAATTAAAATAAAATTATCAAATTTTTACCATGATGTATCATCATCACAATTGCAATCAACAGAGCAATCACAATCACAATTACAATTACAATCGCAGTCACAATTACAATCATTGCAATCTGAACAATCACATGCAGTTCTACAATCACAAATACAATCATCGCAATCACAATTGCAATTTCCATCACAATTACAATCTGCTGATTTAAAGTTTTTAATTCTTCTAATATTTCTAATTGGTATGTCAATAAATATTGCGTTTGATTTTTTTAATTCAATTAGTTTTTCTAGCATAATAATCCTCCTTATCTTTCATTAAATCACTGAAATTATAAGATAACCACTGCAATAAACACCCACCTGCACATACAGAAAAATCATTACAATTTATACACCTATTTGAAGGAGAGGATAATAATTTTTTAAATTGTTCTTCAATTTTAGGAGAATACAATTCAACATTTAAAGTTTTAAAATCATGATAATCTTTTCCATATTCTAAAATAGGAAATTTGAATAATGAATTACACGGAATAATATTTAAATTAGTATCAAAAATTAGTCCACTTCGATTTTGTAGTTGACAAGTTGTTGAAATACAATTATGCCTAATAAGCTCCATAATAAACTCTTTAGGCCATATACATAGTGGTAATGTCATATGGAAATTAAAATGAATCTTATGTTGAAATAAAATCTTACATTGTTCAATAAAGTTTTCAATCAATACAAATAAATCTATTCCATGATTTGTGATTCCGTGTTCGGTTAAATAAGGATTACAAAAAGATAAATAAAAGTATTTAACACCTCTACTTTTTAATTCAATTAACATATTTGACAAACCATTCACATTGTCATTTGTTATTACATATGAGATTGTTAAATTGACCTTACGATTTATTAAATTATCTATTGCCATCATAATTTTATCAAAACAATCAACTCCAGTATAATCAACGTATTCTTGCTTTGAAAAACCTTTTACTGAAACGTTATAATTTTTTAATCCATGTGAAATCAAATCATCTAAAAACACAAGATTATTTAGAGATAGTCCATTTGTGATAATGCTAGGAACAACTCCATTATTAGAGCAAATATCTAACACATCAATAATCTTCTTATATCTCGTGGGCTCTCCTCCAATTAAAACCAATTTATTTACACCGTATGTTTGAATAATAGAAATAGCTTTTTCCACATTTCCTAAAGACATGTCATTGTTTATATCATAATTCGTTGTTTGTGCATAACACCATTTACACCTCATATCACAAGTTCTATTTATGGTTAACCAAAATGTTTTGGGTGAACTACAAAATCTCACAATTAATCACCTCATTAAAAATTTGACATAATCATATCATATTAAACGGCTATTATATTTTACTTTCACCTAATTAATATAAATTTGCAACATAGTTTAAAAAAACAAAAACTGCATTCTCATGCAGTTGGGTGATACTATATTAACTTATTAATAGTCCCCCAACTTTTATCCCCTAATAAATTCTATCTACATATTATCACAACATTTAACAAATTTCCACTAATATAATAATTTTTTTCAATTTATGAAAAAGCCCACTTTTCATTGGACTTTTATACTTTTTCTTTTTCAATTGCTAATTGTTCTCGTAAATATTCTATTTGTTTTGTAAGATTGATGATTTCAATATTGTATTTTTATTTATCTCCATTTATATCCATTCTCGTATTAATAGTAACATCTCTTAATCTATTTAATTCTGTTATTTGATGTTGGATAGCATAAATGTCTGTATTTGCTTTTTTTCCTGTCATAACTGATTCTAAATTGGACATCATAATTTCAATGATTTCATCTTGACATTCAATGGCTTGACTAATCGCTTTACAAATAGATTGTTGCAAATCTTCTTCTTTAATTGTGATGGATTGATTACAATACTTCTTTCTATGTTCTACACAATTTGAACATCTCCATACTTTTTGATTCACACCCTTTAGTTTCCAAGTTCTTCTTTAATATGGACTTCCACAACAACCACACACTGATAAATCCGTTAATGCATATTTACCACTATACTTTGAAAATCCTATTTTCCTACTACTTGATACTTCAGTCTTTCCGCTTCTTCTTGCGATTTCTTTTTGTACCTCTTTAAAAGTATGTTTATCTATAATTGTGAGATGATTATTTAAAATTAAATATTTGGGTAGTTCTCCATGATTTTTCTTCGATTTTTTATTAATACAATTATCAATATAACTTTTATGAAGAATAATATTGCCACTATATTTTTCATTTGTTAAAATACTTTTGATTGTTCTTTTATTCCATATAGTATTTCCTCGATAAGTAAGAATTTTATTTTCTTCTAAATATGTTTTAATTTGATCTAAGCTATTTTTATCTAAATACATTTGATAAATCTTTTTAATTGTTATAGCTTCTTCTTCTACAATTTGAGGATTTCCTTATATTATATCCAAAAAAATTAGACTATTAATTTACTTTTTTTATTCTTTTAAAAGTTCGAACCTCATTTAACTTAAAAAAATGCAAAAATATAGCCTCGATTATAAATCCTATTTTACACCATTTTTGAACAACTCCAATAACTAAAAAAGCCCTAAAATACTTACGTTTTTTAGGACTTTAAAGGCAAAATAGCCTTTTAGGCTTTATTACATGGTGCAATCGATGAGACTCGAACTCACACGTCCATTTGAACACTACCCCCTCAAAGTAGCGCGTCTACCTATTCCGCCACGATTGCATAAACAATTTTCTATTTAAGAAAATTGCTAATTAATTTCAGTAACATCATCTGGATAGTATGTGTTAACTTCACTATGAATATCATCACTTGCTATTTGGGCAAGAGGTAATTTTATATATGTTACTTCTGCCTCTGCCAAAATATTTCCATCCATATCATAAATTTTTGCATCACCAACAAATCCTCTTTTAGTATTTTTAATAATTTTACCAACTGCTTTCAATTTAACATCATACAGAACAATTTTTCTAAATTTAACTTTTAAATCCATTGTGACACCCCATGTTGTTGGTTCTGTAATCCAGATAGCTCTTCCTGCAACTTCATCTAACATAGCGGTAATCAAACCACCATGAGTACGCCCAGGATAACTTTGATGTATTGATTTGTATTCAAAAATACTTACTAAACTACCATCTTCCATCTCATAAAATGGTGCTTTTAGTCCAAAAGGATTATCCATTCCACAAATGTAACACATTTTACTATTTGTTTGCTTTTTTAAAACCTTCATCTTTTAACCTCTATGTATTAATTTACAATTTTTTTCGTATGATAGAATATAGGAGGGATTTCATTTGAACAATAATTACGAAGAATTCAAAGAAGCTGTCAAATCCTTCTCCAACTGGTTAGATTCCATCCCACCTTATGAATATAGTTTGACCGGTGTTATCATAGCATATATTATAGCACCAAATCTAACAAATAATGCCCAAAATGCTTTTGGAAATTGGCTAGAACTAGTTGGACAAATTATTTTAACTATTTCTGCTCAAGCAAGTGCAACACCCGAGACGGGTCAATATAATCGACTACTTGCAGACGTTGAAAATCTAAAAGCAGAAATTGAAAGATTAAAAAATAGAAATTAAATATTTTTCCAATAAGGTAACGAAGCCTTTTGATAAATATTCTCATTATAATATTTTATTTCGTTTTTATCATATTCGTCCATATCTAATAATAATTCATCTAATTTATTACTTTTTATTTTCAACTTATTTATCACTTGCGATAATAAAACAATTCTTGATATTTCATAACGATAAAAAGGATAATTTTCCTCTAACATTTCTTTTGCAAATTCTCCACTAAATCTTTCATCGTTTAATAGATAAAAATATGCATAAAAATAAACAATATGCGAACAAGTATATTTTCCACTTTTGTTAATTACTGATAAAATAATATTTTTAGCCTCATCTATCTCTACATCAGTACCAATCCCACTAATTTTAGCATAAGCATAATATCCATAAGCGCAATCACAATCGGGTTCTATCACTTTTTTTATTTTCTCATAAGCCTTTTGGTAATAATGAAAAGCCTTTTGATTATTATTAGATAATTCTAAACATCTCGCATATAGGCTTAACGTACAAGAATCATCTCCATACTCATTCAGACATTGTTCAATTATTTTTTTGCCCTTTTTCAAATTTTGATGATAACCATTTTCTTGGTAAATATATCTAATAGCAACCTTTCGCTTAGACCACACTGAATCACCTTGTAGTGCATTCTTTTCATTTTTTTTAATAATTTTATTCATTTTTTTAGAATTTGTATAATTACAAATAGAATCATAGTATTCAAGTTCATCAATATATCCTAATTCATAAGCTTGATAATAGTACTTGATAATTTCATCATATGGTTTATTTATTCTCAATGCTGTTTCCGCAAGATTAAAATAAATTATTCCTTCTGCTCTTGTTTGAATAATCGTTTGTAAAAATTGATAGTTATCCTCTTCCCTTTTTAACATTCGATTCACTTTTAAAATATCAAGCATAATCCCATTGTTAGGAAATAATTCATAAGCTTCACGAAAACAATTGAGTGTCATTTCTATTTTATTACTATCCATATCTAGTAATAATGCACCTTCCATATACTTCAATTTCCAAGATTGATGATTATGAAGATAAGGAATGATTAAATCTAAAGCTTTTTGATACTCTTTAGCATCATCATATACTTTAACCTTTTCCATAATCATATCTTCCTCATTGACTTCAGTTTTCATCGTATCAATTATTTCTAAAGCTTTAGTATAATCTTTTTTAATGGTATATCCCTCAATCAATAAAGTTTTGACTGAATAATCGTGCTCCTCATATTGTAAACATATTTCAGCATTATAAATAGCCTCATCAACTAAAGCAATATGATCTGTTTTATAATACTTTTTCATTGCTAAACGAGCCTTTAAATAGTATACAACTCCACTATGACCGAAACTACTTACAAGATGATCAATTTCCTGAGAAGCCTCGTCAAATTTTTCTAAAGAAATCAAAATATCACATTTGCAAATTAGATAATCCAGTTCCTCTTCTAACTCCTTATCCTTTAAGCATTCATTGATCATTTTCAAGGCTTCTTCTAAATCCTCATCGTTTCCTCTTCTAGCATAAGCCCTAGATAACGCAAAATAAATCTCATTAGCAAATGGTGTATCATTTATAATGGCCAATTTTCCATATTTTATAACCTCATCTATCATATCTAATTCATCATAAACAAGAGTAAGAAAAGAATATGAAATTTTAGCATATTTTGTTTTTTTATTGATTAACTCTTTCAAATCATTAATAGTATTTTCAAAATGTTCTTTTAAGCGCGAAATATCAATCATAGCCCTACTATATCTAGCATCATTTTCTAATGCCTTATCACCAATAAGATTTGAAAAGGCTTCATACGCTTCTTTATATTTTTCCTCTTCAACTAATTGAAAAGCTTTTATTATGTCATTCATCATATCACCTAATATTTTTTCATTTCCATTTCATGGTCTTTTTTCTTCAAATCTTCACGTTTATCATAAAGTTTTTTACCTCTTGCCAAAGCAATTTCAATTTTGGCTAAACCATTTTTTAAATAAATTTTAGTTGGAATAATCGTATAACCATCTTTAGCTATTTTAGTTGTTAATCTAACAATTTCAATTTTATGCATTAATAATTTTCTTGTTTGATCAGGACGATGATTGAAGAGATTTCCCATTTCATATTTTGAAATATTCATACCATTTATAAAAATTTCACCATATTTAATATAACAAAAACTATCTTGTAAATTAACTTTACCATTTCTAATGGCCTTGATTTCAGTACCAGTTAAAACAATTCCACATTCATATTTTTCATCAATAAAATAATCATGAAATGCTTTTTTATTTTGAGAAATAATTTTTTCTAACGCATTATTTGCCATTTCATTTGTCCTTCCTTAAAAGTCTAAATTCAACTGCTCTTTTCTCCAAATTCGTTTTTATCACTCGCACAATTACTTTATCACCAATTTGATAAACCTTACGAGTTTTTTCTCCTTTTACTCTTCCTTTTAATTCATCAATTTCATAATAATCATCAGTCATTTGATTATATTTTACTAAACCTTCTACTGTATTGTCAAGCATAATATATAGTCCATATTGCGTGATTGAAGAAAGAATTCCTTTAAAGGTTTCACCAATAAAATTGCTCATATACTCGGTTTTCTTCAAATCCACACAATCTCTTTCTAACACTTCTGCTTTTCTTTCAGTTAAACTAGCCTGAATAGCAGATTTATTTACTTTTTCCATAAAATAAGAGACAGGATTTGTAGCAAACGTTTCTTTTTTTCCAAGCATAAATTCTTTGATTAAACGATGCACAAGCAAATCTGGATATCTTCTAATTGGTGAAGTAAAGTGTGTATAGCAGTTACTTGCTAGACCAAAATGACCTATATTGGTCTCTTGATATTTAGCCTTTGTCATACTTCTAATCATTAGTCTAGAAACAATAGCATCTTTAATTTTCTCACTTTTAGTTCTCGTTTCATTTTCCATATCAAGTAAAATTTGTTGAAGAGTTTTTGGTAAAGCTTTTTTGTTTTTTATTTTCATATCATAACCAAATTGGTCTAATGCTAGAAGAAGTCTTGTAAGTTTTTCATCCTTCGGTTCTTCATGAACACGATAAATGAAAGGTACATCAAGCCATGTCATTGCTTGAGCAACTGTTTCATTAGCAACTAGCATAAATTCTTCAATTAATTTTTCAGCAGTTCTTCTTATTCGAACCTCTATTTGTATAACTTTACCATTTTCATCTAAGATAAGTTTAGGTTCTAATGATTCAAATTCAAAAGAACCTCTTTTCAATCGCATATTATTAAGAATTTTAGCTAATTCTTCCATATTTTGTAAAAGAGGAACAATATCTTGATATTTAGAAATCAATTCTTTATCATTATCTTCTAAAATTTGATTGACAGCAGTATAAGTCATTCGATGATTGCTATGAATTATTGCTTCAAATATCTCATAATTGACAACTTTACCACTACTATCTATTTCCATCTCGCAAGCCATTACTAACCTATCCACTTTTTCATTCAAAGAACATATGCCATTAGATAGTTTTTTAGGAAGCATTGGAATAACCCGATCTGGTAAATAAACACTAGTTCCTCTTTCATATGCTTCTATATCAAGAAAAGATTGTTCTTTAACATAGTTAGCCACATCGGCAATATAAACCCCTAGTAAATAATGACCATTATCTAATTTTTCAACACAAATAGCATCATCTAAATCCTTCGCATCATCACCATCTATTGTAATAATGGGTTTATTCCTTAAATCCCTTCTTTTAGGATTTTTAGTCATTTCTTCATTGGCATTTATACTAGTAGGAATTACTTGAAGTTCTTCAACCGCCTCATTTGAAAATTCAGTTCTAATATTTTTAGCTAAAACTAATCCAGTTATATCTAATCCTGGTAAATTTTTATTTCCATACGATTTTATGATTACTCCATCTGCTGTATGATTTTGACAAAATGTATCAATTTTAACCTTTACGATATCTCCACTAACAGCATGATTGATATCTTCTTTTTTAACAAAAACTTGTAAATGGATTTTATAATCAAGAGGTTTAACAACATATTTACCATGATATTTACTAATAATACCAACTAATTCCGTATTATTTCTTTTAACAATTTCTAAAACTTCACCTTCAAGCCGTCCTTTAGAATCAAAATTGTATTTGACCATAACTTCATCATAAGTTAGTGCTCCGTTTAAAGCACTATATGGAATAAAAATACTACCATATTCAGTATCTAAAAAAGCAAAGCCAGCATCTTTTACATCAATAATCCCATATGCTATATTAAAATATGCCAAAGGTGCAAATTGACCTTTAGAATTATAAATTATTAACTTTTCATCGACCATTTGATTTAATGTTTTAGCAAGCAAAGTAAAATCGCTAGCCGAATTAAGATTTAACAGATTATACAATTCATCAATATTTAAAGGTAAATAATCCTTTTTATTCATTATATCTAAAATTTGATTTTTCATAATCATAAATCTCCTTTTTAAAATAAAAAGGGCACTTTATTGGCCCTTTGTGATTTTATAGTTTTGGTAAAATTACTACAACAATTGCGACAACAAAAAAAACAATTGAAAGAACTGTTGTAATTTGATTAATAACTTTTTCAGCACCTCTTTGTTTCTGCTTTGCCATTTCTGATTTTGCCCCTGAAAATGCACTAGATGCATCATCTTTTGAGTTTTGTAATACAATAATTAGCGTTAAAGCCAAAGAGATAACTAATAATAAATAATCATACCAATGCATTGCACCCATATACGTGGCCTCCTATTTGACATTTTAATATATACTAAACAACGTAAATGTATTATATCATAAAATTCATTTTAATTCTACTAATTTACTAATTTATTTTTTTATAGCATATTTAACAACGTCATCAACACTTTCAACGGGAATAATATTTAGACTATTTTTGACACTATCTGGTACTTCTTCCAAATCTTTGGTATTATCTTTAGGAATTAAAATGGTTTTAAGTCCACTTCTATGTGCCGCAATAGATTTTTCTCGTAATCCTCCAATTGGTAAAACTCTACCTCTTAGCGTAACCTCGCCTGTCATTCCTACACAATGATCAACTTTTTTACCATTAAAGGTTGAAATAATTGCTGTAGCAATTGTAATACCTGCAGATGGACCATCTTTAGGAATTGCCCCTTCTGGTACATGAATATGTAAATCACTTTGTTTAAAAACATCAGGATTAATATCAAACTTTTCAGCATTTGTTTTAACATAACTTAAAGCAGCTTGGGCAGATTCTTTCATTACATCACCAAGTTTACCTGTTAGAACAAGTCTACCTTCACCTTTATAATGAGTTGCCTCCACTGACAAAGTATCACCACCAAATTGAGTATAAGCAAGTCCTGTAACAACACCTATTTGATCTAATTCTTCAGTCATATTATGAGTATATTTTGGTCTTCCTAAAAATTCTTCAATATTATCAACTGTAATATCAACTTTGTCTAAATGATCAATCAAAATTGTTTTTATGGCTTTGCGAACTAAAGTTCCAATCATTCTTTCTAATTCACGAACTCCTGCTTCTCGAGTATACTCTTGAATAATTTTATAAATCGCTTGATCACTAATTGTAAAGGATGCTTCATCTAATCCATTATTTAACAATTGTTTTTTAACAAGATGACGTTTGGCAATTTCAAACTTCTCATACTCAGTATAACTAGATACTTCTACAATTTCAAGTCTATCTCGCAAAGGTGCAGGTATATTTCCTAAATAGTTTGCTGTAGCAATGAAAAAAACATTTGATAAATCATAAGGTTCTTCAAGATAATGATCGCTAAAATAGCGATTTTGTTCTGAATCTAAAACTTCTAACATTGCACTAGTTGGATCACCTTTATAGTCACTAGACATTTTATCAATTTCATCTAAAAGAAAAACGGGATTATTTGTACCTGCTTTGGCCATTGATTGTAAAATTCTTCCAGGCAAAGCTCCAAGATATGTTCTTCTATGCCCCCTAATTTCTGATTCATCTTTGACACCACCTAAGGCTTGTTTAACAAATTGTTTATTTAAAGCCTTGGCAATACTTCTTGCAAGTGAAGTTTTACCAACACCAGGAGGACCTACTAAACATAAAATGGTCTGAGGATTTTTATGATTCATTATTTTGACCGCTAAATATTCTAAAATTCGGTCTTTTACTAAATCAAGTCCATAGTGATCTTTATCTAATTCAGCTTTGGCAATATTGATATCCTCACAATCAACTGATTGCTTACTCCAAGGAAGTTCAATCATAAAATCTAAATATTTACGAATTACCCCTGATTCAGGTGAACTACCAGGCATCGAAACATATCTATTCAGTTCAATAAGAGCCTTTTCTTCAATAGTTTTAGGCATACCGGCAGACTGAATTTTTTTCCTAAGTTCATCTATTTCATTTTCACGTTTTGCTTTTTCGCCAAGTTCTTCTTGAATTGCCTTCATTTTCTCACGCAAATAGTATTCTTTTTGCGATTCGCTTATACTTTTTTTTACTTCATTTTCAATTTTAGTTTCTAATTCTTTAAACATTTGTTGCTTATATAAATCTTCTAAAAGTGAGGAAAGACGACTGGTAATGTCTAATTCAAATAAATATTTTAATTTTGACGACAAATCAATATTTAAATTGTGAGCAACAATATCTGTAAACTCATCATAACTTACAGCTTTACTTAAAAGATTATTATTTTCTTTAGTCAAAACAACATCCAATCCTGTTTTAATCATAAATTTTTTAATTAAACCATATGTAGCATCATCCTTAATGTTATCAGATGATATAGATGGAGTTGTCACGATATCAACTAAAAATCCTGTTGATGAAGTTAAGAAACCCTTAATATCGCATCTTACAATAGTCTGAAATTTAACTCTTCTAGTTCCACTAGGACTTGTCATATTCAGTGCGATTTTAGCCACTACAGCTCGTCTATAAAAATCATTTTCAGTAAAATTTGTTTTATTTTTTTCAGGAACTAATAATACTAAATAATTCTTATATTGTTCTGCTACTTTCAAAATTTTTAAATCTATATCATTATTAAAATCAACTCGAACTTCATTATTAGGTAGTGGAACAAAATCCTTAATAACAATTCCTGGCAATTGAGCATCAATTTTTTCTAATCGATTAAACATTTTATCATCCTTTCTAAAAATTTAAAATAACTTAAATTTTTTATTTTATGCATTTATAACTTTTTCTTTTCTTTTTATAATCTTATTTTGATTAATTTCAATTATCTTAGTTCCATCATTCAGTGGTAATTCAAATAATGTATCTAACATCATTTCCTCCACAATTTTTTTAAGTGATCGAGCACCAGTTTTTTCTTTAATTGCTCTTGCGGCAACTTCATCTAAGGCATTATCTAAAAAAGCCAATTCAACATCACATGTTTTGAATATATTTTGATATTGTTTAATAATAGCATTGGATGGTATTGTTAAAATTTGTTTTAATTCACTGGCTGTTAACTCATTCAGTCTTGCAATAATCGGTAATCTTCCTAAAAGTTCAGGAATGATACCATATTTTCTAATTTTATCGAGATAATTAATTTCATCATTAATTTTAGAGGAATTGAAACCCACACTATATTTTGTTTCACCCTCTAATCCTTCAAATGCACCGGCACAAATAAATAAAATATTAGTAGTATCTATTTTTAAACATTCTTGATATGGATGTTTTCTACCCCCTTGAGGAGGAACATTTACAATATTGCCTTCTATAATTTTTAATAAAGCATTTTGAACACCCTCACCAGATACATCTCTTGTTATTGATGGATTTTCACCTTTTCTTGCTAGTTTATCAAATTCATCAATAAAAACTATCCCTTTTTCCGCAAGACTAATATCATAATCCGCATTTTGAATTAATCTTAAAAGAATATTTTCAACATCCTCGCCAACATAACCAGCTTGAGTATAAACAGTAGCATCGCAAATAGCAAGTGGTACTTTAAGAATTTTAGCCATTGTCTTTGCAAGGTGAGTTTTACCAGTTCCAGTTGGTCCAATCATCAAAATATTAGATTTCTCTAAATGAAGAGAAGGATTAGTAATTCTTAAATAATGCAAATATAAAGCAACCGATAAAGTTTTTTTAGCATCTTGTTGCCCTATAACTTCTTTTTCTAAATCCAAATAAATTGATTTAGGTGTTATTTGATTGACTTCAAATTTATATAACTCCCTTTTCTGTTCTTCTTCTTGAAATTCAACTAGTTTATGATATAAATCTAGACAATCAAAACATATACAAGCATTTAATCCTTCAATTCCTAAATTATCAATTGTTATTTCATTATTACAAAATGAACAAAATTTTTGTTTTGCCATATAATAATCACGCTCCATAATTATTATGGAGCGAATTATCTTTTTTATGATTCTTTTTCGTTACTTATTCACTTTTTTGTGTTTTAGTTATTGCATTTGCCTTCAAAAGTTCAATTACTTTATTCGCTTTAACTTGATACGCAACTTGGTTTATACGATATTGTTTTTTGACTTGAGCAATTTTTTTATCCGCATCTTTGTCTTGATCTTTCACACCTGCAATTTTTTTATATTCTGCTTCTATTTCTTTATCAGATGCTTCAATTTTTTCAAGTTCAATAATTTTATCAATCACAAGTTCTTGTAAAAAGGATTTACGCGCATAGTCTTCCGCATTTTTCTTAAAATCATCAAGTGAAGACATTCCACTATATTGTAACAAAACTTCAACTGGCATTTTGTATTGTTTAGCTTGTTCTTCTACTCTTTTTACTTGATTTTCTACCTCAGAATCAATTAATGATTTGGGAAATTCCGCATAAGATGCTTTACAAACAGCATCAACTAAACTATTTACCAAATGACTTTCTGCTTCTTGTTCTTTTCTCTTTTTTAAATCCGCTTTCACATAATCTAAATACGCATCAACTGGTTGAACTCCAGAAATTTCTAATTCTTTTACCAATTCATCATTTAATTCAGGATATACTTTTCCTTTTACTTCATGAACTTTAACTTTGAAAGTGGCATCTTTACCTGCTAAACTTTCATGATAATCCTTAGGAAAGGTAACATTAACCTCAACTTCATCCTCACTTTTTGCACCAATTAATTGATCTTCAAAGCCAGGTATAAATGATTTTGAACCTAATTCAAGGGGATAATTATCAGCCTTTCCTCCGTCAAAAGCAACACCATTTACAAAACCTTCAAAATCAATAACAACAGTATCCCCATTTTCAGCAGGTGTATCCTTAATGACATTTTCAACTTTAGTATCTAATACCTTTTTAACTTCTTCATCAATATCTTTTTTTAGTACTCTTGTTGAAAGAGGTTTTACTTTAATTCCTTTGTATTCACCAAGATGAACTTCTGGCCATACATCAACCTCAGCTGTATAAGTAAATCCTTTTCCTTTTTCAAGAGAAGAATAATCTAAATCAACTTTCGGTTCATCTGTTGGAAATACTTTTGCCTCCATCACTGCTTTTGGATACGTACTCTCAAAAACAAATTGTAAAGCATCTTGATATAAAGAACTCCAACCATATCTTTGAATAAAAATTGTTTTTGGCATTTTTCCCGGTCTAAAACCATCAGCTTTGACATCTTTTACAACCTTTTCAAAAGCTTTATCTAATGCTTGGTCAAATTCTTCAGCACTAACTTCAACAGTTACTTTAACTGAATTTTCACTTAAGCGTTCTACGTTTACACTCATTTTATTTCTCCTTAAATTTTTTAATATGCTTTATTATTATACTAAATTTCTATGTTTTTTTCAAGTTATAGGCTTTTATTCATATTTAGATAAAACATATTCTTCAACATAGCGAAGTGGCGCAGGTCCACAATCCAAAATATAGGTATGGAACGTTTTATAATCAAAATTGCTTCCTGCTAATTCTTTCACTTTTAGTTGCAAATCTTTAATTTTAAAATAGGTGAAAAAATATGTTTGAAAATTATTAGGAATCTCAACCAATTGCTCAAAAGTTGCTCTAATCGCCTCTTCACTAGCATTTGGATTAAAGTTTAAAATAAAATTTCTTAACTCATTGATATCCCAACCATTATAATGGATTCCCATATCAATTCGTGAATAAATTGCCGCATTGTATTCTTCTTGGAAAATTAAATAATCAACAAAATCATCCGAATATTTTCCTCTTAATAATTCAAAACTAAAAATTTCGGTATAAGTTGCCCAGCCTTCTGAATAACCAGATGATTTTAAAACTTTTCTCAAAATATTAACATCTTTATTTTTAAAGTAAACATTTTGATATAGATGTCCAGGATATCCCTCATGTGCCAATGTTGTATATAAATAGTTATAATCAAGATTTCCATATTCATCTTTAATATCTGCATTGTTTAAATAAATAAATTCTTCCGTAAAATTATCAATCGCACTAGTCATATAAGCAGCTGGACTAAAATTCTCTTCCATTGCTTTATCAATATATTTAACTGTTATCTTAGGTTTAGAAGTAAGTGGCGGAAAATAACTATCAAACGCTGTTTCATAATATGAAAGTTGTTCTTCTGGCGTTTGATTCATCAATTGATAATTCAATACTTCATTTCTAAACTCCTCATCTGTCAAAACTAAATTTTGATAATATGTTAATTTTTCTTCATATATAGCAATTTTATTTTCAATATAGCGAATAGCATCTTCTACTGAAATTTTATAACCCACAGTATCTTGAAAATCAAGTTCATAATACACCTTGCCAATTTCTTCACCTTTAGAATTTATATAATGAGCTAGTCCCATATTGTTCGTTGCTCTACCTTTTAATTTAGGTAACTCTGTTTGTACATAACGATATCCTTCAAGTAATGGTCCCATTACTTTTTCTACATTCGTCTCTTTATATAATGTTTTTTCTTCAGATGTTAAAAAACTACATTCATCAATTTTTTTATTAATTGTTGTAATCATAAAATGTTCTGAACTATCCACTTTTGAAATAAAATTTTGACATTGCATAACCACTTTATCAATTACAAAATCTGGCATTCCATAGCCATTATCAGCCTTTTCAATTTCAAAATTGACATAGGCTTCAAAAGTTTCTGGAACTAAATCTAAATATTTAAAATAATTTTCAATATCTAATTTTGTTCTAAATTTATATTCTACTAAAAGTAATGGTAATTGTGCTTGATATCCAAGATAAGAACCCAAATAATTATTACTTAAATATCCCATTTCCATCGTTTTAGCGTTAATATTATCAACTAAATCAACGATGATATTATAAGTCATTTTTTGATCCTCATTTAACTTATTATAATCATATCGTTTAATACTACCAATAGTTAAGTTTATCAGTACCTTACTAGCATCCGATGTTAATCCTGGTGTTGGTAGCGAAGGTTCATAGTGTTCTAAACCAAAATTTTCTGGATGTTCAAATAAAAAATTAGAAGTCATTTCATCGTTACCTATTAATAACATAAAAACTTGATTAGCAACATCATCAAAAGTAGCAGGATCTAGTTCACCTTGACAATTATCACAACTAGCAACACAAAGTGTCAAAACGCTAATTGCAATCACAAAAATAATTTTTTTTAATGCTCGCATAATTTTTTCCTTTCTTTTCTATTCAAATTTTTTAAATAATAATCTCACTTATCTTAGCTTTTTCACACCCTTTATAAGAAAGCACATATAAGTTATTGTTATAGTTGATTAAATTTGTTTCAACATCTTTTCTTATCATTAACTGTTTTTTGGGATATCCTATCGTTTTTCCATTATATTTAATTAGTGCCTCATATTGAGTAAAGCCAATAAAAAAATTCATTAACAAATCTTTATTATTTAATGGTAAACACCAAAATAATTTATTAACAATATTTTCAATATTATCAATTTCTCTAACTTTCTCTACATCTATTCCTATTTTTTTATTAGAAATTGCAACAACACAAAAATCTGCTGAATGGCTGATATTAAAATAAAATAATCTAACCATAGGTTTACCGAGTTTTGTAAAATAAAAATCTAAATCTTTTAAATTTTTATGATAATGTTTTTTTACAATCAAATCTAAACAATACCATGAAAATATTGAAGAATACAATGCTTTCTGATTTTTCTTTCTCAACAAGTAGTCCTTTATTATATCGGGAAATATTTCAATATCGATATGATAATTTTCTCTAATTTTTGCATAATAAATATGTAACATTTTATTCACCTTATAATGACTATCATTTATATTATATCACATTTTTTTAATTTAACTAAAAAGATGCCTTATTATATATAAAAAATGATAAAATAAATAATCATCTTATTCATCGTAAATTTTATTTTAAAAAATAAAATAAATCATTAACAAACTTTTAATTTGCTAATGATTTAAAATAATTTAACTAATTTTTTTTCGATTTCTAAGTTTTATTTTATAAAATACAATAAAAAACATAATGAAAATAATAATAAATCCACCTAAAATTAAATACATTTGCCACACTTCAACTAAATTACCAAAAAAATAAGTATTATAATCAACCGAATTCTTAATATTAGTAACCACTTCATTGGGAAAACCAATTTCTTCCATCTCAAATATGATTTCTCTCATTGTATGATTTCTAATTAATGAAGTTGCATAAGTACTAGGAAAAAATGACAAAATATTTTGAAGAACACTTCCAAATTGTGATATCGGCATATAAGCACCACATATGAAACCATAACCTGAACTTATCATAGTCCCAACTGCTGACATCTGACCTTGAGTTTTAAGAGGATAACAAAGAATAGTCGAAAGAGTAGTACCAAATAAAACTAATAAAACAATATCTAACATAATTAATAAAACATCAATTACTGATAAATACCATCCTACAATCCCCATATATATAAAGCAGACAATCATTGCCAAAAAACAAATAATAGAGGAACTAAAGATGGTGGAAAAATAGTAACTACCAATAATTAGTGGTTTTCTTACTGGAGATGTAATGAAATCATTATTTGCTCCTGTCACCTTATCTTGAATCATAATTAAATTATTACAAAAAGAAATCGTAATACAACTAACCGCAAATAAAGAAGAAAACAATTGACTACTGACAAATCCATTAATCAGTTTATCATCAATTTCAAAACTTTCAGGAAAATTTTGGATAAAAATATCTTTATAAACACGTCCTAAAAAAGTAATATACAAAACAAGCAAAATAATTGGAGTAATTAATGATGAGATTAACATTCCTTTATCTTTAAAAAATAACTTCATATTACGTTTTATCAAATATCCCATTGTTCTCATTATAAACAATCTCCTCCTGTTAAAACCTTTCCTGTTGCCGCAAGAAAAACATCATCCATTTTTCCTTTAGTGATTTCAAAATCAACAAATAAATCAGGATATTTATGAATGAGATGCACTGCTTCTTTTGTATTAGAAACTAATATTCGATAATAGTCATTAATCTTTTGATATGAAAGATGCATTTGTTTGATATCATCTTCACAAATATTATATAAAGTTATAAAATCACCAGTATATTTATTTTTCAAATCTAAAGGAGTTCCACTTGCAACTTTTTTCCCCTCATCAATAATAACAACATAATCGGCATCACTTGCTTCTTCCATATAATGAGTCGTCAAAAAAACTGTCATTTTTAATTCTTTTCTTAAACTTTCAATTGCATTCCATACAAGAGTTCTTGTACGTGGATCTAATCCTGTCGTAGGTTCATCTAAAATTAAAATTTTAGGATTATGAATAATTGCTCTTGCAATATCAATTCTTCTTTTTTGACCACCAGATAATTTACCATATGGACGATCTAATAAATTTTCAAAATTTAAAATTTTAGAAACTTTTTTCAGTTGCTCAATAAATTTTTCCTTATAAATTCCATATAAAGCAGCTCTACTTTCCAAATTATCGTATACAGTCAATGATTTATCCAAAACCGAATCTTGGAAAACAATACCGATTTCTTTTTTGATTAAACTAACATTTGATATTTTATCAATATCATAACCATCAATTATAATTTGACCACTATCTTTTTCAAGTTGTCCACACATAATTGAAATAGTAGTGCTCTTTCCTGCACCATTTATTCCTAAAAAGGCAAATAATTCACCTTCTTCAACACAAAAACTCAAATCATCTACTGCTTTTATTTTACCAAAACTTTTATTAAGATGATTTATCTCAATTATTTTATCCATATATTTCTACCTATTAAAAATTACACGTTCATTATTAAACATTTTAGTCAATAAGAAAACACCAAGTCCAATATAAACTATATTACTCGTTATACAAATAAGAAAAGAAACGGGATCTATTGTAATACTAAATACACCAATTAAACACTGAACAATATTATAAATAGGAATGATATACAACAATTTATTACTAGTAGCCGTCGTTGACATAAAATTAGTAATACCAACTAGCAACACTATCATCATCAGAGGTATTGCATAGGATGTTGCTTCTTTGACACTTTTTGCAAAAGTTGAAACAATTGTAAGAAGCGTTGTAAATAATAATACTGTCATAACAATCAAAACTAACATCAAAAGAATCGTTGATAAACCATATGCTTGAAATGAAAAATCTGTTCCCATTAATTTTGGCAATGATAGCATTAAACCTAAAAAACTTACAAGCGCTGAAACTAAAGAAGTAATTCCAAGTGACAATATTTTTCCAATAGCAATATGACTTCTTTTAGTTGGCGTTATCAATAATGTTGCAATAGTTCCTCTTTCTTTTTCGCCTGCTACAGATTCACTACAAACTCCCATTGCCCCTGAGAAAAGAAAAACCATTAATAAAAAAGGTAGCATCATTGAAATAATTTGAATTGTTGTATCTTCTTTTTTTGCTACATCATATTTAATATCTAAATCCCTGTTAATATCAAATTTATTTGAAATATTACTTTCATATTGATTTAATATTTCTAAATAATAACTATAAAATAAATTAGATGATTCTGAAGTAGAATTATAATATATTTCAATATTAGGTGCCATCTTTCCTGTATCTATATCATAAGCAAGCATCTTTTGATAAAAATCTTCTTCATAAATAATATATAAATCAGCCTCTTTATCTTTTATCTTATCAATAATCTTATCTTTTGATAAATTTTCTTTATTTTTATTGATATTCCAGCCATCTTTATTTAGAAAAGATTGGAACTCTGTTGGCTCATTCTCAACATAAACCGTAAAATCAGTAATCGTAGGTGCTATTTTCTCCATTGAAATATTTCCCATCAAATTATAGATAACAAATATTAAAACTCCAGGTAATACTAAACCTATAATCATTCTTGGATCTGTAAAAAATCTTTTTAATTCTTTTTTTACAATTGTCCATATATTACTCATATTTTTCACCAATCCTTTCATCATATAATTCAAAAAAGACATCTTCTAATGATTTTTCTTTTGTCAAATTTGTTAAACTATCATCTTTAATCATTCTCCCATCAAAGATAATTCCTACACGATCACATAATTTTTCAACAAGTGAAAAAATGTGTGTTGAAAGAATGATTGTCTTTCCTTCTTTTTTTAATTCAATTAAAAAATCTGTAACGGATTTTGCTGTAATAACATCTAACCCATTCGTTGGCTCATCAAAAATAATAATTTCTGGATCATGAACAATTGAAATTACAAGTGAAACCTTTTGTTTCATTCCTGTTGACAAATCACCAATTTTAACCTCTTTAAAATCTTCAATGCCAAATTTTTTAAATAAATAATTTTTTCTTTGCTCTGATAGTGTTTTTTCAATTTTATGAAGAGCAGAAAAATAATCATACAAATAATTAGGAGTAAAAAAATCTTCTAATTTTAACTCACTAGTCAAAAAACCAATTTTTTGGCGAACCATATCAGGGTTTTTGGCAATATCAATACCATCAACAAATACATCACCACTATCTGCTTTAATCAATGTTGATATAATTCTAAGAGTTGTTGTCTTTCCTGCACCATTTGGTCCTAACAAGCCATAAATTTCCCCCTTATATGCTTTGAAAGATAAACCATCTACAGCAATTTTATACAAATCATTCGTTTTATTAATTTTTCGCTGTTTTGCAGTCAATTTAAAAGTTTTCTTCAAATCCTTTACTATTAATATTTCTTCCATCTTTTATCTCCTTCGTAAATAGTAAATCTATTATACTATATTTGTCTTTCTTTTTCAACTCAAATGTATCATTATGTATAAAATGTATTTAATAATAAATATTATAACTGACATTTTAATGTCAGTTATTTTTAAATATAGATCCATCAATCATATAACTCACCCACTCAGCAATGTTTGATGCATGATCAGCAATTCTTTCAATATATTTTGCAATAAGAGTAGTATATATAATATAAGGAATAGCACATTCTGCGTTTTTATCAAAATTAGTCAAATCGAAGACAATCTTAGCATAGATACGATCAACTTCATCATCTAATAAAATTGTTTTCTTAGCTAATTCAATATCTTCATTAACGAAACTGAGAATAGCATCATTTATCATTTTTAAAGCAATTTGAACCATCTTATGAATATTTTCACTATTTTTAATATCAATAGCCTCCAATTTTTGACTAAATTCCATGATATCTTCGGCATGATCACCTATTCTTTCAATATCTGAAACAAGTTTTAAAATAGCAATAACTTCTCGCAAATCTTTGGCAAATAACCTTTCTTTAATTAAAAGGTTAAAACAAATTTCATCAATCAATTCTTCATATTGATTAACAATTTTATCATTAATTATAATTGGTTTTGTTTTTTTGGTATAAAAGGCTACTGCATCAGTAATATTATTTTTTACTTGATCAGCCATTTTTATCAACATTTGCTTTAAATATTTAATCTCACTTTGTAATTGCATCTTATCCAAACCTTCCTGTAATATAATCTTCTGTTTTTTTATTTAAAGGATTACTAAATAAATGAATTGTTTCATTAAATTCCACAATTTCACCTAACATAAAAAATGCTGTATAATCCGAAATTCTACTTGCTTGTTGCATATTATGAGTTACGATTACTATTGTAAAATCCTTTTTTAAACTATTAATTAACTCCTCAATTTTGATAGTTGCGATTGGATCTAACGCTGATGTAGGTTCATCCATTAAAATTACTTCTGGAGCCATTGCAATGCATCTAGCGATGCATAAACGTTGTTGTTGACCACCTGATAATCCTAAAGCATTATCCTTTAAACGATCTTTTACTTCTTCAAAAAGTCCTGCTTTCTTTAATGAATCCTCGACAATCAAGCGTAATTTTTCTTTATTTTTTATGCCTTGGCACCTAGGACCATAAGCAATATTATCAAAAATTGACATAGGAAAAGGATTCGGATTTTGAAAAACCATTCCCACTTTAGTTCTTAAATCAATTGGATTTATTTGATTTATATCCTCTTTTTTATATGTTATGGTTCCTTCTATTGTACAATTTTCAATTAAATCATTCATACGATTGAAACACCTAAGTAAAGTAGATTTACCACAACCTGAAGGACCGATGAAAGCAGTTACTTTATTTTTATAAATATTTAAATCAATATTTTTTAAAACTTGTTTTTCACCATAATTAAGATTAACATTTCTTATTTCAAAAATTGGTAATGTTTTTTGAATATTCTCTTTAGACAGCATTATTTTTCTCCTTATTAAAACATTTTGAAACAATTTTTATTGAAATACTCAAAAGTAAAACTGTTAATAAAATAACAATTGCAATAGCACATGCATGTTCATAATTAGGATTATCTCCTTCAAGTAAAGTCCAAATATGAACAGCTAAAGTTGTAGATTTTTCATTCAAAATTGCTTTATCTTTAATAGCAGTACCAATCGCATAGATAAGGGCTGCCGATTCTCCAATAATTCTTCCAATTGAAAGTAAGGTAGCAGTTAAGATACCATTTAATGCACTAGGTAGGATTACCTTAAAAATTGTTTGAATTTTAGATGCACCCAGTGCCAAAGAAGCATTTCGATAATCTTGTGGGATTGCTTTCAAAGCCTCTTCTGTTGTTTTAATTATAATTGGTAATAAAATAATTGACATTGTAAAAGCCCCTGATATAATACTGCCACCACTTGAATGAATGACCTTATTAAAGATAGGAATAAAGATAATGGCTCCTACTAAACCAAAGATAATCGAAGGAATTCCCGATGTCATATCAATCATTGTTCTAATTAAAGTCGTAAATTTATTATCTTTTGCATATTCATTTAAATATATAGCTCCTCCAACTCCTAATGGTATGGCAATAATAAGTGTTATAATAATGAGATAAATTGTTGTTAGGAGCGAACCACGTATTCCTCCTCCACCTGTTATAATAATCATATCTGAAATTATTTTTGCTTGATTTAAGCACTCAACCATCTCGGATGCACCCTTTTTGGCAATTGTATAAATTGTTTTGCCATCTTCTTTCATTAAAACTATTTTGGAGATTTGAGAACCTACTTTAATTTTAATTGTTGCACCAGAATTCTTTTCTATTAATTGATTAAAAGGAGAATTTTCATCAATATAGGCAATGGTTACAACATCTAGTCCCTCTGCATCTTTATCGTCTTGTAATGATATTCCCCAAATATTAGAAAAATATGTATTTTCTAATTTGGGATTTGTAAATAATTGCAAGGAATTATGCGTTTTTTCTAGAGAATAAGTTGTTTTTGAATAATTACTAAAAAGTAAATCAAAAGATAAAGTTTTGCTACCTTTTGCAAAAATAAATATGAATAAAGTTATTAAAACAATGAAGCCAAAACTTGAAACAATCCAAGTAATACTATTTAAAATACTATCTTTCATTTTTCGTTTTTTTAATCTTTTGAACAAATTATTATTTGCTACTTGCATTATATCTTTATTCTCCTTTTAATTAAGTTTAAAAGTAAGTTACTACCTAAAATTAACATAATTAGAACAATACCTACACTAAACCTTATATCATATTCCAAACCTTCTGCCTCTGTTAGACCTTGAAGCATTGTAGATGTTAAAGTTTTAGTAGCCTCAAATGGATGAAAATTAGGACCTGAACTAGGATTTCCAGCAACCATTGAAACTGCAGTTGCCTCACCTAATGCTCTACCTATTCCTAATATAACACCAGAAAATATTCCATTTTTAGCACTTGATAAAACAATTTTAAAATTGGTTTGCGTAATGGAGGCTCCAAGTGCAAGAGAACCTTCGATGTATGCTTTTTTGACTGCTTGAATGGAAGAAACCGAAATCATAGTAATCGTTGGAATAATCATTATTGCCAGTACAATTGCAACCGTTAATACAGAAAGCCCTCCAGCACTTTGATACCCAAAAAAATTACTCAACGCTTTTACTATTTTAGTTACAACTCCCATTCCAAACATCCCATAAATAACCGAAGGAATGCTTGATAGCAATTCAATAATATAACTTAAAATTGTACTAATTTTTTTAGGTGCAATTTTTGCGATAAAAAGTGCTGTTAAAATTGAAATTGGAATAGCCATAAGTAGTGATATAATAGTAACATAAATTGTATTGACAATAATAAAACCGATACCATAAATATTAGGATTTTTAAACCATCTACTTCCAAATATAAATTTAATAAAATCAACCTTATAAAAAGCACCATTAATATGATAACTTTTGATAAAAGGAGTTAACCCCTTTATTAAAATAAACAAAACTATAAAAATAATGACCGATGAACAAATTAAAGTAACTGTTAAAAAGAAATAACGCCAAATTTTATCCATTATACTTTTTTTAATGGTTATATCACTTTGATTGGTTTGCTTTTTCATAAAAACCTCGTAAAACTTTTTCAAACTTAATACCATATGAATGATTTGTATCCTCTTTGGTCAAAACAATTGCGTCTTTAACAAATTTCATTGCTTCTTGGATTGATATATTCATCTCATGAGAAATAAAATATTTTCCAATCATATAACTTAAAAAAATATCTCCTGTGCCATGATAATTACCATTTATTTTTTGCTCTTTGAAGGAAGTAATTTGATGACTATGGTATTGTTTGAATAAAACATAAATTTCATCTTTATTCATTTCTATTCCCGTAATAATCATGTTTGTTAAAAATTTCTTTGTCAATTCATGAATCAGTTCATAAATTCTATTAGGATGATTGATAGTTTGATATTCACAATTCATTAAGAAAAAGGCCTCTGTGACATTTGCCACAATATAATTGGCATAAAAGCACAAAGACCTTAATTTTTCAAGATAATTATCATTAAATCCTTGATATAATTTACCATTATCGGCACAAGCAGGAGTAAAAAATACTAACGTATTTCTCTTTTTAAATAATTTAATAATGGTAATTGTTTTTTCTATTAATTTTGTACTGCCCAAATATCCAATATATATTGCATCAAAACTAATATTATTATCTTGCCAACTTTGGCATATCTTATCTATACTTTCTGATAAATCCTGAATATATATATTTTTAAAACCACCTGTATGAGTTGATAAAATCATTGTGGGCAAGATAATTGTTTCAATACCAAAAGTCGATAATATAGGTAAAGCAACACTATTTGAACATTGACCATAACATGATAAATCTTGAATTGATAATATTTTAGGCATTAGTTATTTGACTTCTTCCCATTTACTATAAGTACCATCATATATTTTTTTAAGCATATCAGCAGTAACCCTATCTAATGGATTAATTTCATTTACAACCGCAACGATTGCATCAACACAAATTTTACCATATGTTCCTTCTGCACCTTGTTCCGTTGTTTTAAATTCTCGTGAAGCAAAAGCAATGTGTAGAAAAGTTGCTGAATCTTTTCCTTCTCCTTGAGTAAATTTATAAGCATCTCCTGATCCTGTATGATTATGCTCTGCTACAAAATTACCACATTTAGTAGAAAATTCTCTTGATAATTCGTTAGCTATTTTTTCTACAGATGTTGAACCACCAAATTTAATTGTAATATTTGAATTATCTTCAAGACAAATAGGATAGTTGTCTTTTATTGAATCCCATGATGGTTCATCACCGGTAATATCAACAATTCCATCTTTACTTTGAATTGTTATTAAAGCATCTGATGTTTTTAAAAAAGCAAGAAAAGCTTCAACAATTTTTTGCTCTTTTTCTGTTGCAAATTCGTTTCTAACAATATAGTTAAAATTTCTTGTGAGTTTATAACTTCCATTTAAAACATTTTCTTCAGTTGGAGCAACGCCTTCATAAATTAATCCCTTTAATCCAGAATCTTTAAGGGAAGAAAGTGAAATATAACCTATACCATATTCATCATTCTTAACGCTTTCAACCATGGCACCATTATTTTTAGCTTCTAAAATGCCACTACCTAATACACTATTATCACTTACAGCATCAGTAAAATAAATATTTGTGAAAAAACCATCACGCGTACCACTTGTCTTATCACGAGTGTATAATTGAATTTTAGCACTTGAGTCAAATTTTTCATCATCTTTACAACCAACAATTCCGAATAGGGAAACGGCTAAAAATACTATACATAAAACACTTTTTAAATTTTTCTTCATTTTTTTCTCCTTTAAATATTAAATAATTATTATAAAAGTTATCAATAACTTTTTACGAAAACATTATATCAAATATTTTTTTGTAATTCGTTTATTTTTTTTATTATATTTGTAAAAAAAATGTAAAAAAAGAATCCGTCATAACGGATTCATATTTTATTTCATAATTGGACTAAACTCAACGGTAAACATTGTATATTTTTCATATTCACTCTCAACTGATATTTTCCAACCAGATTGATTTATAATTTTTTTAACGATAGCAAGTCCTAAACCAAATCCTGTACTATGCTCATTATGAGATTTATCAATAGTATAAAATCGATCAAAAATTTTATCTAAATCACCTTGTTTAATGCCATGACCTGTATCTTTAATTTTTAAAATAATTTTATCATCATCTTTTTTTAAATGAATTTCAATTTCACCATTTATTTTATTATATTTAATTGCATTCGTTAAAATATTACTTATAATTTCAAAAATTTTCTCTGTTCTTGATAAGATAAAGAGATTCTCTTCTATCAAGGTCGTAACCTTTAAATTTTTTTCAGGAAAAACAGCCTCAAAATTATGTAAAATATCAATTAAAATCGTACTTATACATACTGGATAATTTGGAAGATTATCACTCTCAAGCAAACTATAATGAATAATATTTTTAATTAAATTACTCAAACGATTTGTTTGTTTCAAGATTATTTCACAAGATTTTTGAATTTTTTCCTTATCAAGATTACCCGTTAAAATCATTTCAGCAAAACCTTTAATACTAGTAAGAGGTGTATTCATTTCATGCGTAACATTAGCAATAAAATCATTTTTAGAATTTTCCATTCTTTTTATTTCAGTTACATCAGTAACTAAAATGACTTTTGCATTTTCGCTTTTAGTAAATCTAATTGCATATTCTTTATCATTTTTTTTCCGATAAAAAAGAAATTGTTCTTCTTGTTCAATACCTTCTAAAATTTCTTGATCATCTTTAAAAAATGGCAAATTTTCCCCCACCTCACTATATCCAAAAAGTTCATTTACAATATTATTTGCTAAAATTAAATGATTATCAAGACCTAAAATGATAATACCATGTTCCATATTGTTTAAAACAATATTTTCAATTTTTTTATCCTCTTTAATTTTTGATATTTTATCATCAATTCTTTCATTCATATTATTGATAATTTTTACAATTTGAGAAAATTCGGGATAAGTACTACTAACTTTTTGACCACTTGCACCTTCAATAGAAAGTTTTTCAATAGGTTTAATGATATAGTCTACTAATATCCAAGTGAATAGCAAACAAACAATGATTTCAATAATAAAAAACCAAATCAGTGATGGAATACTATCAATAAATATTTGACTATATGTTGATGTTTTTACAGCAACCCTAACATATCCATCATTGACACTTTTACAAAAATATACCATCTGTTGTGCTAAAGTATCTGATTTTCTAATGGCAAATCCTTCACCTTCAAGACTTGCAATTTTAACTTCTTCTCTATTTAAATGATTATCAAGTGGTAAATTTTCTTCACTATCACCTACAACTTCACCATTTTTATCTATAAAAGTAACCCTTACTCCATTTAATTTACGAGAATATGATTCTGCACCAGCAACATCCCAAGAAAATTCTTCACTATATTGATTCATATAAATATACAAATTGTTCTTCGCATCTTCTAGAAATTTTTCATAATATATCCGAGATGAAATAATAGAAAAAATAAATGTAGAAGTAAAGATAATGATAATAAATACAAATAAAATTCTTTTTTTCATTTAAATTAGCCTACTTTGTTCTAAATTTATATCCAACACCAAAAATAGTTTCAATTTGAGAAAAACCTAATTTTCGAAGTCTTAAAATATGGTTATCTATTGTTCGTGATTCACCTAAATAATCATATCCCCAAATTGCATTAATCAAACGCTCTCTTGATAAAACTACATCAGGATTTTCAACAAAATATAAAAGTAACTGATATTCTTTATTATTTAATTCTAATACTTTACCTTTATAAGTAACTTCCATTTTATCTTTATTGATAATTAAATCATCTAAAATTTTTTCTTCATTTACACATCTTCTCAAAGCTGCTTTTACTCTAGCAATTAGTTCAAGCGTACTGAATGGTTTTGTAATATAATCATCAGCACCACTATTTAACCCTTTAACTTTATCTAATTCTTGACTTAAAGCACTTAACATAATGCACTGAATATGAGGATATTTCGCCTTTACCTTTGTTAATACATCTAATCCATTTCCATCTGGTAACATAATATCTAGTAAAATTACTATTGGAAGTTCTTTATCAATGGCCTCTAAAAAATCAGATATTTTAGAAAAACTCTTTATTGATATTTGTGCCATTTCTAATGCCATCGTGACTAATTCACGAATACTTTCATCATCTTCTAATACATATACTTTATAATTCATAACGATCCTATTTTAAGCTATTAACCATCGTATCGGCAATATAATCTAAATGATCTCCGGCTCTTTCTAAATTTGATATTAAATTAATAAAAATACCACTACTTTGAGGCTTACACTTACCTTCTTCCAAACGTTTAATATGACCATTTATTAAAGTACTACGCATATGATCAATTTCATCTTCTAAATCTTTTACTTTGCCAATCAAACTATAATCAGAATATAACATTATTTTTTTAATATTGGCAAATTGCTCCTTTAACATTCCTTGGAGTTTTTTAATTGATTCATATACGGAATCTGAAAATTCAATATTATTATTTATAACTGAACGAGTATATTTCACCATATTATCGGCAATTTCAGCCTCACGAATGAAGTCATTTAAACTATGATGAAGAGCCGAAATTGTTTTTTCATCTTCAATTGTTACATCTTGAGATGATACTTTAACTAAAAAAGTAATAATTTCTCTATTTACTATTTCAATATCAGAAATTTTTTCTTTTATTTCCTCTTCTGCAAGGATACTTTTTTCAACAAATTTTGTTATTGCTAAATCTAAAGTATTCATGGCGAATTCACCAAGTAAAACAGTTTCTTTAATTGCTTGATTAATAGCTATTCCTGGAGTATGAATAAAACGTTCATCAAGATAAGTTGTTTTCTTGTCTTCTTTTTTATCTTTAATTATCAACTCTGATAGTTTTACAAAAACATTAACAAATCCAATAAAAAGAATCGTAGAAACTACATTGAATAAAGTATGGAACATCGCAATTTGAGTAGTTGGCGAACTAAACCATTTTTGGAGCGTATCAACCATAAAATCTTTCCAAATTAATAAAATAATAATAAAAATAATACTACCAAAAATATTAAACAACAAATGAATTAAACTAGCACGTCTAGCATTGACAGAAGCACCAATCGATGAAATTAGAGCAGTAACACAAGTCCCAATATTAGTACCTAAAACGACAAATAAAACAGCATTAGGATCACTACCAATTGTAATTCCCGCCCCAACAATGGAAATTAAAATTGTTGTAACCGCTGATGAACTTTGAACAATTGCTGTAATTCCTGCTCCTATTAAAACCAATAAAAAAGGATTATTGACACTTTGTAAAAGATGAATGACTTGCTCTGATTCTTTCATTGCTTCCATCGAACCAGACATAATTTCAAGTGAAATAAATACAAGTCCTAATCCTGCCAATGATAAACCAATCGTTTTAGTTTTATCCTTTTTCCCTAACATATTCATGAAAATACCTATAAAAGCAAGGATAGCAACATATGCAACAATATCAAAACTTTGTAAAGCCACAATTTGGGCTGTAATCGTAGTTCCGATATTAGCTCCCATAATCATTGTGGTAGCTTGAAATAAATTCATAACACCTGCATTAACAAATCCAACAATCATAACGGTAGTGGCACTAGAACTTTGAATAATTGCAGTGACTAAAGCACCTATCCCAACACCTATAAAACGATTTTTTGAAGTTTTATTAAATAAACGTTTTAACCCAGCACTAGCTAATTTTTCAATGCTTTCTGATAGAACTTTAAAACCCAAAAGAAAAGCTCCCATTCCTCCCAATAATTCAATAATTGCTAATATAATATTGTTCATCTATAAAATACCTCTTTAATTTATCAATTTCCTGAATTTAGTTTTTAACATACTTTGTAATATTTTAACATAAGTTTATTTTTTTTAATATCAATTTACTTTAAATGAAATAAATTTTTAAATAATATCATAACCAATATAAAAAACAAAAGCAATTTCTAATATAAATATTAGAAATTGCTCAATGATTTATGAACCTAAATAAGCTTTTTTAACATTTTCATTATTTAATAGCTCTTCTCCAGTTCCACTTAAAATTATTTTACCAGTTTCAAGTACATAACCTCTATCAGCAATGGATAAAGCCAATTTTGCATTTTGCTCTACTAAAACAATTGTAATACCACTTTCATTTAATTTTTTTATTATTTCAAACACTTCTTTAACAATGATTGGAGCAAGACCCATAGATGGTTCATCTAACAAAATAATCTTTGGTTTGGCCATCATTGCTCTTGCAATAGCTAACATTTGTTGTTCGCCACCAGATAATGTTCCCGCCTTTTGTTTTTTTCTTTCCTTTAGTCTTGGAAAAATATCGTATATTTCATCTAAATCTGCCAAAATTTTTTTTCTTGAATGTCTTTTAAAAGCACCCATTTCTAAATTTTCTTGAACAGTTAAACCAGCAAAAACTTGTCTTCCTTCTGGTACATGTACTAAACCATAACTAGAAATTTTATGTGCTTTAACTTTTAGTAAATCAACGTTTACAAATTTATAATAATTTTTCCGTATTTTTTTAATCTTCAAATAATTCCATTTTGTGATTTTTCCAAAAACTTCCGCCGTTATATCTTCCTCACTTCTAATTTTTTGAAACGCCATCTCAGAAGTATCATATACTTTTAATAATAAATCTGTCATTTTTTTGCCAGCAAAGCGATTTAAAGTTCTCTTATCAGATAGCATCGATAAGTCTAATTTTGCATATGATTCTGGTTCACTTTTTACAAGACCGCTAATGGCTTTTAAAGTTGTTGTCTTGCCGGCTCCATTTGCTCCTATTAAAACCACAATCTCTCCTAAATTTACATCTAAATTTATTTTATCAATTGCTTTAAGATTTCCATAACAAACAGATAAATTTTCTATTTTTAACATTTTCACTCTCCTAAATATGCTTTAATAACCTCTGGATTTTTTTGAATTTCTAGAGGAACTCCTTCAGCAATCAATTCACCAAAATTTAAAACATAAATTCTATCACAAATGCCCATAACAAACTTCATATCATGTTCTATTAATAAAATTGTGGTTTCAAATTTCTCTTGAATTATTTTAATTGTTTTCATTAATTCTTCAGTTTCATGAGGATTCATCCCAGCGGCAGGCTCATCTAAACAAAGTAATCTAGGAAAGGTTGCAAGAGCCCTTGCAATCTCTAATTTTCTTTGCTTTCCATACGGCAAATTTTGTGCAAGTTCATCCTTATATTCTAAAAGTCCCAAAACTTCTAAGATTTCTTGAGCTTTTTGATGGACTTCATTTTCTTCTCTCCAGTATTTTTTAGTTCTAAAAATACTGGAAAATAAACCATATGACATATTATTGTGATATGCTACTTTAACATTTTCTAAAACTGTTAACTGTTTAAATAAACGAATATTTTGAAAGGTTCTTGCAATACCTTTTTGGACCCTTTTATGAGTAACAAGATTTGTAATATCTTCTCCCATTAATTGAATAGTACCCGAAGTTGGCCTATAAAGACCAGTTATCAAATTAAATATCGTCGTCTTACCTGCACCATTTGGTCCAATTAATCCTATTAATTCCTTTTTATGCATTTCCATACTAAAGTTAGAAACCGCTTTTAAACCACCAAATTCAATTGAAAGATTATCAATTACTAAAACTTTACTATCCTGCATCATTGCCTTCATCCTTTTCTATCCTTATTTTAGACTTCGTTTTTTTGTGAAATAATTTTCTTAGTGCATCCCAGGTCAATTCTTTCGTCCCTAATAGTCCTTCTGGCCTAATTAACATTACAACAATTAATATAATACCATATATGAGAAGTTGATATCCACCAGGTGCATTTAAAAGCAATTTATATGAAATAAAGGTTAATAACGCAGTTGATAATAACGTTCCAGTAAAAGAACCTAGGCCTCCTAGAACAATAAAAACCAATAATTCAATTGATCGATCTTGCGAAAAAAGAGATGTACCTAAAAAAGAAGCAAAATGATAGTATAATCCTCCTGCTAATCCAGCAAAAATGGCTGATAACGTAAAAGTAAAGATTTTATATTTTTTAACTGGAATACCTGATGCTTCAGCTGCTATTTCATCTTCTCTAATGGCTAAAATAGCTCTACCATGTCGTGATTTAAAAATCATTATAAAACAAACAAGAGTTATAATTAGAAAACTTGCAAAAATTGGAGTATTACCAGCAATACTTGTATAGTAAGATGGACCATCTACACCATACTTAAACCCATCAATAGTCTGTAAATTATTGGCAATGGAAACAAATACTAAGCCTATACCTAAAGTTATAATCGCAAGATAGTCTCCCTTCATTCTACCAAGAACTGCAAGACCAATTAAATATCCGATAATACCTGTAAAAATGGCCCCTATAATAACCGCAAAAATTACTAAAATGTATCCAGCAAAATGAACTTGACCAGTGCCAACATTATAAAAAATTTCACGCATTTGACTAGCAGTATAATTATTCGTATGCATTACAACTTGATATATTTTTTGTGAAACATAACTTGCAACAATACCACCAACAAGCATAAAGCCACCATGACCTAATACCATTTCTCCAAGACAACCACAAACAATATTTAAAGATAATGCCGCAATAGAAAAAATAATCATCTGAGGAATAATTAATTTTAATGATAACGTTTTGGTTAAAAGGCTTAACACAATTACAAAGATAACACTACAAATGGTATTTAAAAGATATCTTTTATAATTTGGCTTTATTGATTTAGTTTTGTTAAATTCAACTTTTGCTTCCATCTTACACCTTCTCTCCTACCATTTTACCAAGAATTCCCGTTGGTTTAATCATTAAAATCAAAATTAGTAATCCATATACAATAGCTGGCGTCCATGTTGAAGTAACTGGAAAAGCCATAGAAAGTTGTTGTACAATTCCTATTATAAAACCACCAATAACTGCTCCTGGCAAACTACCAATACCCCCAACAACTGCTGCAACAAAAGGAATTAAACCGATTGCCTCAGTACCCACTGAAAATTTAAAATAAGGAATTCTAAGACAGTATACAACTGCTCCAATTCCAGCAAGTGCAGCACCGATTGCAAAAGTTAATGAAATCATTGCATCATTATTTATTCCCATAAGTTTTGCAGCAGAAGGATTTTCTGAGGTTGCTCTCATAGCTTTACCAAACTTAGTTTTGTTAATGAATAGAGTTATTAATAAAACTGTTACTATTGTAATTATAATTGTTATAATTGTCAATTGAAAATCCGTTAAATTTAAAAATTTAGGTGATCCTTTTTGTTCTTGAAATCTTATATTGAAAATAGAATATATAATATAACTCACCCCAATTGCTGTTATGAGAGCAGTTATTTTTTTTGTATTACGTTTTCTTAGAGGATAATATGCTAATTTTTCAGTAATTACTGAAACAATTGCACAAACTAACATTGATACAATTATACATATGACCATTGTAATAGGATTCGCACCAATTAATGCAGCTGTCCCATATGATACAAATGCTCCAATTGTAATAAATTCACCATGAGCAAAATTAATCATTCTAGCAATTCCATATACCATTGTATATCCTATTGCGATAAGTGCATAAATGCTTCCCATTCCAAGACCATTTATAAAACCACTATATAAATTGTTCCACATAATATTCTCCTTAACCTTATTTTAAAAATAGCATAGAAGAATCTATGCTATAATTTATTTATTATTCAACTGTTGTATAATATTTGTAATTTTTATTTTCAAAAGTCATCACAACAGCCGGCTTTACCGCATTACCATTTGCGGCAAAGGTAATTCTACCAGTAACAACATCAGCATAAAAATTACTACTGGTTAATACTTCTAAAACCTTATCAAATTCAATTGATTTCGCTTCTTCAACAGCTTTTTTATAAATATATACGGCATCATATCCAAGTGCAGCGAATGAAGTTGGATTTTCATTATATTTAGATTTATAAGAATTAACAAAATTATTTACAACAGCTTCATTAGAATCTACTGCAAAATGATTACTAAAATAACAATTCGTAAAATCATTCTCATCTACTCCATCAACAGACAAGACACCATCCCAACCATCTGCACCTACAATAGTACCATTATATCCTGCATCACGACCTTGAGAAACAATTGTTACAACTTTTTCATAATACTCTGGAAGAAAAACAACTTCAGCACCACTAGATTTTATTGAATTCCATGCTGTTTTGAAATCTACACTATTATTTTGATATGATTGTTCATATACAATATCAATCTGATTTGTAGTAGCTAAATTTTTAAAAGAATTGTATAACCCCATTGAATAAGAATCCTCATTATTATATAACACTGCAACCTTTGTTTTCTTTAAATTATTACTAATAAATTTTGCCGCAACTTCACCTTGATAAGAATCATTAAAGCAAGCTCTAAATATATTCGTTCTTAAATCTCTTTCATCACCATTTTTACCTACAGTAATATAATCAGCAGTTCCTGTTGGTGTGATTACTAATAGTTTTTTACCAATTGCTTGCCCTACTAATCCTTCAGTAGCTCCTGAAGTAATGGCACCTAACATCAAATCAATGTTTTTTGCATATTGAGTATTGAAAGCTGTAGCAGCTTTATCTGATGATGCCTCATCATCTATCATTCCTACCCATTCAATTTTCATTTGCTTATCATCAACCAAAATTCCACCATTGTTATTTATTTCTTCAATTGCAAGTTCAATCCCCTTCTTAGTAGAATTTCCATAAATTGCAACATCACCTGATATTGGTCCAACCGAAGCAATTCTAATAGTATCTTTTTTATCTTTTTTACATGACGTCACTGTCAATATTAATACAACCACTAAAGTAAATAAAGATATAATTTTTAACGATTTTTTCATAAGTACCTCCACTTTTTAATAAATATCTTCTATTATATAACAATTCTTTATATTTTTTTATATTTTCGGTAATGTAAACGCTTTAATCAAATAAAACTTTACAACTTTAATCATTAAAAATTCAAATAACTTTACAAAACTAACAAAAAGGTGTATAATAATATAGTAATTTTGGATGTCCCAGTAGCTCAGTCGGATAGAGCAACGGCCTTCTAAGCCGTGTGTCGGGGGTTCGAATCCCTTCTGGGACGCCATATTTGAGGTAAAAACAAGCATAATGCTTGTTTTTTTGTTTTTTACAAACTTGTTTTAATCAAAAAAAATTTAAAATTAGGAGGTAAAAAAAATGGAATTAAAACAAACAAATTTAGAATTGAATTATTTAAAAAAGGAAGGTGTAAGTTCAAAAAATGGTAAGCCTTATTGCTTTTATGAATTGTATGTTATTGTTAATGGCATATCAATAAAAGTATTGCCACTTGTGGGTGATGAAACTGGTAAAATGCTTATTACTGCTTACTTACAAACTTTAGATGATTAAGAAAGGAGAGGAATAAAAAATGGGTGAGTTAATAAATCAAATATTTACCGGTTTTAGTGATGCTATAGAAGGCATTTCTAATGGTTTAAAAGATGCTTTTTTAAATATTATTTATGTTGACCCTACTGCAAGTGAAAAAGTAGTTAGTGAATTTGCGAAATTTGCTTTTGTGATGTTTGGGTTATCTTTAGCATTTACAATAGTATTTTTGATAGTAAGAAAAATTAAAGGCTAGGAGGATTGATAATAAAATGAAAAAAACATTTAAAAGGGTAGTAATTGCTACCCTTTCTCTATCAATAATTATGTGTCTTTGTATAGGTTCATCAAAAAAACTAAAGGCCGCAACTTTTAATCAAGCAGAAACTTTTTATAATGAAAAATATAAAGAGTTATACACTTTATATTTTGGTGATGTTCCCCCTACTTTAGAAATAATGATAGACATTGCTTGCAATGCTGACCATAGTTTAAGTATTGACCAAGCAATAAATCAGGTATATTTAGAAATGCAAGAGTTTTATTCTCAAAATGCTATGTTAGTTTATGAACCTTTAATATTTGAACAAGGTTACAACACAGGCAAAAATGAGTGTGAAAGCACGCACGACCAAATCAAGCAAAATGCCTACAATGAGGGTCATGAGGTCGGTTTGGGCGAAGGAATACAAAAAGGATATGCAGAATACGAAAACGAACGAGGTTCAGCCTTGAAGTTAAAAGATATGATAATGCAAATGATAAATGCTCCATTTAAAATAATTAAAGAGGTATTAAATTTTGATATTTTTGGAGTAAATATCTCAAGTTTAGTTTTTTTTATCATAAGTAGTTGTCTTGTATTCTTTGTAATACGTTTCTTTTTAAAAGGGTGATTATATGAAAATAAAAATTAAATATATTGTAAAATGGTTTATCTTGTTGTTTCCATTAATTCTTACGTTTATTTACTTAATTAAAAACAATTTTAATGTAATTAATGAAGAAATGGAATTTTTTGCTTACTTAAGGAATTTTTGTGAAATGAACCCTATATCAGTTGCATTATCACGTATTGTATGTATTTTTGTTCCAAGTGAGTATGGTGATATTGTTACTGTAGCAAACAATTTAGAAGTAATGATATTAAGTTCTTTTACTTGGTTTATTCAAATGTGGTTCTTCTGGGAGTTTTGTGAACTAATAAGTCATTTTTACCACAAATTGACTAACCAAGAGGAGGAGTGATAATAAAGTGAAAAAGATATTTATGTTTGTGTTTTGTTTGATAGTTTGTTTATGTATTTTGAATTATAATAACAAAGATGCTACTTTTGATATTGAACAATATTTAAACAATATCAATGAAAATGTTTCTTATATGCCACTGCCACCAAGTATAAGCGATTTTAAAACCTATCAGGAATTTGTTGACGATAATTCGTATGGTTTCACTAGGGGCTTTTTTGCTTGGGTTGGCGATATAATGAAAGTATTATGGAGTTTTATTATATTTCCATATAAAGTAATTTGGTTTTTCATATCAAATATAAAAGTAATAATAGGAGATTTGTTAATATGGAGTTAATTTTAATTTTAATTATTGTTCTAGTAATTTTTATTATTATTAAAAGTTATAAAAAAAAGCACGATACTATAGTTGCTTTTACTGGTGGTCTTGGTTCTGGAAAAAGTTTGCTTTCAGTTCAAACAAGCATTAAACTTTTAAGAAAAAATCGTAATTATGTTTGGCGACAAAATCACATATGGCGATATTTAAAAAAAATAAAAAGTCCAAAAAAACCATTACAACCATTACTTGAAAAGCCTATGCTTTATACTTCTATTCCTATTCATTTTAAATGTAATTTTTGGAATAGAAAAGAGTGGTCAATTAAACTTGAAGAAGAACATTTACTTCTCATTAGAAAATTAGGGTATAAATCAGTTGTATTCATTGATGAAATAGGCTCTTTTGCTAATCAATTTCAATACAAAAACCCAAATATATTAGACAATTTTAACGAATTTATAAGGTTATTTCGCCATTATACAAAAGGTGGGTATCTTGTTGTCAATGACCAATGTTCGGAAAATATTGTATTAGAAGTTCGTAGGCGAATTAATCAAGTTTATAATTTAATGTCATTTAGACATATTTGGTTTGTCTATTGGGTAAAAGTAAGAAATATATCAATAAGTGAAGAAATAAAAACGATTGAAGAAACTAATAAGGAAGACAATATGTCAATTTTATTTGGTATAATGCCAAGTAAAAAAACCTATGATACTTATTGTTATAGTGAAAGATATTCGTCTGTTCCAACAAAAAAAGAAAAAAACTATAATAAATTAAAGAAAAACGATTTATTAGTAGTATCAAATATAAAGAAAGAGAAAAAAACAACATCAGCAGAAACAAACCTTACACCTACAGAAAAGCCCCTTGAGGGGCAAAAAAGCCAAAAATAACGTATCACGAACGTTATTTGGCTTTTAGGGTGAAAGCCCCCTAAATGGTCGCTTTAGCGAACTTAACGAGTAGTTAGGGGGTTGGGGGTGATAGTTATAGCCCCCTCTTACGAAAGAGGGGGTATGGGGGAGTTGTTTAGAGCGTGAGCCTAAATCGTCTTTATAAGGGTTGGCTCGGGGTGGTGGGTGGGAGAGCCCACCCACTCCAAAAAACGCAATGGGGGAGTATTACCCCATTGCGTTGTTGTTCCATGTTCCGCGTTCTAAAAATTTTAAGGGGTATAAAAAATGAAAACAAGAGATTATATGGTCACTTTCAATTTAGAAAAGGACACTTTAGAAAATTTTAAAGAAAATATTTTTCCACAATTATCAAATTGTCAATATATAATAGGTGGGGCAGAAAAAGGCAAAGACAATGAGTATTTGCATTGCCATATGTTTTTCCATTTTAAGAACCCCATAGGGTTTGAGAGTTTGCAAAAAAAGTTCAAAATTCACCATATAGAAATAAGAAAAGGCAGTATTAAAGACTGCGTGAATTATTGTATCAAATCGGATACAAAAGTAAATGAAAATGAATTAGTCATTGAAAATACATTACAAGAGGAATTATATTTAGAAAAAGAAAATGTATATGCTATGCTTATTGATGACATACTTTGTGGTTATTCTTTCGTTGAAATTGTAAAAAAATATCCAAAAATCGCAATTTATAACTACAACAATTTATTAAATATATTTAATGAATTTCAAGTAGAAGTTAAAAAACGAGATTTTATAGATATAACTAAAGAATTATTTGGAGATAAAGTCGAGTTTGAAAAAAATGACAAAAATTACCAGTAATATTTTTATTGTAAAATTATGTAAATAAATGTATAATTTTGGTATATAGGTATTAATGGGGTATAGAGGGGCAAATAATGAAATTAGAAAATATGAAAAATTATTTTTTAGAATATGTAAAAATAAATCTATCAAATGGGACTTATTTGTGTTATAAAAGTCATTTAGATTTTACTATAAAATATTTTAATGAACGTTATATATTAGATAGTAATGAAATAAATTTTAATGTTTTATCAAATTTTATTGAATATCAAAAAATTAGAGGTGTTAAAAACTCTACTATTAATAAACGTTTAAAGCCTTTAAAGTTAATGTATCGTTTTAATAATATTCTTGATAATGAAATTTTTTTACAAAAAAAATTAAAGGAAGATAAAAAGACATTTCCTATTCTTTCAAAATGTGAAATGCAAAAATTAAATATTTATTTATCAAGTAATAAATTAAGTTTTAAAAATCAATTATTGATTAAACTATTAATTGATACTGGTGTTAGATTAAATGAAATTTTAAATATTAAAGTTAAGAATATTAATTTTGACAACTTTACAATTTATTTAGATGTAACTAAAACTAAAAAAAGTCGTTATGTTTATTTTACAAACGATACACTAAAATTATTAATAAAGTATATTAAAAAAAGTAATTTAACTAAAAATGATAAATTATTTGATTTAACTTCTTCTGGTGTTTTGTCATTATTTTATAGAATAAAAAATACATTAAATTTTAAAGAATTTCACCCTCATATGTTGCGACATGGACTTGCAACAAATCTTAATAAAAAGGGTATGTCAGTTTTTGAAATTCAACAAATAATGGGTCATGAAAATGTCGCAACTACAAATAGATATATACATTTAGACCAAGATGACATATGTCATAAATATTTACAATTGATGAATTAAAAAAGGTATTAATACAACTTTTTTAATTCTTTTTTTGACATAAAATACCAATTATGATAGAATATTTATAAAAGGGGTGAATTTATGAAAAAAATATTTAATAAAAATACTATACTTTATATTATTTTTAATTCTTTAAGTTTTTTATTAATGTTATATTTTATCTTACGTTTGTTTTTTGTTATTAAAAAACCTTTATTTATTAAAGATTTTAGTGTTTCTTCGCGTGTTGATTTTGTATTTTTTATATTAATATTTGATTGTGTTATTCTTTTAGGTAATATTTTTATCTATTTAGTTGCAAATAAAAAAAATATTTGATATAATTTAGGTGTAAAAAATAAATGAAAAGTAGTTTTTACCTTGAAGAGAGCAACGGCCTTCTAAGCCGTGTGTCGGGAGTTCGAATCTCTTCTGGGACGCCATTTTGAATATTTATAAAGAATCTAGTTTAATACTAGGTTCTTTTTTTATAATTTTTTGAACTAAGGAAATGAAAAATAAAAGAATTACTATCATTTAGGCATTTTATTTATATTTTTTTCATAAAATATTTTGGTGATATAATGGTTATAATAGATGCTGGTCATGGTGGTTGGGATCCAGGTGGGGGAACTAATACCTACTTTAAAGAAAAAGATATGACCAAAAAAATTAGTGATTATCAAAAAATGCGTTTTGATGAATTAGGAATACCCGCTAAAAGAACAAGAATAGATGATGAAACATTAAATCCTGCTGAACGAGTTAATCGAGTTACAAATTTAGGTGCTAAAGTATCTGATATTCTTATCTCAAATCATATTAATAATGCAGGTAGTGGTGGTGGAGAGGTAATCTATTCTTTAAAAAGTAAAAATACTTTACCAAATATGATAGGCAATGCTTTACAAGCAGCAGGTCTACCGATAAGAAGTGTCTATCAAAGAATTGGTAAAAATGGTAATGATTTTTACTTTATTTTAAGAAATACTGAACCGGCTACCTCAATGATAATTGAATATGGTTTTGCTAATAATGAAGAGGACACCAATAGACTATTATATGAATGGCCAAAATTAGCTGAAGCAGTTGTAAAAAGTATTGCTGAATATTATGGTGTTGATTATAAAAAACCTGATTTTGAAACTTATATTGTTAAAAATAATGACTCATTATTTAAAATTGCAAATAAATTTAATACTAATGTGAATACTATTAAAGATTTAAATAATTTACAAAATGATACAATCATGCCAGGTATGCTTTTATTAATTCCAAATGCCTAAAAAAATAATAAAATTTTGTTTTTTCATTTTGTGTTTATTAGAAATTATTTTTTTTCTAATTCATTCTTTTACTTGGAAAAATTATTTCATTGATACAGTTGAACTATGGCTTTACAAAGTAGTAGTGTCAATAGTACCAATGTATGTATTTAGTAGTATTCTTATTACGATTCCTTTTATAAGCAAAATATTTTTTAATATATTTAAACCATTAAAGCTTTTTGAAAACCAAAAAGCTTTATCATTATTTACTATTAGTTTTTTAACAGGTAATCCTACTTCTACAATTTTAGTAAAAAAGGCTTATTTAAATAATGAAATTTCTTTAATTCAAGCAAACAATATAATTGATAGTTCTTCACATATTTCTTTTTTATTTATTATTTTAATATTTGATAAAGAAATAGCAATTATTTTAATTATTTCTCAAATAATTGCTACTTTAATTTTATATTTAACAAAAAAAAGACTCAATCCAAATATTACTAATTATAAAAATAATAGTATTTTAAATACTGTTAATGATATAATTGAAGATTTACCACTCGTTTTATTAAAAATACTTGCAACTATGATTATCGTTGTTATTTTTAAATTACCATTTATAATGTTTAATCATACTTTTTTAAACTATGTACTCGATTTTCTAGAGGTAACTACAGGTATTAACAATTTAGTTAATTATAACATTCATATATATCTTAAATTATTTTTATGTAGTAGTCTTCTATCTATGAATGGTGGAGCTATTTTATTGCAAGTTTTTAACGTCATAAAAAAAACAAAACTAAGTTTTAGAAAATATCTTTATGGACGTTTTTTCCATGCTATACTATCTTCTATCATCAGTCTTGTTATATTAGTTTTAATTTAATTTTTTCTTTAAAGCTTTTTCTACAACTAGAGGCACAAATTTGCTAACATCGCCATTAAATTTAGCAATTTCTTTTACACTACTAGAAGATAAAAAAGAATATTCATGCGAACTCATTATAAAAATTGTTTCAATTTCATCATTTAAACATTTATTTAAAGTAGCTAATTGTAATTCATATTCAAAATCACTTACCATTCTCAATCCTCTAATCATCGCTTCTGCTTTAACACTTTTTGCAAATTCTACGGTTAAAAGTTTACTCGTCACAACTACTATATTTTGATAGTCTTTTAGCGTCTCTTTTAACAAGGAGACTCTTTCTTCGGTTGTGAATAGCGTATTTTTATTCATATTATTAGCCACCAATACATACAATTTGTCAAATAGATGACTAGATCTTTTAATAATATCTAAATGTCCATTCGTAACAGGATCAAAAGTTCCTGGATAAACACCAATTTTCATTTTCAATTTTCCCTTTCCAAAATTAAAATTTCACTACTTGCATACCTTCTGCATAGCTTTATTCGATATCCATCATAATCTTTTTGAACAATATCTTCTTTGGGATATTCACATACAATATATCCTCCTATTGCAATCATATCATTTTCCATAAGAAATATGCATAATTCATCAATTACTTTCATTCTAAAAGGAGGATCCAAAAAAACTATATCATATTTTTCTTTTATCAACTTTTTCAATATTGAATTATAAGTACCATGAATAATTGTTAATTGTTCTTCTACCCCCAAACTACTAGCATTTTTTTTAATAATTTCAATTGCTGCAAAGTTGGAATCGAGAATTGTAGAATGTCTAGCCCCTCTACTAATTGCTTCAAGCGATAAAGCACCACTACCACCAAAGACATCTAAAATATTCATATCTACTAAGTAACCTCCAAGACTATTAAAAATCGCTTCTTTTACTTGGTCTAGAGTCGGTCTTGTAGATAATCCTTCAAGCGTTGATAATTTTCTACTTCGATATTTTCCCGCAATAATTCTCATAAATTTTTTCCTCTTTTTATGTATAAATGTTTATAAATGGTTAATACTATTTGTGTAAAGGATTTATCCTTTGGATTAAAATCTTTTTCTTCTCCTCTATTAATCGTTTATATATTTTATCTAAAAAAGCAATATACATCCCATATATTGCTTTTTTATTTTTTACTAATCTTCAATAATCTTTTCAATATAATAGAAATCATCACTTTCATCATGACAAATGATATAACGAACACCCACTACTTCAAATTCTGGATAATTGTTGGCTTTTTCATATTCTGTATTATGGTTTAAAATAATAGTATTGCCCTCATTTGGTTTTCCCCCTAATGATAATGGGAAGACATATGATACAACCCATCCAACCTGATTTTCAACTAAATAATCCTCACGTTTAATTTTGCGCCCAGTAAAATCATAAGCATATTCAACATCACCAAATTCATGTAACCAAATTTTTAAAGCTTCATCTTTTGTCATATAAATTCACTTCCTTCAATAATCCTTTATTGCAATTATATTATATCAAAAAAAGATAAAACTGTCAAATTTTAGTAAATTGTTACTTTTAAAAAGACCATTCATTATAGACTATCAATTTTAGACTGTTCTAATTCTTGAATAAATTGATTCTTATAAAGATTAAAATAATACCCTTTTTGTTTAAGCAATTCTAGATGTTGACCTTGTTCTATAATTTTTCCTTCTTTTAAAACAATAATCAAATCAGCATCAACGATTGTCGATAAACGATGAGCAACAACCAAGCTAGTACGATTTTTTAAAATCACTTTGATAGCATTTTGAATAATTTTTTCATTTTCTGTATCAATTGATGAAGTTGCCTCATCTAAAATTAATATTTTAGGATTTGATACAATTGCCCTAGCAAACGATAATAATTGTTTTTGACCAATTGATAGTTTATTGCCACCTTCGCCAATATCTGTTAAATAACCATCTGGTAATTTTTCAATAAACTCATCGGCATTTACAATCTTACATGCTCTTTTTACTTCTTCATCACTCGCATCAAGTCGTCCATAACGAACATTTTCTAAAATATTCCCACTAAATAAATGTGGAGTTTGTAACACATAGCCAATATTCGTATGCAACCAACCAATAGACCTTTTTTTATAATCTTTATTGTCAATTCGTATTTCTCCTGATGTCGGTTCATAAAATCTGCTAATCAAATTAATAATTGTAGATTTACCCGAACCTGTTTCTCCAACAAAAGCAATCATTTGTCCTGGCTTAATTTGCAAATTAAAATTTTCAAGTACCAATTTATCAGTTCCCTTATATTTAAAAGATACATTATCAAATTCAATACTTCCAATTAAATCTTCCCAATTTTCTTTTTTAGGATGATATAAATCACCATACTTCTCTACAACCTCTAAACTATCTTTTACATCAGGTTCAGTTTCGATAAGCGATATGACCCTTTCAGCAGAAGCTTGTGCCTGTTGAAAATCAGAAATAATTCTAGCAATTGACATTACAGGATCAAAAAAACGCATCGCATAGTCAATAAATAGATATAATGTACCCGTTGTAATTATCAATTTGATATTATCACTAAGCACTAATTTACCACCTTCTACTGCAATTACTGCAACCCCTAAATATCCAAGCACCAAAATTGTTGGCCAAAAAATAGAAGAAAATATAGCTGCTCTAATGGAACGTTTTTTCATTCTTGTAATTGTATTTTCAAATTCTTCTTCATTTTGTTTTTCTAAAACTAAAGTTTTAGTTGTATTAGAACCCATAAAACTTTCATTAAAAGAAGCCGTAATCTCAGAATTGATTTTTCTTACTCCACGATATTCTTTTAATATCTTTTTTCGAAAATACATTGTCAATATTAGAAAAACTGGTACTAAAATAATTAAAATGAGAGCTAGTCGCCAATTAATAATAATACTTACAATTAAAATACCAATCATTAACATAAAACCCCATAATAAATCAACAATTCCCCATGAAATAATGGATGCAAGTTTTCTAGCATCTGATGTCATTCGTGCCATAATCCAACCTGATGATGTTGTATCATAATATGAAAAAGATAATTTTTGCAATTTATCAAAAGCCTGTTTACGAATTTCAATTGTAGTATTTTCTTCAACAATTGAAGCAGCCCGAATAAAACACCACACCGTTAAGCCAAGAGCAATGGCTATAAAAGCATAAGCAGCAATAAATACCCATTTAGTTGAAAAATCTGGACTATCATTAAAATAATGCTCTAACGCATATTTATTTAAAAGAGGATATACTAAATCATTGGCTGCAAGTAAGATTACAGCAATTATCATTTGGACAATAATTTTTTTATCTTTAATTAATATTTTAAAGATTTTTTTCCATACTCCTAAATCAATTTTTTCAAATTCATCTTCAGTTTCCTCATTTTTTATAATCTCTTTTTTGAACTCTTTTTTTGATTTACTTTTCTTTTCTTGTTTTTTCTTTCTCTTCAATATCATACTTCTACCCCTTTATTATTTAGGATTTCGAAGAATTCTTTTTCTGCATCACCTTGAATATCCCATAATTTTTTATAAAGTCCATCTTCACTGATCAGTTCTTCATGAGTACCAATTTTAGATGCTTTACCATTTTCTAAAACAATTATCTTATCAGCTTGTCTAGCAGTAGTAATCCGGTGAGTAATAATAATTGTTGTGGCATGACTATTTTCTTTTAAAGCTTTTCTAATCATTAAATCCGTTTCAGTATCTACAGCACTTAATGAATCATCAAAAATAATTATTGGCTTATCATTAAGCAGCATTCTAGCAATTGCTAAACGTTGTTTTTGACCACCTGATAGAGTCGTACCTTTTTCTCCTACCATTGTTTCATAACCATTTTCAAAACTAGAAATATCTTTTTCAATTGAAGCAATTTTGGCAACCCTTCGAATATCCTCTTTTGATGCCTTGCTATTCGTAATTCTAATATTATCATAAACACTTCTCGCAAAAAGAAAAGGTTCTTGTAATACAAGTCCAATTTGGCTTCTAATATATTCTTTTTTGAAATCCTTTAATTCGTTTCCACTTATTTTAACGCTACCATCTTTATAATCAATTAATCTTGTTAAAATCTTTGCAATCGTCGATTTACCTGATCCAGTTTTTCCAATAATAGCAACTGTTTGGCCAGATTCAATCTCAAAACTCAAATGTTGAAGTAAATGACTATCCGTATCATCAAATTTAAAACTTACATTATCAAAAACAATATCACCATTTACCTCATAACATCCTGTTGCATCATTTTCATATTCACTTTTTTCATCTAAAATTTCTTTAATTCTTCCAGCAGCTACACTACATTTTCCTAGGTCACTAACAATTCTACCAAGACTTCTTACTGGCCATATATATGAGCTAAGTAACATCATTACCGCAACAACGTCTGAAGCAGAGATTACCCCAGGATTATTAATTAATAAAAAAATTGAAGTTGCCATCGTAATCAAGTATTGTATTAAAGTAGAAGCATCACTTACTCCCCAAAAGATAGCTGAAATCTTATTCAATTTCAAATTTTTGGCAGAGTAAATATCATTTTGTTTTTCAAATTTTTCTTTTTCAAAAAATTCATTGGCGAAAGCTTTAACCACTCTAACTCCTGCAATATTTTCTTGAATAATAGACATCAATTTCGCTTCTTCTTTTTCTATTTCAGTAAATTTTTTCTCAACATAGATACAAAAGACAATTGATGTAATTGCCGCAAGTGGAACAATGATTAAAGATACCCACATTAAGATTTGATTGATTCTAATCATTTGTAAAACTGCTGTAATCAGTACCGCAAAAATTGATATTAATTCAGGAAGTTGCGAACATAAACAGTTTCTAATTGTCTCATTATCAGTTGTACATCGTTGTATTAAATCACCCGTATCAACATTATTATGATAACTATATGGTAAAGATTGAATATGTGCATACATATCTTTCCTTATTTTTTTAGCAAGTGTTTCACCAAAAAATTGACGATAGAATCCCATCAAAAATTTAAAAACACCTCTAGCGAATTGAAATAGAAAAAGTCCGATTGCCGCATATGTTATCATTTGAATTTTAGTTTCACCTTGATTGAAAATATCAATTACAAACTGTGGCAAATTATTTACAGATGTGGCATCATTTTCTAAAACTGATATTATATATTTTATAAACATTGAAACATAAGTATAAGTAGCTGAATCAATACCTGACATCAACATTATAATTATTAACATTGGTAAATATCTGATGACCAAGTAGCCAATATACTTTATTCCTTTTTTACTTTGTTTCATAATTTTTCATCCTTTATATGTTTTTAATATGTTATTTAAACAATCTAGTTAAATCATTTATATTTTCCTTTCGGCTAATAATTATCGGTTTTTCTCCCAACAAAACAACAGCCGGTTTGAATAAATTATTATAATTTGATGACATCGAATAATTGTATGCTCCTGTTGCGTAAACAACCATAATATCACCACTATCAATATGAGGTACTAAGACATTATGCCTAATGATATCACCTGACTCACAACACTTCCCTACAACATCTACTAAAATTTCTTTCTGATTATTCATTTTATTTACAATATCACATTCGTATACCGCATGATAAAGTGCAGGTCTAATATTATCAGTCATACCACCATTTACAAATAAATAATTTTTACCCCCATATGTTTTTTTGATTTGTGCACATTCGTATAAAGTAATCCCTGCTGGTCCTATAATTGAGCGTCCAGGTTCAATCATCACCTCTTTAATCATATTATTAGAAACCAACATTTCATCTAATTTCTGACTTAAACCAGACATCATATCTTTAATAGATAGACTTTTTTCTTGATACTCATATTTTATACCAAATCCTCCACCTAAATTTAAAAGTGGTAAAGAATACTTATATTTACTAGCAATCTCCATTTGAAATTTAATCATTTTATCAATTTCCATTTTAAAAGCTTCCATTTCATGTATTTGAGAACCAATATGAGCATGAAACCCTAATAAATTTAAGGATTTGGTCGTAGTTATGGTTTTCATGATATTATCTATCGTTTTTTCATCATAAATACTTTCACCAAATTTAGAAGTAAATTTAGCAGTTTGAATATATTGATGTGTATGCGCATCAATACCTGGATTTACACGAAATAAAATATTTTGTACTATTTTTCTTTCTTCACATAATTGGATTAAGTTCTTTAATTCATAATAATTATCTACAACAATTAATCCAATTTTATTTTCAATTGCAAAAATTAATTCTTCTTTTGACTTATTATTACCATGAAATACCAAATGGTTAGCAGGAAAATTAGCATTTAAAGCTACGTATAAATCCCCCATACTAACCGCATCCATATATAAGTTATATTCATTAATAATTTGTGCCATTTTTGGTACTAAAAAAGCCTTTGAAGCATAAACAATTGTAGATTTAAAATTTTGACCCCTAAAATATTTTTGATAATCCCTAATTGCTTCTCTAACACTAAATTCATCTACTAAATATAATGGTGTTGTATATTTTTTTGCTAAATCTTCTAATTTATAACCATTTAAATATGCATCATTATTTATAATTTTAAATCCTACTGGTTTCATCATCTTACTCCTAACATTTTCTTATCATCATTGCTTTCATTTTAAACAAGAGAAAAAGCATTAGAATTCTAATGCTTTGTGGCTTTAATCTTTCATCATTTTACCTTTTGAATCCGTAAACTTATCATTGCAAAGGATAACAATTCCATCTATCAATCCCCAAATTGAACCAATTCCGAAAGTAAATATTGTGACTAAAATTTGTGCAATCGCAATACCAGTATGTCCAGAATAAAAACGTCCAACCCCGAGTCCTCCTAGAAATATTTGAAGTAACCCACACGCCAATTTCGATTTATCGCTATATTCAATTGATGATAAATTTTGAAAAGTTAATTTTTGACCACAATTTTCACAAAATGAAGCATTATCTTGACATTCTTTTCCACATTTACTACAATATTTCATAGGTTCGCTCCTTTATATCTTTAAACTATCATCTATTATACAATATTTGAAAGTTTTTTTCAATTAATATAACTATCTTATTTAAGATACAATATCATTTTTATATATAATATTTAAATTTCCTTCTTTTTCTTCTTGCATTTGAGTTGGCAGAATAACTTTTTTTAAAAATTTAAATCCACACTTTTCCTGAACTCTTTTTGATTGATTGTTGTCAATAAAATATGAGCATGTAATAAAATCTAAATTACAATCATGAAATAAATAGTCAATCACTTTTTTTACTGCTTCTGGCATGATTCCTAAACCCCAATATTCTTTAGATAAAACAAATCCCAGTTCTCTTCCTTTTAGTTTTTTCAATTTTTCTTCATCAATATTTCTTAAATTCTCAATTCCAATTGATCCAATTACTTTATGATTGTTTTTATATACAATTGCAAAAGTTTTCTCTCCCTCAATAAATTTTTCTAAAATTTCTTGTGATTGTTTAATTGATTGATGGGGAAGCCATCCTGCCATTTGACCAACACCCCAAACCTTTGCATATGCATAAAAATCATCTAAATCACTTCTTTTAAAGGGACGTAACACTAAACGATTTGTTTCTAAAATACTATCTTTTATATTAATTTTTGCATTCATACATCATTCTCCTTAGATTTTTCTTTTTTTAACGCTTCTCGCATATATTTAAAAGTTTCTTTTTCTCCTTTTTCAAGGTAAATTTTTAATAAAAATTCAAATTTTTCTCGCGTTTTATCATGTATAGGAAGATAATATCTTTCCTTATTATAATAATAATCCCAAACCATTTGGGGTTTAAACTTTTTCTTATTATAAACTTTAGATGCTGCTAAATGATCACAAAAACTTTCAAAAATATATTTATTAGGCATAGGAACTGGTTTGTAGATTTTATCATTTAAATCTAAATCAAGCCAATATTCAGGATGATGTTTATTACGTCCTTTATGATGTAACCATGCTTTACTGAATCCTATTTTTTTTCTTTCCTCACTAATTGGACTCCTTATTCCCTTATAATACTTTGCTCCATTGAAAAATTCAACAAAACTATATTTGGACAAATCATGGAGTAAACCTTGTTTATAAAGACCAATTTTGAAGCAATATTTCATAACTTTATGACGATGTTTAGTAATTGTTATAAAATGTTTCAACAGATGCATTTTATATTCTCCTTTAATTATATTTACTAAATTTATTTTTATTCTATCATAATTTATTTTATTTAGCAATGTATTTAAAAATAATAATAGCGTAGATTATATCTACGCTACTTTTTCCTTTTGATTACTATATTGAGCTTCATACATTGCTCGATACTTCCCATTTTTATTATATAATTCATCATGAGTACCAGATTCAACAATTTTTCCATCATCTAATACATAAATGTTATCAGCATATCTAATTGTTGAAAGTCGGTGTGCAACCACAAAAGTGGTTCTACCAGCAGCTAAAACCTTTAAAGCATTTTGTATTAGAATCTCAGTTTCAGTATCAATATTAGCCGTAGCCTCATCTAATATTAAAATAGCAGGATTTCTTAATAAAATTCTTGCAAAGGATATCAATTGTTTTTCTCCAGTTGATAAATTACTACCTAAATATTCCAATTTAGTATGAATACCATCGGGATAATCTTTAACAAATTTTTTAGCCCCTATCATTTCTAGTACTCTTTCCACTTCATCATCAGAAGCATCAATACCAAACGTAATATTTGATTTAATCGTACCACTAAATAGTGCTGGTTCTTGTAATACATAACCAATATTACTTCTAACTTCTTGTTTTGTATAATTCATAAAGTCAACATCATCAATTAAAATCTTACCATCAACTAAATCATAAAATCTTTGAAGTAATATCATTAGCGTTGATTTACCAGAACCTGTATGCCCAACAAGCCCTATAAATTGCCCTGGTTTGACATGCATATTGATATGTTTTAATACATCACTTTCATCATAAGCAAAACTAACATCAATAAATTTAATGTCTCCTTTAAAATTAGGTCTTTCATTAAACCCTAAATATTTATCTTCTTCTTGATCTAATAAATCAAAAATTCTACTTGATGCCACAAAAGAATCTTCAAGTGAATTTAGATTAGCAAAGATTTCTCTAATTGGATCAAAAATTTTTGTAATGTAGGTTACATATAAATATAGAGCACCTGCTGTTATTGCTCCTTCTGCACTTAAAAATTGGCGACCAAAATAATAAATGATTAAGGCTAATAAGCCATTTTGAATTAATAGTAAAAGTTCGCCTCCAAAAATAGAATTGATTTTCAATGCTTTCATCTTATTACCATAATTCGTAATTAATAATTCATCATATTCAGTTGTCATTGTTTCTTCTTTGTTAAATTGTTGAATTATTGATATTCCATCAACATACTGAGCCATTGCAGCATTGATAATTGAATTCATTTCTCTAATTCGATGATGATATTTATTATTCACCCTACGATAAACAGTCATCCATAAAAGAATTAAAGGAGTTGCAAGAAGAGTTAAAAGCGATAACATCCAATTCACTTTAAATAATTCAACATAAACCATGATTAATGAGATAGCAGCTGTTAAAATAGAAAAAATGACTTGGTAAAGTCCTCTAACTCCTTCTGAATCACTCGTAATCTTAGTTACAACTTTACCACTTGGTTCTGAAATAAAATACTTCATTGGTAACCTATTTAACTTACTAAAAGCATCATTTCGAATATCAAGAGTAAGCCTCATTGATGCGGTCAAAAAGAAAACATGTTGAAAATATCTAAAAATAATAATTATTATCGTCAAAGTACCATAAATAACTAGTAATTGAATAATGGGCGATATACTTGGCTGATAAAATTTCTTTAAATCATCTTTGGAAAGAATGGTTGTCTGAATTCTAGTTCCATCATTTAAAATTAATTCATCTGTTTCTTCATCATATTCAGTTACATGACTACTACTATACATACCACTCGAAACATAATATTTTCCATCAAGATATAAAATCGAAATCACTTCTGAACTTTCATCAAGATCATCTTTTGATACTTTTTCATATTTGTTTCCATTATAACTTACACTTCCATCATCAACTTTTTCCCACACTGTTTGTACACCTAATAAATGATCATCTAAAACAGTATTAATCAATTTTGGCTGTAATAACTCCAAATAAGTATATCCAACTAAAAATAAAAGTGATAAAATAATTAACGTTTTACTTTTCCAAGCATACTTTAATACTCGTTTCAAAACAACTTCTGCAGAATAATTATAATATTTATCAAAAGTTTTTTTATTTTTTATTTGTTGTTCACTTACTTTTTTACGCATGGGTTTTACCTCCCATTTCTTGAATGACATATTGTTCAAAATACCAACCCTTTTTATCCATTAATTCTTCATGAGTTCCTCTTTCAACAATTTTCCCATTGTCCATTACAATAATTTCATCGCAATCTTCAACCGCTGTTAGACGATGAGCAACAATAATATTCGTTTTATTTTTTCTAATTTCTTTTAAATTTTGAATAATATTAGCCTCAGTAGTACCATCAACAGCACTGAGAGAATCATCAAGAATTAAAATAGGAGCATCTTTCATCAAAGCTCTTGCAATAGATAACCTTTGTTTTTGTCCACCAGATAAGGTTACTCCATATTCTCCAACAATTGTGTCTAGTCCATCTTCTAAAAAAACTAAATCTTTTTCAAAATCAGCCATTTTGATAGCATAATTTAAATCAATATGAGCATTCTCTATTTTCCCCATCAAAATATTATCTTTCACACTTCTAGCAAATAATAAATGCTCTTGAGGGACATAAGCCACTAATTTGCGAATATCATATTTTTTATATTCATTAATGGATACACCATCTATTTTTAAACTATCATCATCATTAACGGGAAAACGTCGCAAAAGTTGTCTAATAAGTGTACTTTTTCCACTACCAGTTTTTCCTACAATTCCTAATGATTTACCACTGATAATATTTAAATCAAGGCCTTTTAAAATTTCTAAATCCGTTTTAGGATAAGAAAAAGTATACTTGCTAAATTCAATCTTTTCAAAACTATTTATACTTATAGCTTTATCACGATCAACTATTTCTGGTTTGGCTTGCAAAACTTCTGTCACACGATCAAACGAAATCGCACTTTGCGTAAATTGTGCTACTTGATTGCCAAGTTGCATCATTGGACCCGAAAATTGAGCAAGCAAAAGGCTAAAAGTTATCAATTCACCAACCGTTAATTCTTGATTAATAATGAGGTAAGCCCCATATCCATAGGCAACCAATTGACTAATGTTAGTGAAAAAACGAAAAGTAGGTCCAAATGTTGATTGCATCATAACAGATTTTTTTTCTGTATCATAACAATCTTGAGCTGAATGTTTTAATTTTTGATAATCTTCCTCTTCATTGACAAACGCTCTAATTAATTTGACATGTTGCACACTTTCCATCGCAAGATTTCCCATTATTGAATTTTTTTTACGCACGAGTCGCCAATTATCACTAATTTTAGGTCTCATTGTAACTACAACAATAAAGATGAAAGGCAATGGTAAAATCGAGTATAGAGTAAGGAGTGGATCTAAATTAATCATTGAAATAGCCGTCATAATAATCGTTAAAATAACAGTAATCAAACCAAAAATCAAATGAGTTGAGACATTAGCCATTGAAAAAGTATCTGAGGTAGCTCTTGTCATTAAATCTCCTGGATGATAGATAGTAAAATAATCTGCATCCTGAAGAAGAATGTTTTTCATAAAACGAATTTTGATTTGATAAAATAATTGATGAAATAAATTTCCAAGGCAAATACTTTTAACAATACTGATAATAAATTTAATTATCACAATTGCAATTAAAAAAATTAATAAAGAAAATAAAGTTTTTTTATTAATTTGTCCTAATCCGATTAAATCAACAGCTTCACCAATAATTTCTGGTTTTTTTATGTCACAATAAATAATACCAATTGATAAAACCATTGTCATAAAATACTTCCACCAATATTTTTTTATATACCATTTTATAGCAGAAAAGCGTTTCATAATTTTCACCTTTTTACATGATTTTTTGTAATATTATAACATAATATTACGATTTTTTCTTTCAATTCACTTTTAAAAAAAATGGCAAATTTTTAAAGAAAAATCTAATAGTAACCTATTTTATTTCAAATTATCTTTTCGTGCTACTATTAGATTTTATTTTATTTATTTGTGCTTCCCAAGCCACCTTTTCTAATGTCATAGGTATTATCATCCATTGTTTTACCATATGTTAACAAAATACCCTGAACAAAAGCTTCACCTCTTACAAGTTCTACTTGTTTGTTCTCAAAAGACAAATTGGATATTTTAATCATAATATGGCCTTCATTACACGCATAATAATAATCACTATCAATGATACCAACGACATTATCAAGTTGAAGTCGGAATTTAAAGCCTAAACTACTTCTAGGATAAATTTGTAAAACATATTCATCGTTCATTTGACATCTAATACCAGTTGGAATAATAATGGACTCTTGAGGTTTTAAAACAATATCAAATGGTAAAAAGAAGTCATATCCTGCAGAACCTATAGTTGCTCTTTTTGGCAATTGAATATTATCATACATTTCTTCAATTTTATTTTTAATTTTGGTATTTTTCAATATATCTTTTTGAAATTGTTCAAATGAAACCTTTTCAAAATGGGTTATATTTTTCATCTTTATTTCCTTTCTAAAAATTCATAGAGTATGCTAAACCATTTATTATACTCTATTCCAGTTCAAAAGCTCCTGTATATAATTGATAATACGTACCTTTTTGTTCAATCAAACTTTCATGTGAACCTCTTTCAATAATTCTTCCATGATCTAAAACCATAATTGCATCGCTATTTTGAACTGTTGATAAGCGATGAGCAATCACAAAAACCGTTCTTCCTTTCATTAACTGATCGGTTCCTCTTTGAACTAAGGCTTCAGTTCTTGTATCAATTGATGAAGTTGCTTCATCTAAAATCATAACTGGTGCATCCGCAATCGCGGCTCTAGCAATAGATAGCAATTGTCTTTGACCTTGCGAAAGATTGGCACCATCACCTGTAAGCATTGTATTAAATCCCTCTGGTAGTCTTGTAATAAAATCATAGGCATTTGCAATTTTAGCTGCTTTATACACCTCTTCATCGGTTGCATCAAGTCTGCCATATCTAATATTTTCCATCACCGTTCCTGTAAACAAATTCGTATCTTGTAAAACAATCCCAAGTGATCTTCTTAAATCATCTTTTTTTATTTTATTGATATTAATTCCATCATATCGAATTTTACCATCTTGAATATCATAGAATCGATTGATTAAATTCGTAATTGTTGTTTTTCCCGCACCCGTAGCACCTACAAAAGCAATTTTTTGTCCAGGTCTTGCGTAAATAGATACATCATGTAAAACAATTTTTTCGGGAACATAGCCAAAATCTACTTCATTTAAAACGATATCTCCTTTTAATTGCGTATAAGTTATTGTACCATCTGAATGAGGATGTTTCCATGCCCAAAGACCAGTTCTAGTAGGGGACTCTGTAATCGTACCATCTTGATCTTTATTGGCATAAACAAGTGTAACATATCCACTATCTTCCTCTTCTTTTTCATCAAGAAAATCAAAAACACGTTTTGCTCCCGCTAATGCCATTGCAACCATTGAAACTTGTTGTGATACTTGACCTACGCTTTGTGAAAATTGTCTACTCATATTTAAAAAAGCAACAATAATACCGATTGTCAATGTATTCATCCCTGCAATCACAAGTTTTCCTTCATCATTTTTAAAGAAAACTCCAAGATTAGGTACATTGTTTATAGCCAAAAAACAACCTATGATTGCAAGTAATACAAAGAAAATATTACCAATATTATGCATAATTGGCATCAAAGTATTACCATAATGATTCGCATTTGTTGCGGCAAGACATAATTCATCATTTAATTTATCAAATCTTGCCTTAGATTCATCCTCATAACAAAAGACTTTAACAACCTTTTGACCATGCATCATTTCCTCGATATAGCCTTCTACATCAGCAGTTGTTTTTTGGTTTTGAATAAAATATTTAGCACTATTCCCACCAACTTTTTTAGTTACTAAGATCATCAAAGAAGCACCAACAAATACTAGTAAGGTTAGCCAAACACTATAATGAATCATTAAACAAATTGTAAAAGTAAGTGATAAAAAAGTTGATATAAATTGGATTAAACTTTGAGTTACAAATTGTCTAATAGCATCAACATCATTTGTATAATAACTCATAATTTCACCATGAGGATGACTATCAAAATATTTAATAGGCAAAGATTGCATTTTATTAAATAATTGTTTACGAATTTTATTTAAAAATCTTTGTCCAACTCTTGCCAATATTTGTGTTTGAAGTGTTGTTGCAATCAAGCATACTGAATAAATTGCAATCATTGACATTATCAAAGACAAAAGTTTTGATTGCCATAGATCCATACTAATTTCACCTTTTAAAGTTGGTTCAATAACTTCATCTGTAATTCTTTGTAAAAACATAGGTCCTGTAATTCCTGCTACTGCTGCTATCACTAAACAAATTAAGATAACAACCATTGCGACACCATAATTTTTAAACAATAATTTCAAAATCTTAGGCATAACACCTTTTATATTTGTAGGATGTTGCCCCATTCCTCTCATTGGACCACGAGGTGGTATTTTCCTTGCTTCTGCCATTAATGTGCACCTCCAATCTTATTTTGAATTTCATATACTTCTTTATAAATTTCATTATTTTTAAGTAATTGTTCATGAGTATCAAAACCGCTTATTTTTCCATCATCTAAAACGATAATTTTATCTGCATCTTCAACAGAAGAAATACGTTGTGAAATAATAAACTTTGTTATATTAGGAATATTTTCTTTAAATGCTCTTCTAATAGTTGCATCTGTTTTTGTATCAACTGCACTTGTTGAATCATCTAAAATTAAAATTTTAGGATGTTTTAACAAAGCCCTTGCAATACATAATCTTTGTTTTTGACCACCCGAAACATTTGTTCCTCCTTGATCTATCATCGTATTATATTTATCGGGAAATGTCTGAATAAAATCATCAGCACAAGCAAGTTTGCATGCATGTATCATTTCTTCATCTGTGGCTTCTTTATCACCCCATCGTAGATTATCTTTGATAGTTCCACTAAATAAAACATTTTTTTGTAATACAACCGATACTTGATTTCGAAGAGTTGTTAAATCGTAATCTTTAACATTGATTCCCCCTACTAATACCTCACCCTCTGTTACATCATAAAGCCTACTGATTAAATTAACAAGAGTAGTTTTAGAAGAACCAGTTCCACCAATAATACCAATTGTTTGGCCAGATTTAATCTTTAAATTAATATTAGATAAAGCATCTTTTTCCGCGTGTTTTGAATATTTAAAAGAAACATTTCTAAATTCAACATCACCACTTTTAACTTCCATTATTGGATTTTCAGGATTTGTAAGACTACTTTTTTCATTCAATACTTCTGATATTCTTCTCATACTAGGAAGTGACATAGAAATAATAACAAAGACCATTGAAAGCATCATTAAACTAGACAAAATTTGAATTCCATATTGTAAAAGTGCTGTTAAATCACCTACTGCTAAACTATCACCACCACTATGAATAATCATTCTTGAAGCAAAAAAACATACTAAAATTGTAGCAGTATACATCGAAAATTGCATAATTGGCGAATTCCATGCCACTATTTTTTCTGCACTAACAAAATTTTCACATACATCATCTGAAGCTTTTGCAAACTTTTGCTTTTCAAAATCTTCACGAACATACGTTTTTACAACCCTAATTCCATTGATATTTTCTTGAACAGATGAATTTAAGGCATCATATTTAGTAAACACTTTATTAAATTTTCCCATTGCAAATTTTACAATGATATATAAACCAACCCCCAAAAATGGTAATAAGGCTATGTATATAAGTGCTAATTTTGCGCTAATCATAAATGTCATAATACTAGAAAATATCATCATTAAAGGAACTCTAATTGCCATTCTGATTCCCATATTATAAGCCATTTGTACATTGTTAACATCAGTTGTCAATCTTGTAACCAAACTTGATGATGAAAATTTATCGATATTTTCAAAAGAAAAATTTTGTACTTGATAGTATAAATCATGCCTTAAATTTCTTGCAAGACCACAAGATGCTTTTGCACAAAATCTTCCCGCAAGATAACCAAAAAGTAATGATAACATTGCACACACCAATAAAATAATACTAACAATGATTAAATAAGTCATATCAGACTTTTCTAAGGCTTCACTTGCATCAGATTTATTCTGTAAGAAATTAATCAATTGAGCAATGATAAATGGCATAATACATTCCACTAAACTTTCTAATCCAACAAAAAGTGGAGCCAAAAAGGATGGTTTTTTATACTCTCTTACGCTTTTTAAAATTGTCTTTAACATATTCTCCTCCTTTTATTTTTTTAAATTATTCTTAATTCGTTCAAAATAGGAATAAAGTTGAGTAATTTCATGAGGTTCAAAACCTTCTAAAGCCTTTTTTTCAACTTCATCTAGTGTTGAACGAACCGATTCATTAATGGCAAGACCCTTCTCCGTCAAAACTATTTTTTTGAGTCTAGCATCGCTATCAACACCTATTCTTTCTATTAGACCATTTTGTTCCATTAATTTCAAAATTTTTGATGTTGTGGATTTTGTTATTAAAAATTTTTCTTCAATATTTTTTTGATAAATATCTATATCTTGATGGCGCTCTAAAAAACCGAGAATAAAAGAATTGGTACTAGTTATCATATTAACATAACGAAAGACCTCACTATTTTCTACATTTCGATTAAATAAATTTTTAATTGATGATATTTCTCCACCTAATTTCTTCTGTTTCATAAAAGCCTCCAAAATAGTTCTATCTCAAATAGTTTGATACGAAACTATTATATCATTTTTTTAAATTTTTAGAACCGATTTGCAAATGAAAACGCTTCAGAAAGAAGCGTTTGAAGTAGTTGGATAATTCAAAATTCCGACAAATAACAAAACATTATTCGCATCTTTGATCAAATATAAAAAAGGACGATCAAGTTTAATAGTGATAGGATCTACTACTAATGATGATTTCATGATACCAATTGAAGTTACTGCAGCAGCTTTTGCACCACTTTCACTTAACTTTATACCAACATTTTGTTTTATATAATTGACAGATAAATTTTCACCAATTTTATTTAAACTATCTTTTTCAAAAATTTTTCTTACTCCTAAACTTTTTAATGCTTCATTAAGATTATATTCCTTACTATAGTCAAACTTAGGAACAGAAAGATTAACCTCACCCATAACCAAATCATTAGTAAAACTTGTAAAATCTTTTGAACATAGTTTATCGAAAGGAATAGTTGGCATAATATATGTGATTGTATTGTTATTTTCAAAATAATCCATTACAACTACATATTCGCTAGTTTTCTTGTAAAGAGTTGATATTTGGTGATTCATATACTCAACCATTTTAGTATTATTTTTATCGAGATAAAATGTATCTTCAACTGTTTTTTCTTTATCATATGCTATTAGCCACTTATTGTCAAAATAAATTGTATTCAAAAGCAATAAGGCTAGATTGTCTTCTATCTGATAATTATTCCTATCTAATTTTAATACATTTTCTGTATAATAATTTATCCATTTAATAATTTTATCTTTTTCCTTTCTCTTTGTGAAATCAATTTCGTAACTTTGTGCATAAAAATTATCTTTTATAAAATTTAGATATTCTGAATTAATCTTTAAACCTTTTTTCAACCAAAGAGAATTAGCCAAATACACTCGACCATTTTGATTAGAATAATAATTGTTCTCATAAATGAGTTTCAGTTGTTTTGTTAATTTCTCTCTTTTTTGTCCCAATAAATTTTCTAACTCAGCACTTGTTGTTGAAGAGGTACCTTCTACAAGCATAGATAGTGCCATATAAAGACTAAGAGGAGCAAAAAGTTGATTATCTTGAACAGTAAAAATTTTCTTTATTAATTTATAAGAAAAATGATTTATTTCAGCAATCATGTCATTATCTATACTACCTACTTCATAATTTAAAGAAGGATAATTAACTTGACTTAATGTCGAAAAGTTATCATTGTCTTTAAATTGAAGATTTTTTAATTCAATAGTCTCCCTTTTTTTACAACTCATCATCACCATACCCAAAAGTATCAATAAAGAAAATTGAAAAAATTTCTTCATCTAAACCCCTTTCTTCTTATAATAGCATTTACAATAAATTATAAGTCAATTTTAGTATAACAATTTATAATATAACTATACTTTATGAACTGTTTTTATCCTAACCTTTTATTGTAAAACAAGACAATCATACATTGCTCTAATCGCCTTTTCAAATTGATGATTAGAAACTCCAACAATAATACTAAGTTCTTGTGATGCTTGAGCAATTACCTTAATATTAATGTCATTTTGCCCAAAAATGGCAAAAATTTTGGCACTAATGCCAGGTTTAGTTGCCATGTTTCTGCCTACAACTGCAATAAGTGCAATATCAGTATCAATAATTACATCTTGAACAGCATCAATTTTTTTTATATCTGCCAGAACTTCATAATTTTTCTTAACAAGATCGTTTGCTTCAATAATTAAACTAAACGTATCAATACTTGATGGAATATGCTCAACATCAAGATGATATTTATCTAAAACCGCCAAAACATCTCTCATTACTTTTATTTTTGGGACTTTTGGCTTTTTGATTATGGTGATTGATTCATAAGATTTTTTACCAGTAATTCCTGTGATAATTTGTGAAGAATCCTGACAGTTAGAAGAAATAATTGTACCTTCATCATCAGGACGATTGGTATTTTTAATACTAATCGGAATCTCTAATTCTTGTACAGGAAAAATAGTTTCTTCATGAAGCACATGCGCACCCATGTATGATAATTCGCGTAATTCTTCATAAGAAATCTCTTTTATCTTTTTAGGATGACTAACAATTTTAGGATCTGCTACCAAAAATCCTGAAACGTCGGTCCAATTTTCATAAAGACCTGCTGAAAGAGCCTTTGCGACTACCGCACCTGTGACATCTGAACCCCCCCTTGAAAAAAGATGAATATTCCCATCTGGGTAAGAACCATAAAAACCAGGTATAACAATTGTTTTAGTTTTTATGAATTGATTTATTAATGCATCTTTGGTTTTTTGTTCATCTAATTTCCCATTATAATCAAAATAAATCAAATTTTTGGCATCGACAAATGTATAGCCTATGTATTCTGCTAATAATTTTGCACAAAAATATTCTCCTCTACTAACTAAAAATTCTTCACTTATCTTTTGATTTAGATTTGCTTTTAGTATAGCAAATTCTTTTTCAAGGTCAATGTCTAATGCTAATGTTGTCTTAATTTCTACATATCTACTTTTAACAATATCAAAAATATTGTTTGCGTCAACTCCATATTTTAAATGCGCATAGATTAGATAAAGTAAATCAGTTATCTTATGATCATCTTTATTTTGTTTACCTGGCGCCGATACGACAATAATCTTTCTTGTTTGATCTTCAAAAATAATTTTTTTTATTTTTTTAAATTGCTCACTATTTGCTAAACTAGAACCACCAAATTTTGCTACTTTTATCATAATTTTTTTATCAAAGCCATTGCAATTTGTATTGCATTACTAGCGGCACCCTTTCTAATATTATCAGCTACACAATATAACACAATTCCATTTTCAGTTGATAAATCTTTTCTAATTCGTCCAACATAAACTTTATCTTGATTATTCGCAATAATTGAATTAGGATATTTATGATTTTGTACATCATCATAAACAATAATTCCATCTTGTTGTTGTAAAACTTGTTTTATCTGTTCAATTTCAAATTTTTTTACAAGTTCAATTGTCATAGAAACTCCATGACAATTTTCAACAGGAACTCTAATACAAGTGGCAACAATTGGTAAATTTTCTAAATGTAAAATCTTTCTTGTTTCATTTATCATTTTCATTTCTTCTTTTGTATAACCATTATCTAAAAATTCATCAATTTCTGGTATACACGTTTTAGAAATATCATACGGGTAAAATATATTGGTATGATTATTTTTCGTTCTTTTTAAATCTTCAATTCCTTTTTGACCAGAACCGCTTACCGCTTGATAAGTTGTATAAGTTACCCTTTTGATGCCAAAATGATCATTTAAAATTTTTAGTGGTAAAACTGCCTGAATTGTTGAACAATTAGGATTTGCTATTATTTTACTTTTCACAAAAATATCATCCATATTCACTTCTGGTACTACTAGGGCACAATTATCATCCATTCGCCAAGCACTTGAATTATCAATTACATATGCACCTTTTTGAACAGCTAAAGGTGCATATTCTTGAGAGACTTTACTACCAGCACTAAATAAAACAATATCAACATCATCAAAAGCTTCCTCGCTTAATTCTCTAATAATATACTCTTTATTTTTAAAAACTATTTTCTTACCAGCACTTTTCTTTGAAGCATAGAGGAGTAATTGATGAAAAGGAAAATGATATTCATCTAAAATTTTTAAGAACATTCGTCCTACAAGTCCTGTAACTCCCACAATTGCTAAATTGTATTTTTTCATTATTGCACCTCATTAATTACATATTTATTGAAATTATCATAAGTATCTAATACTCTTTGATTGATAATATCATAGATATCGCTAACTATTGCAGAAGCAGTCGGCAAACTACCAGCCCCCTTGCCAATAAAAACCAGTTTATCGGCTAAAGAGGTTTCAACAATTACACCATTGTCTTCCTCATTGATTTTACATAATACTTCTTGATTATCCAATTCCATTAAACCTACTGAAATGAATATTTTATTGTTATCTTTTAAAGCTTCACACACATACTTCATTGTTTGATGATTTTTCTTCATATCATAATTGTGAATAAGACTAAACGAGGAATGCTTTATATCATGAATATTAATTTTAGTATTCCAAGCAATATCTGATAAAATAGCAATTTTTCGCATCATATCATAACCTTCTAAATCAGTAGTAGGATCCTTTTCTGCAAATCCTTTTTCTTGAGCTAATTTCAAGGCTTCCTCAAAACTCATCCCCTCACTTATTCTACTAAGAATATAATTTGTTGTCCCATTTAAAATTCCAATAATTTTTTGAATACGATTCACTAAAGTAAGTTCTTTCAAATTTTTTATAATAGGAATGGCTCCACCTACGCTTGCCTCATAACAAAAAGAAACTTTATTATCCCTTGCAAGTTTAGTCAACTCATCAATATCATTTGCGACAATTTCCTTATTAGCAGTTACTAGATGTTTGTGTTTACTTAACGTGAGAACACAGGCTTTTTTAGCAAAATCATATCCACCTAAAACTTCAACAACTATATCGATCTTATTATCATTGATAATATCTTCTAAATTATCTGTAAAGAGATTGGCATATTGCTTATCGAAATTTTCCTTATAATCAAATATTTTTATAACCTCAATTTCTTCTTTTTCTAAGCATATCTTAAAGACTCCCTTACCAATAACTCCATAACCTAAAATAGCAATTCTTGCTTTCTTCATTATTCTACCCCCATTATATCAATTGATTTTACACCATAACAGAAAGATATTAATTTTTGTAAAGATTCTAAATCAATTTTTAAATCACTTATATCAATCATCATAGTAATATATGCACTTTTATCAATGGGAGCATCTTGATTAATTGAAATGACATTTCCACTATTATCATATATGATTTGTAAAATAGAAGATAGAATTCCCTTTTCATCAATCGTTTTGATAGCAAAAAGGGCTTTATTTCCGCTATCTATTGTCGGTCTGAAAATAAAATCTTTGTACTTATAGTAAGTAGAACGACTAATACTTTGCATTTTACATGCATCACAAATATTAATTTTTTGATTGTTTATCAACTCTCTTGCAGCAATGACCTGTTCAAAATATGGAGGAAGAATTGATTTGTGGACAATCAAATATTCACTATCTCTCATATACATACGCTCCTACGTTAGAAATTTTGACACTTACTAATTGCCAATTTTTAATACTAAATTTATTTTTAATATCCTGTTCACTAATTAAAAGTATACTTGGTCCAGCCCCACTAATTAAACCTACTATATCTTCATAATCTTCTAATATCTTTCTCATTTCTTTCTTTGGATCAATGAATTGGTATCGATATGGCTCATGAATGAGATCTTTTTTTGCCATTTTTAATAAAGAAAAGTCCCCCTTTTCTAACGCTTTTACCATCAAAATACTATGCGATAAAGTAGATACTACCTCTTCTAATAAAACACAACTCGGTAATGAAGCCCTAGCTACTTCAGTAGATAATTCAAAATTAGGAATGAGGAAAAAAAATTGCAAATTACTCGCTACATCAAGATTAATATAATGATACTTATCTTCTTGAAAACTACAGGTGAAACCACCAAATATTAAAGGAGCAACATTATCCGGATGTCCTTCAATCATACTTGCAATTTGAAAAATTTCATCTTTGGACAAAATACCACCAAGAATTTCATTGGCCATTATGATACCTGCAACTATGCATGATGCACTACTGCCAAGACCTCTTGATACAGGAATATTTTGAATCTTTTGCCTAATTGTTAAAAATTGAATCTTCTTATTCTTTAATAAAAAAACTTTTTCATAACTTTTAACAATAAGATTGTCGCTAGGATTTGAAAATTTTTCACTAAAACCTTCAATTGTATACTTATCGGAAAGAAAAAATTCATATTCATTATATAAATCAAAACAAATACCCAGACAATCAAAACCAGGACCTAAATTTGCGGAAGTCGCAAAAGTTCTAACAATTTTCATCTAACTCACCTATTAACTTTTTTAGTTTTTCGCAAGCATCTTCCTTACACCATACTTCTTGTTGAAAAGTACCTTCATAAATTTCTTTTAGTACATCAGGAATTTTGTTGCCACTTTTTTCAGCAATTTTTTCTGCTAACGTAAAATCTTTTTCCTCAATTTTAAAAACCTCATTTACTGTATCAATAAATTTAAAAGGACTTGCAGTACTTATAATTAGCGTTTTCCCCTTTAATTTATTTTTTAAATTCAAATAAACACCATATGCTACAGCTGTGTGAGGGTCAATTAAATAATTATATTTTTCAAAACAATCCTTTATATAAAAAAGAGTTTCCGTATTACAAATTGAATATGCTAGAAAATCATCTATTTGGGAATGATACTGTTTTGGTAAATAAAAACTGTTTTTCTCTTTTAAATCTTTCATCAATTTATCAACAAGTTTATAATTTCCATCTGTAATAATAAATAACAATCTTTCCAAGTTTGATGAGATTAAAATATCCATTGCAGGAGAATTGGTTAAATAAAAAGGACGATTACAATTATATATTTTAGTATTAAAAAAATCCGTTAAAATATTATTCTCATTGCTAGCACAAATAATTTTATTAATAAACAAACCCATTTTTTTTGCTATATAACAAGCCAAAATATTACCAAAATTTCCCGTTGGTACAACTACATTGATACTTTCTCCATACAATATTTCATTTTGGTTTACCATTTTAAAATATGCATAAAAATAGTAAATAATTTGAGGAAGCAATCTACCTATATTTATTGAATTGGCTGAAGAAAGTTTAATATTTCTTAAATTATTCATACTAGTAAAAACTGTTTTTACAATATTTTGACAATCATCAAAATTACCTTTTATCCCTATAAGCCTTGCTTTTTGATTTGTATAAAAATGCATTTGCCTTTCTTGAAAATAACTTACTCCATCTATTGGATATAAAACGATAATTTTATTATTATCAGTTTTGCCAAAACTTGCTAATGCTGCCCCACCAGTATCACCAGAAGTGGCAGTTAAAATAAGGGTTTCAAGACAATCATTCTGTTTTACTTTAGCTACTTCTATTAAATTCGGTAACATCGTTAAAGCCATATCTTTAAAAGATAGGGTAGGACCATGATATAATTCTAAAAAACTAAACTCTTTCAAATTTTTCATTCCAATAATCTTGTTCTTAAAATTAACTGCTGTATATGTTTTGGCAATTACTTGTTTAATTTCTTCGTTGGTAAAATCATTTAAATAAAAAGTCAAAATTTTTTCGGCCATTTCTTGATAAGATAATAAACTAAAATTTTTATTAAATAAAAATGGTTTTATATGATGAAAAATGAAAAGCCCCCCCTCTTCACTGATACCTCTAATAATGGCCTCACTCGCATCTATATTTAATTTTTTTCTCGTACTAGTATACATACTTCACCTCAATTTTGTTACATTATATCATATTTTGTTTTCAATATCAAGACATTTGTATTTATTTCAAAAACAAAAAATTTGCATATTATTTCACAATTGCTTAACTTTTATGTTATAATATTTAAGAATAAATCATTTATGCAAGGAGGAATCAGATGACAAATAAATATTTATGTGAAATATATGAAAATGTTAAAGTTAAAAATGCAAATGAACCAGAATTTTTACAGGCAGTCTATGAAGTACTTGATTCAATTGAACCATTTGTTAATGAAAATGATGCAATTGAAAAAAATGGAATCGTAGAACGGTTTGTAGAAGCCGAAAGAATAATTACTTTCCGTGTTCCATGGATAGATGATAAAGGATTCGTTCATGTAAATAGAGGTTTTAGAGTTGAATTTTCCTCAGCAATAGGTCCTTATAAGGGAGGAATTAGATTGCACCCAACCGTTAACCAAAGTATTGTTAAATTTTTAGGCTTTGAACAAACCCTTAAAAATGCTCTTACAGGTCTTCCAATGGGTGGAGGCAAAGGAGGTAGTGATTTTGATCCGAAAGGAAAAAGCGATACCGAAATTATGCATTTTTGTCAAAGTTTTGTGAATGAATTATATCGCCATATTGGTCCGAATACAGATGTTCCCGCAGGCGATATAGGAACCGGTGCTAGAGAAATTGGCTATATGTTTGGTCAATACAAGAGATTAAAAAATGAATTTACTGGTGTTTTAACAGGCAAAGGCTTAAGTTATGGTGGTAGTTTAGGCAGAACTGAAGCTACAGGTTATGGCTTATGCTATTATACCAATAAAATGTTACAAGTAATGAATCATACCTCTTTTGCAAACAAAAAAGTTATTATTTCGGGTTCTGGTAATGTCGCTTTATATGCTATGCAAAAGGCTCAAGAACTAGGTGCTACTGTTATTGCAATGAGTGATTCTAGTGGATATATTTATAATGAGAATGGTTTAAATTTTGAAATTTTAAAAGATTTAAAAGAAGTAAAAAGAGCTAGAATTAGTGAATATCTTACCTTTGACAATACTACTATTTTTAAAGCATCTCCTAAAGATATATGGAAAATTAAATGTGACATCGCTTTACCTTGTGCTACCCAAAATGAACTTGATTTAACTGATGCAAAAATTCTTGTTGCAAATGGAGTCATTGCTGTTTCAGAAGGAGCGAATATGCCATGTACAATTGAAGCTACTAATTATTTAATAACTCATAATATTTTATTTGGTCCAGCTAAGGCTGCAAACGCTGGTGGAGTAATGGTATCTGGTTTTGAAATGAGTCAAAATTCAATGCGTTATGCTTGGAGTTTTGAAGAAGTAGATGAAAAACTCAAAACCCAAATGGAAAATATTTTTCTAGAAGTTATAGATTGTGCCACACATTATGGTAACAAATATAATACGGTACTTGGTGCAAATATTAGTGGTTTCAAAAAAGTTGCTAGTGCTATGCTTGCTCAAGGTGTTTGTTAATAAAAAACACTCCTAAATAGGTGAAATCATCAAGAAAAAAGAAACACAAAAAACATTATATTAATTAATCCCAGTTCAATCTATACTGAATTGGGATTTTATATTTTAATGAATAAACTAATGTTTACCTATTATAATATTTAATATCGTTTTTAATAGTTATATTAATATCTTCAAATATATAATTTTTAAAATCCTTATATCATTCATTTTTTATCCAATTATTGAAAGACCTAATGACAGAATTAATAGTAAACGTTGCTACTCAATTATTGATTGTTTGATAGTATAATTTTCATATATTTTGTTAAAAACTCTTAAGAAATATAGAGAGCCTTAATCGGAGTAAACAATCAAGGTCTTTATATCCTCTTTTTATTTTTTCTTGTAAAAATAATTGATACCATTCAAAATGTTTTTTTAAATTAAATCCATATTTTAAAGGTTTTACATCAGACAATATTATTTCATTATTTAAATATATCTACATAACAAGTCCAACCATAAGGTTTTCTTTGATTATAAATCCGTATTGTATCTATAATTATTATTTCTATCGCTCTAGAATGATACAAGTTTCCTTTAGGAACATTGGAATAAATTCTGCTTTTTTCACCTTTTGGTTTATTCAGATAATCCACTCATTCATCAAAATTAATATCATAAAATAAAAATGTAGACACTTTTTTTTGTGTCTACATTTATTTTATCACTTCAATTTTCGATTAAATCAAGTGTTTTATTCATCATCTTTTATATAAAATGACATAGGATAAGTTAAATATTCTATTTCATCTAACTGATCCGCAGTTACATAGCCTGCTTCAGCATTTATCAATGATGGTATTCGATTGACGATGGTTGCACAAGTATGTTCAACAGTTGCTGGTTTATCCACTCGATATTTTACATTTGGCTCACCCGTAATTTCCCAATCACACATATCTCCTTCATCTTTACCATATACTTTTCCTATTGTTTCCTCCTCAATTGTAATTCCTTGAAGAGTTTGAATTGTAACTACTGAAGACATTCCAATGCAACGTCCTGCTTTAATTGTTTTTCCTAACGTTTCGCTATAAATATCCTCCTTTGCCACATATGGAACATTTTTTTGAGTAATACTTTGAATGGTTAATCCTAATTTATTGGCAATTGCTTCACTTGCATTCCAAGCATACGATGCTGCAAATTCACTAGGATGTGCTATTTGTTGTTCAAATTCCTCTTCTGTTAAATCACATCCATGGGCATTAGCAAGTGCTAAACCATATTCATCAACATTGTAACTATAAGCACCTTTAATTTTAGTAATATTATGACAACCAGCACAAGCAAGAGCAACCATATTAATCCAAAAAATATCTTGCATTCCAGAACCTGTTACAGTACATCCTGTTTCTTTTGCCAGTAAATCAATTTTATTAGTCAAAGCAGCTGATGTTGTCCATGGATAAATGGCTTCTTCGCAAGTAGTAATAACATTTATTCCTCTTTCTACACATTGTTCTACATGTTTATAAATATCTGGAATAAAACTAAATAAAGTTACGATTGCAACATCAGCATCACATTCATCTAAAACTTTTTCTGCATCATTTTGGATAGTGACACCAAGTTTCATTCCAATTTCTGCAAAATCACCAACATCCATTCCAATAATTGCAGGATTAACATCAATTGCACCTACAATTTCGGCTCCTTTTTCATGTAGATAACGCAAAATATACTTTGCCATTTTTCCACATCCATATTGAACAACTTTAACTTTTCTCATTTTTTCCTCCTAATTTATATAATTCTCTTTGCTTAAGGTTATTTTTTCCTTAATCACCATTATTATACATTATTATATTAAAAAATGGAAGTCATTTTGATAGATAATTTTTTTATCTCGTTATATTCCTTTTGATATATTAAAATATTTTTTATAACTCATATTTTAAAATTATTTTTTTAATAAAAATAATAACTTGAGCAAAAATAAGAGAAATTGCTCCTGCTCTTACCATCCAATCAAAATTGTCTATAAACCTTTTAATTGCTATATAATTATAATAATATTGGTCTTTTAACTTTGAATGAAGCCAAGTTTCAATATAACTAGTAACCGAAGTTATATTTATTAAAAAAAGCGATACAATGATTATAGATATGGTTTCAAACACAGTTACTTGACTATTGCTAATATTATCATTTAAAAATATAATAGAAAAAAGAATAGAGATAAAAATAACTATAAAATTTTCTGTTTGAATAAGTGGAATAATAAAAACTTTATTATCATTACTTCTAGAAGAAAAATATATTTCTAATAATAGATTTTGCATTAAAACAGCAAAAATATAGATGAAAAGATAAAGCAATGTAAAAATAAGACATACTATCAATAAAGTTTTAATAATATTATTTAATCTTATATCGTATCTTCCATTAATTTTTTTATAATTATTTCTGTCATTATTTTGCATAAACATTCCTTCCTCTCTATAAGATTAATTATATCATATATTTTATTTATTTTTTTCTTTTATGCAAGTATTCTATTTCAAATAATATATCATTTCTATACTTTTTCAATGAAAAATATACCTTATGAATTTATCATAAGGTATATTCTAAATAAATAATTATTTATTTTCTTCTACTGTTAAACCAGTAGGTAATTGATCTTTAAATTCTTGATAGTTTTCTGCTGCTTTAAATTCTTTTGAAACAATAATCTTACTATTTGTTGCATTAACAGTAATTTTAGAACGTGAATTATCAAATCCCCAATATGTTGATTCTTTTGTTGTGTCGTCTAAATATGCTCCTGCAAAATCAATAGTAACATTTTTTAGTGTTAAAGTAGAACCTGTAGCCCCTGTTGTCGTAATACGACCATATTTTAAACTAACATTTTCAAGTGTTGTATTTCCTTCTTTTGTACTTAAATAAATACTACCTGCATATTTTGTTGTATCCATAGGCTCAATTTTAATGTTTTTTAGAGTCGTATTTTTTCCTAGTATTTCAATAACCTTGTTTGGTTCTTTTTTACATTGAAAGTTGATACCATCAATTGTCGTGTTATTGCCAACTATTGTGACAAAGTTTTGATTAGCCCATGCCGTATTTGGTGTTTCAACTGTGCTTTTAATGGTAACATCCCCGATTCCTTTTAATGTTAAATTATTTGCGGTAACCAAAAAATAAAAACCTGTTTGATTTTCATATTGAGTTGTTTCATCACGATCAATACTATACGTTCCACTCTTAAGTGCTAATGCCTCACCATCTTTTTGATTTTGTAAAGCTGTTCTCAACTCAGTTGCATTGTTAATGATTTTATCTGCCACAAAGATAGTATAAGTAAATTCTTGACCTTCATGAGTTATTTTTACTTCTTGATTACCTGTTTTATTTTTATCATAACCTGAAATCATACTAGAAGTAACATCAACAAGATCTCCTTTTGATTCATCATCAAAAATAGTATTTACTTTTAATCCGCTTAACTCTGTTCCTTTTAATACAACTAACTGATGATTTGTAACTTCAATACCAGTTATTTTGTGTTTTTTACATCCTGTTCCAATACCAATTAAAGTAAAAAAGCATACTGCACATAATAAAAATTTTTTCATAAATTTCCTCCTTCTTGTAAAAATTATAAAAGTTCTATATTGTTATAAAACATTTTATTTCAACATTATTTTTTACACTTGAAATTAGAATATTCAAGAATATTTTTTCTAATTTTGGAAATTTTTTTGTTTTAATAATTTTTAAAAATTATATATTTGAAAAACATGTTATAAAAATAAAATCCTGCTTTCTTACTATATCTTATCCATCAAATTCAATATCTTAATTAATTAAAAATTTAATTTTGAACGCTTTATTTTATTATAATGAAGTAATCAACTTTCGCAATTTTAAATTCTTCTTAGCATAGACAAATTGAACACCAAAGTTTCTTTTATGAATAAAAAGTCTGAAAAAGGAAATTTTGATTTAGATTTGTCTAAATATAGATACAGGTTTTAACACATCCTTAAAAAGCAACAATGTGGGATTTAATTTAACATCTTAGTTTATTTTATTGAACTTTTAAACATTAGAAAACTTTTTGACAAACTTTTGTGTGTGCACCACTATATGCTTTTGCATATAGTGGTAATGTTTTATTTTAGATAGTTTCAGTGCTAAATATTTCATATAGAAAAGAGTTAGCATTTCTACTAACTCCTAATATATTATAAAAATTTATTCACTCTCAACAATCAAGTTTAAAACAACACTATATTTTGGATTATACACATAATCACTACCTTTTATTATAATCCAACCAGTTCCATCAATTGTTACATTACCCCATGCATCAATGGTTACACTTGTAATTGAACTTGATTTTGATACAACTTCCCAAGTATAATATTGTGTCATTGGGAATGGTGAATTTTGAACATTAAGTCCTAGTTTATAAGTTCCATCATTTATATTATGTGTATCACTAATTTCATAAACAATTTCATCGTCATTTACATTTGAATCGTTTATTACTGTAAACTCCTTAACAAATACAATTGATGGGTTATCAATATTTACTGCCATTATCTTAACAGTTCCAATACCTACACCAAGCACTGTTCCATGAATAGATATCGTTGCAACTGATTCATCATTTGAATACCAGTAATAATCTTGTCTTGATGCTTGAGTAACTTGATTTGCTTTAAAATATATTACTCTTGTAAATCCTTTTACAATTGTTGTACTTCTATAACTTCTATTGTATGAAACAATATCTTGCTCATAAACATTTATCATACTACCACAATCAGTATAAGCATCTGGGTCTGTATATAATAATGTAGAATCATATTGAGTAACAAGTCTATTAAATCTCACATCAAACGCAGCACCATCATCTTTATTGAAGTATCCAACAAAGTATATACCATCAGTTAAATTTAATGTAGAAGTAAATGTATCATTTATACCATCCATCAATTGTGAAATTAGGGTTTCAATTGAATAGGTATTTGAAGAACTATTATAATTTAATTTACTTAGAACGAATAAAATCTCATTACTTTGTAAACCACTATATGAATAATCTACTGTAAACTTACCTGCTTGTTCTAAATATATTTTTTTAATATAGTCGCCTTTTGTTGTTTCAGAATCTAAAATTGGCACTTCATCATTAGTCGATTCTGATAGATTAAATAGGTCTATCACTTCACTTTCAACTGAAGAAATAGTACATTTTAAAAATTCATAATTATTTGAAGGCATTAAAATATTAATATAGAAATACCCATTTCTAGGCAAATACACATACATTATATTTTGTCCATCATCTGAGGAAGCTAATGTATTTGAATTTGGATATTTATTTAAAACTTGTGTCTCTAACCTATCACTTTCATTGTAAATAGTAATTGAACCTGCTTCATACATAATTGATGCACCATCAACGCCAGCACCATTTAAGTAAAATTTATAAAACCCTGCTCCTTTATTATTTATGTAATATAATTTATTCAGATATGTTCCTTCTGCTGTTTTATGTAAATGTGTCAATAAATTATGTTCATCATTATAATAAACTTGCTCACCATTATGTTTCCATCGCAATTCATAATTAATAGTAATATTACCACTAATAGTACTCGTCTTATATCTAATATCTAAATAATAAGTACCAACACTTAAATATGAATATAATATGTTTTCTCCAGTGTAAAGCTTTTCAAAATTTTCATCGTAAATAATAATTTCAGTATTAGAATTTGTAAAAAATTTATATGATTTATTACACTCAACATTTAGCAAATATAATTTATTACATCCTACATTTAATGAAACGTTTTCCGAATTTTCAACTAAGCAATGTAAATTAATATCATCAAAATGATTGTTGTCAGGAATAATTTTATTTTTATAACTAGACCAATATACTTTATTTTTATATTCGGCCAATCTATTCTGGGGTACAATAATCTGAAGAGAACTTGAGCATCCATCAAACACTTTTTCACCCAAATGTGTTATATCTGCTATTTCTCTTAATACTTTAACTTCAGTTAAATAAGTACAATTTTCGAAAGCACTTGAATCTATATGTTGAACACTTGATGGTAAAATAATGTTTCCTAAACTTTCACAACCTTTAAATACTGAATTTCCAATAGCAAATAAATTATTTGATAATATCACTGACTGTAAATAAGAACAGTTTTCAAAAGCATTTGAATCTAGATGTATAACACTATTCGGTATAGTTATATTGGAAAGACTACTACAACCTTTAAATGCTGAACTTCCTATTGAAGTTAGATTATTTGATAATATCACTGACTGTAAATAAGAGCAGTTTTCAAAAGCATTTGAATCTAGATATGTAACGCTATTCGGTATAGTTATATTGGAAAGACTACTACAACCTTTAAATGCTGAATTTCCTATTGAAGTTAGATTATTTGATAAAGTCACGTTTTGCAAATATGAACAATTTTCAAAAGCATTTGAATCTAGATGCGTTACTGTATCTGGTATAGTTATACTAGTTAAATTAGAACAATTCTTAAATGCTGAATTTCGTATCATTTTTAAGTAATCCGGTAAAACAAATTCAGTTACATTAACTTGATTTTCAAATGCAGCTTCACCTATTTCAGTAACTATTTTCCCATTCAGATACGTTGGAATTACAAATTTAGTACTAACTGAATCAGTAGAAATTGGAATAATAGGATTCAATTTATCTATTCTAATCTCATTTTCATTTAAATCTGTTGTTTCGTAAATTGTACCATTTAACATAGGAGTAATATTAAATTCATCTATTACATTAAAAATATTGCAACCAACACCATATTCAATTGTAGGATCAGTAGGCCCTGCAAAGTGCATTCCAATTAAAAATAAATTTTGTCCACCACCATTGAAATATACAGGACCGCCACTATCGCCACCTTCTGAATCTGTTGAATACTTTATGGTATTAGTAATTATTGTTGGAACGCCATCATAACTTATATTACAATTATAATTAGTACTTAAGATATGACCTGTTGTATTTCCTGTTGTTTGTCCAAGTCTTCTTACTGGAGCACCTTGGATAATTAATTCTCGACTACCTAATTTTATATTATTATATACATCATCACCCATTCTAGCATGAGTTGTAACTTCCCAATTATCTTGATCTTCAAATGGAACAAAAGCTGCATCTATTGTCCCACTATGTTGTCTTTTTGTGGCAGTTCCAAGTTTACTACCTTGTAAAAAATTACCATTATGGTACATCGTTGTATTAGCATCAGCAACATGAGCATTTGTTAAAACTCCATATTTTCCAGTATCATTGTCATATGCATTTACACAAATAGTTCCATAGCTATAAAGAAAAAACATTACAGAATCATTAATTGTGTCACCTCCATATGCAGTTTTTTTATGAGGAATTATTTCATTTTCACTTTCAATTCTAATGTTTATCGCATCAGAAAAAAATAAATTAATTTCCTTTAAATATGAAATCAACAAATTGCGACTTTCTTGATCATTTATACAAACATCAACTTCATTAGAATGTTCATCTAATGCTACAGAACTTACATTATATTCAATCATTTTACAAGTAATTGCATTTTGAATTTCTAATAACAGATTATACGAATAATCCTTTTTAACATAAATTACTTGATTATCATATGTTGGTAATTCTACTTCATTTACATAGCCAATATTTAATAATCCACTATCATCTAGATAGGAACCTGCATAATTATCAGAATAAGTGTTACTTAAAAGTCCGCTTCTAAATCTATTTTCAATTTTAAATGGTTGTATAGCGTCATTAAGAATCAAAATACTTTTATTACAATTTTCATAATATAAACCATCATCATCAAACGCAAAGGCACTATTTATATTTGAACATATAATAATCACGAAAAAAATTAAACAAAATAATATTATTTTAAATATCTTTTTCATATCACTTCTCCACAATTATATTTATAATATCACTTTTAATAATTATCAATTCATTTTTAATATAAAAACAGAATTGTGCTTCTATTTCAAGATTATTTAAAGATGTGACTTTATATTCTAGTTCTTTTTCAAGTAAAGTATTTTTTTTAAATTTAAAACTTTTTAATGTTCCCCCCTTAGAATTTACTATAAAATCATGGTTATCAAATTCAGTAAATACCCCTATCATTATAATATCTTCAATTTTTTGAACATCGGTATGATTTGCTTTTATTTTGATACTTTTATTACTATTGTTTTTTATAGAAGCAGTAATTTTAATAGTCTCTCCAACTTTAACATTTGTTTTATTCACATTAATAAAGCTCTCAAAATCATCTTTGTTTACATTATCACACCCTGCTAAGCACATTACAAACATTAAACTCATAAAAAATATAAATAATCTCTTCATTTTATATCGCCCCTTTCAAGATTATTATTTTTATTAAGAATTCTTTCCAAGATAATCACCTTATTTACTAAATAAATTTTAAGCATATATAACACCCCCTATTATATGTTTTTAGTACAAAAAGCTCTCCTTTTCTAAGAGAGGTTTAATGATATGTATAACAATAATATTGTCTTAGAAATGGTATACGTTTTCACTATTATTATATGAATCACTACTACTATATATTAACTCACACATGACTTTGTTGTTATATTAAAGTCGTATTTATAAAAATCATAAGTTTCTTCATTGATATTTATATAGTAGGCTCTAACTAGTCTTCCTTCTTTATAGAATAAGGCTCTTAAAATAAGTAAACCAATATATACTTTATTTTTTACAATATAATATCCTTCTATAAAACCTTCTTCATTTACTAAAATACTTTATTCATGTACCACTTCTGATTATTCGTTTCACCTATTGTATTATTACCCCCAACCAAACTAGCACCAAACAATACTACTAATAACAATGTAATAATTTTCCTTCACATATAAAACAATTTAAATGCCTAAAAGGTGACTTTTTATACATTAATATAACAATGAAATAGTCAGTTTTTTTAAAAATCAATCTATTGTTTATATTATACTACATAGCTTTTTATTTTACAAGTGTTAATGTTCGCAAATATCGTTTAACCATCTTCTCATTTTTTCCTCTATTTTTCAAGTTTTCAAGAAACATCTGTATATGAGTTAATTTTATTAAGACGTTTTAAAATGGTGATTTTTTGATTATTATGCGAACGAGACTGCCGCCCCGCTCACGAGGGAAAGTGTCCAAATTCTAGACTGCCCGCATGCCCAATTCCAGCTCTACCATCATCCAATACTGCTACATTTTCACTATTTTCCTATACAAAACAACAAAAAAAGCCGATAGGAAGCCTATTTTAGGCAACTTATCAGCTATTTTACTTATTATTTACTTAAAATCATTTTTAGACACTTTTTGGGCAAAAAACGCAAAAGTGTCCAAAAGTAGTGAAAAAATTGGACACTGATTTTCATATGAAGAAGATTGCGGCCCCGCTTTTCTACCATAGTGTCCAAATT